>Ga0307509_10009595_pt1 | contig 12047 bp, 4 predicted proteins | sample 10_EM_MG_FD_202245 | JGI IMG/M metagenome (GOLD analysis project Ga0307509, IMG submission 202245) | Populus trichocarpa ectomycorrhiza microbial communities from riparian zone in the Pacific Northwest, United States - 10_EM | ecosystem: Host-associated > Plants > Roots > Unclassified | place... | reverse complement strand
AGGCAAAAGAGTATTAATATGTGTAATTAAACTTTTCACATAAACACTCATATTTCATTTTTATATAAATCATATTATTATTCTTTATACTATTTTTGACTCATTTTTAAAAAATTTAAGGCTTGTACTTAGTATTTTCAAATGAAAATATCCAATTGAATGAAATTTTAACAGATTTTCTTTATAAAAAAAACTATATCCAAATTGTGTTTAGTCATTTTCTATATAAAACACGTAATAAAATTTCAACAACATCACATGCGTAATTTTATGTAACAACCCTAACTTCTAAACCATATTTCAAATACATCTTTGGGCATAAATCATTGAAACCCTAGACAATTTTTTTTCTTTCATATTCCATCATTCGTGACTACATGTTACTCCTATTTTAGTTATTTAATATTCTACCAAAGTTTTGGCTGTGTCTCTCCTAAAAACTAAAAAATCTCAAGTGTTAACATCAACAATTCAAAAATATTCCAAACAAATTCATTGTCAAACCACCCTGGACCTTTACCATTACATCACTAATCAATAATAGAATTTAACAATAGTATAACATAACATATATTCCTCTATTTTTATTTTATTAATCCAGAATTAAAACTTTAAAATGATACAAAATTTTATTTTAATAGTAAATTATTAGATTCCATCTAATAATCCATTAATAACCCGGCAAGTTAATCACACTGATGCCACCAACTCCACTCCAAGTAGCTTAGTCAATCAAGTATCCCGATAGTCAATCAAGTATCCCGATAGTCAATTACATTGATATCACTAGCTCCACTCAAAACAGCTAGTCAATTAAATATCTCTGCAGTTGATTATATTGACGTCATAAGCTCCACTCGGGATAACTAGACAAATAAAGATCCCGACAGTTGATTACATTGATATCACTAGCTCCACTCAGGACAATTAGTTAATTAAATATACTAGCAGTCAATTAAATTGACGTCATTAACTCCACTCAGGACGGCTAGTCAGTTAAATATATCGGCAATCAATTACATTAATACCACTAGCTCCACCCAGGATAGCTAGTCAATAAAAAATGTGTGACACTCAATTACATTGACGTTACTAGCTCCATCAGAAAGGCTAATCAGTTAAATATCCAAATAGTCAATTATATTGATGTCACGAGCCCCACTCGGGATGGCTAGTCAGCTAAATATCCCAACACTCAATTATATTGACGCCACTAGCACTACCTAGGACAGCTAGTTAGTTAAATACCCCATCACTCAATTACATTAATGCCGCTAACTCTACCCAAGACGACTAGTCAATTTTTTACTTACATAAGAATGTTCTTTGTTGCGATTAATCACAAATCATCTATGTACACACACAGATACATACTAATTTCTAGCCTCGTAGGCATATTCACATAACAATGTTTAGGCAACATTTACACAATAATAATATTTCTCATGTTCGCAGGCAATATTCACATAACGATGCTTCTCATGCTCATGAGTAATATTCACATAATAATAATAATAATAATAATAATAATAATAATAATAATAATTCTCATACCCATACGCAATATTCACATGATACACGGTAGTACAAAATACATATAATTTCTATTATATTCTAGCATTAAAAAAACTAAAATTTTTAAGGAAGCAAAGGGGTGACTCTTACCTTAAGCTTCTAGCGCACATTGCCATAACATGTCATTTTCTGGTTATGCTTCTTACACATCCCAATAGTATAAATTCAATACCTCATTTGATTATCACATACACATAGTTAATTCATGTATGTATGTTAACACCACCAATCACAAATTCAACCATAAAGATTTCTATTCATTTCAACATTCTAATTAATATCCAATCATATTTCAAATATCAATTAATATTTCAATCCTTAAGTCAATATTCATGCCATCAAGTTAAGTTCTCATTTAATACTTTTATATCTCTAATTTATAATTTCACATTTAATACATCAAAACCCAATAATTAATATTTACATTACCAATTTAGGATTTTAACATAGAATTTTCCAAATTGTTTCCACAATTCAATCCAACACTCAAACACATATATATTCATTTACATTATCCATGTCTTTACTATAACACTTATTGTTTGAATGTTTTGTTATTCTTTTTCGTAATTCATCTTAATGTGCACACATTATATCATTACCCAAATGGCTTAATTTTTTATCATTGAATTTCAATACTCAAATGGCTTAATTTTTATTTAACGAATTTTAATGTCTAAATGACTTAGTTTTTCATTAATGAATTTCAATCATCTTATACTTAGCATTTGAACATAATTCTCAACACAATTAAATCCAACAATCAAGATCAACTTTCCTAAATTCTACAAAATTGACTAGATTAACAATTTGATCATTTTTAACAAAACTCATTATTTTGTCATAATTCCCTCAATTTATTTTTTTAGGCATATTACTTTCAATATCAAAACACAATACACTATCTAATTTAACCATTTATCCATACCATAATACACTTTTTAATTTCCATGTTTGGCAATTATTTTCTCTTAACAACCTACAACACACACACACATGTATTCTTTCAGCCATAACCGCCCACACTCGCACACAACTCATATTGTTTTTATAATAGTTTAAATATACACACGTTCATGACTATTAAACAAGTTCATAATCAAGCACACAAGCGCATCCATAACAATTCCTAAATATACACTTTCACAATCATCATAACAATCCTTGTTTGAGCACCTTTGGGCTGTCAAAACAATCCTCAAACTTATGAATTCTTAGCTTTCATAACAACTCATAATTACACATATTACGTTGTCCAAATTAGCCCAAACTCACTCATTTTTATTCCAATGTAACATCCCTCAATTCACTCATAATTGGGCTGTCATGGCAGCCTAATTTCATACTTTTTTTTCTATCATAACAACCCTTATTAACCCTTGGTTAGACTGTTACAACAACCCATTTTTTAACCATACAAAGCTGTCATGATAGTTCTTACGTGCTATTTAATTTCTAGAATACATTACTAAAAGTTTAATCAAATTTCATGACTATTTAATCCCTAATTTTACCAATATCTTAGGTTCAACAACACACACACGTAAACAATCATTTCAACTATTTACACATTCAAAGCAACTACTATAAACATCGCATGTGTAACCCAAACATGAAAATCATCCTCATATATCCATTTTCTATTTTTTTACTTATTACCCTTATTTGAAAGTATACTAATAATCATAATTCAACAGATAATATTAGCCACTACCCTTCTAAGCATCATCACATCAACAATACATAAAACTAATCAAAATTCATATGGATTATCATTAATTAATCCAATTCCCTAAGACCTCCTCTATGGTTAGCCCCAAGTAATCAATGTTTCTAAGTTCTCTCTTTTAATTTGTTCCATTTCTTTCATCTCATTCATTCATAATCAATCCCACTCCTAAAACCATTTGGTTTATAATATATTTACAAATCACATTTCTTCGTATAATTTTCTAATTATCATTTTTTTTACATATAAAAATTTATATTTTTCAAACTTGGTTTAAAGCTTATTTCATTTCAACTCATTTTATTTACTTATTGAATGATCATATATTTTCACAAGGTTTAATCAATTTCTTATCTTTCATGCCTTCAACTCTTACTTTTTAGTAATAATTTTGATTTAGCATAAATATTAGGCTTTCATATTAGATTCTCACCACCAAAATCACAAATTTATAACATATATTCATCTCTTTCTTTTCCCTTTATATGGTTTACCCTAAATCACCAAAAACTCATAAGTTCCAACTAATTTTTTTTCCTTCTAAATGTCATTATTCAAGTCATTATCATACAAATAACCCCAAAATTCATAACAACAAACATTCCCTTAAATTTTATACATGAACCCTAAACATGTATATTGTGGATTTTTGTCCTCTAATCCAGAACACAAGAAAAACAAGACAATACAACATATAAATCAACTTACCCATAAACTTTGAACTCAATTTGTGAGTTTCTTTGAAAAATTCTCCTTAAATCTTATTCTTCCTTCAACAAGAGCTTGGTTATCTCTCTAGACTCTAACCCTTATTTTTCTCCCTATCACACTACTTTTGGTACAAATTTATCTACTTATCTTCCATTTTTAGGTTCTTAATCCATTCTCTCATCAAGTTTTGTGGAGAAAGCAAGAAAGAAGATGAATGAAGAAGTATTTTTAGCTCTATCATCCCCTTGATACTTTTGAACCTATTAGCCAGCTCAAGATAAATAGGGAAGGGTTTATTTACAAAAACATCATTGCTTAGTCCATGTGTCTTTTTTTATATTGTTATTGTTTTTTGAGGTCCTTCTCGTATTATATCAAAAGGTAGAGCATAATATTTATTAATGACTACTCTAGGAAGGTCTAGATGCATTTTTCAAAGAGAAAGAGTGATGTGTTTATCACTTTCAAGCAGTGAAAAACCTTGGTTAAGAAATAGACTGGTAAGAAAATCAAACTTTTAAGAACTTATAATAGTTTGGAATTCTACTCGGGTGAGTTTGATGAGTTTTACAAGAATAAAAGAATTGTTGGACTTCACACTGTTATGAATACACATCAAAATAGGATTGCTAAATGTATGAACATGACACTCTTAGAAAGAACATATTGTATGCTTTCACAAACTAGATTGTAAGAACAATTACGATGAATCAGTTAACATGGCTTGTTATATAGTGAATAGATCTTCATCAATGATTTTAGAGTTTAAGAATCCATATAAGGTATGGTATGTTCTCATACTAATTACTCTAAACTGAGAGTATTTGGTTGTCCTACTTATACTCATAATAAGGAAAATAAACTTGGGTTGAGAGCAAGGAAATGCATATTTCTAGGCTATGCATCTAGGGTAAAGGGATATCAATTGTGGCGTGTTGATCCCAAATCACTTAAAACTAACATGGATGAGACCTTTTATGATTCTACTATATTTCACAAAGAAAATGAGTCAACTAGTATTAATGTTGAGGTTGATTAGGATACTAGCAAGTAGGCGAAGCTTGAGGTTGAGCTTTAGAGACAATGCAAGAAGATGCTTAAACTGAGCTTGTTGAAGAAGTGGCATAAGTTATTGTTGTTAAAAATTTACTTAAAGAACAACCTTATAATATTGCTATATAAAGGCAAATATGACATATAAAATCATTAGTTAAGTATAATTAAGCTGATTTTACCTTGAAAATTGCATATAATCTTGATAATCATGAGCTTTATTCTTATAAAAAGTAATTTCTTGTGAAGAATCTTCTTAATGGATGCTTGCTATAAATAAGGAAATTGAATAATGAGATATTGTTAAACCACCATATGGTTAGAAGATTGTTAAGTGCAAATGGATTTACGAAAGAAAAGATAAAATCCCAGTGGTTTACGGTGTATGGTTTAAAACAAGCTTAAATGTTAAGGGTTGTACATAAAAAGAAGGTGTTAACTTCAATGAAGTGTTCTCTATAATTATGAAACATAGTTCTATATGAGTATTGTTTGTTATGGTTGCTTTGTTTGACTTAGAACTTGAACAACAAGGTGTCAAACAACTATTATATATGGGGAGTTGGAGTAGATGATCTATACGCATCAACCATATGGTTTCATTTCTTAAGGTAAGTAAAACAATATGCACTTGTTGAAGAAGTCATTGTATGGTTTGAAGCAGTCATTAAGGAAATGGTATAAAAGGCTTGATATGTTTATACTTAGGCATTATTACTTTAAAAGTGACTATGATAGCTGTGTGTATTTCATGAAGATCTTAGATGGCTCATTTATCTACTTTGTTGTTATGTATTGATGATATGTTGATTACCTTCAAGAACATATTTGAGATGAACAGTTTGAAGGATCGGTTGAGTATTGAGTTTGAGATGAAAGATTTGGGTATAGCTAGAAAGATTTTAGGTATATAGATATGTATAGACCAAAGCGCTGGCAAGTTATACTTATCAAAGAAAAAGTATTTTAAGAAGATATTTGAGCATTTTTTGTATACAAGCCTGCAAGCCAGTAAGTAATCTAATTGTAGCTAATTTTAGGTGTTCCATATGCTAGTGTAGTTGGAAGCATTATGTATGTTATGACCTGTACTCATCCAAACATTTCACATGTTGTTATTATGGTTAGTAGGTTTATGGGAAATCTTGGTAAAGTTTATTGGCATGTTGTGAAATGGATATTTTGTTATCATAAAATTATTACAAATGTTGGTTTGATTTATGACAGTAGTAGTAGCACTAGAGGTAGTGTTGAGGGCTTTTTAGATTCATATTATGTTATTGATTTGGATAAAAGAAGGTCATTGACAGTTATGTTTTCACTATCTCGGGTGTGTAATTAGTTGGAGAGAAATTTTGTAACCCATTATTGTCTTATCTACAACAAAGGTTAAGTATATGGCATTGATAAAGGTAACGAATGAAGTTTTATGGCTAAGAGGTTTGATTGGTAATCTTGATTTGTCACATAACTTAACTATTGTGCATTATGATAGTTAGATTGTCCTAATATTAGTTTGTTGCGGAAACAACCACATAATCTACTTGCCAATTGGTTTGAGATTCTATGATTGTTTCCATAATATATGTCATACTCGTATTAAAATAAAAAATAAGACACAAACATAAAAATAATGCTTGGATAACTTATTGGATGCATAAATTTTGTGTATATAAGACCCTCATTTTATTTTTTTAATAGTTATCAATATAATATGTTTTTAAAATATTTATTCAAGAATGAAATTAGTGTTTTAAAAATTAAATTTAGTTGAATTTAACTTTCTCATAATTTATTAAAAATCTTGAGGAAATTATACAAATGGTGGATATTTGCTAATTTAAAAACCTAAAACTAATAGGGCTCCTATGAATTAAAAAAATATATCAAAACGGAAATTGCCTCCCGTCACTACCAAGCTTCTCCTCCTCTGCTATAATAGGAGGATTAAGATTTAAGAAGAAATGAGATAATCCTATATTGTTTTGTCCAAGATCATTATAACTTTTAATGGACAGAAAATCTCCACAAAACAATTACTTCCACTCCCACAGAAGCTCAATGGGTAAACAAATTTAGTGTCAAATTAAGCATTCTTTTAATTTATCCAAAATATTCAGAATCTACATCTTTAATTTTTATAAAAAATTAAAGTATCCCTAACAATGAACAATTTCTTGTTATGTTTACTATAAATAAAAACATTTTATTGTGTGAAGAAAAATTAATGGTTAGGAAAAGAGAAAGGAGGTGACCTTATTACCAAGCATGTTAATGTGACCCCAAATAATAAATACATAATATAAAAAGGATGAAATATATGTGGATTAAGAATGAGTATGGCCCAACTAATAATTCTAACTACCTATAAAGATTATCATTTCATTTTTTAATGTAAAATATCCATGAAAGATTGTGATTCATGCAATCTTGTTGTTGAACAACACGGGAGACAAATCTGCCCAAACAGATGATGACGTCTAATCCACTTTTCAAGTTTATCATTCATATTATTATAATTGGTTAGATGTTAATTACTTATTAATTCCGATTGCTCTACCCATATTTATTAAACTCAATTCAAGATTGATCTAACCAAGGAATCAGGTCCTAGGTTACATGGGTTAACCCGGGTCAACCCGGAAAAATAGAAAAAAAATATATATATTTGAGGTTTTAATATCCCACATAGAAAAGTTTTGAAACTATGCATGTGGATATAAGCTATAAAAAAAGAGTAAAGTGTAATATAGTTATCCCACATTGAAAAGTTAAGAAACAATTCATGTTGATATATGTTATAACAAAAGAAATGTGAAGTGTAGTTGACTTATCTCACATCGAAAACTTAAGAAACAATTCATGTGAATATAGGCTACATGTAATTATCTCATATAAAAAAAAATTAAAAAACAATTCATATGGATGTAGGATGTCGTGGAGTGCATGATATTGAATGACGGGTTTTCCTCCTGGATCGAAAGGGGTTTTGGATGTGTTAGGATAAATCATAAAATTATTATTTAAAAGGTTAAGAGTCGCTACCTAGTATTATGATCACTAGGAAACCTAATAGTCTGTAAGAGTTTGGATAAGGGGACTAGTTGTGCATGGGGAAGACCCATCACCCCAGTGCACTTTACTTATGGTAAGCTGCATTATTGATTGATTGTTTTTCTCTAAGTCTTGTTTCTATTTGTTGGTCCATCTAAGGTTCAAGAAAGGTTTTCCTCAATAAGGAGGTCTCTATCTTATTAGGCTAAACCTAATCATTCTAAAGTCTGAATTTTAATGGTCTATTTATTTTTATTTTGTATCTTTAATACATAGGGTTATACTTTATAGAGTAATTTTATACATCCAAATATTAAAGTTTGCAATTAATTCCTAACATTTTATTTGTGTCAATTCATTTAATTTAATATCAGGAGTATGCATTACATTGTAAAATTCAAACTCCAAATATTAATTAAACAAATTAATTTTTATGGTGTTTTCAAAATTTTGATCAAATCTTAATGGATAATCATAAACTAGTTAGGATACCTATTGATCGATTTTTTGTATTTTTAAAAGTATGATAAAAAATGCATTTTTTATTTTTTTATAAAATATTCATGAAAATGATTTTAAGAATTTGGCTGTATGTACACAAATAAAAACATATTTTTGTATTTTTTTTCTTAAATAAGGAATTTTTGTATTTTTTTAAAATTTCAAAGAAAAGCAGGTACTTTTAATAACGAGTCAGTATCTTACAATGTAAGTCTATAGCCCTGATATTAAGTGAAATGGTTGGAAAAACATGAGAGGGACTCACAAATAATTCTAAAATGATCCCTAAATGTTTTTTAGATTTTTTGGAAATCATTTGGGGTTTATTTGGCAGAACACAATAATATTTTTTAAAATCAAATAAGATACCAATTTAAAACATGTTATTCTTTCACCATTCACCAACTTAATAATCCAACAAAAAAACAATCAAACATCAAATGTTGTTAATTTCACATATTATATTCAAATCGCATATTAATTTAAGCGAATCAACACAAACCCAAACATAATTGATGCAACAACATTTAATGTTCAAATACAAATCAAAACCCTAAAAATAAACTCACTAATCAACACAAATTACCAAATAATTTCAAACCAAAAACACCACATTAATCCAAATTAATAATGTCCAAACAATCCAAAAATATAAACAACAATGAGCAATTTATCAGAGAAATAATTTGAGGTTATGAATCGACCTTCTGAGATGTTTAGCAAGTCTAGAAATTACTGGAATCATATTGACAAGGCTGTTGGAACATCGGCACGTGTACCACGCATCACCATCGTTATTGGCACGTGGAATCATGCGATGTCGCTGCTGGAGGGGGAGCACCAGGTGAATCTTAAACTCCTATGTCTCCTCTTTGATTCCTCACCAATGGTGCAATAAACAAGCATCTATAAAGAGAGCTCTACTTCGTTGAATTCTCATTCTTCTTCTATTTTTTCAGTTCAGGTTTGTCTCTTCTTTCTACTGCCAAGTGTTATTGTTGTTGCTTCTAGGAAAAAGTCTTATTATGTCTAAAATTAATACATCCCCTCTTTGACTCTCCACTAGTTAAGCTACAAATGGATCTCTTTAGAGAGGGATCTGCTATATTAAAGTTCAATTTTTGCTCTTGTTTTTCAACCCAAGTCTATCTTTTCTCCCTACTACTGTGTTTTAATGCTATTATTGGTAGGAGAGAATTTTACAAGGTCTAAAACTATTACATCTCTTCTTGGATTCTCCATTAGTAGTGTCATAAACAAATCACTGTAAAGTGAGCTCCGCTACATTGAAGTTTGATGTTTGTTATGTCTTTTCTCCCTATTGCTATATTTTAATGTTGCTACTCATGGGAGACAATTTTACAAGGTCTGAAACTACTACATCATCTCTTGGATTTCCCACTAGTAGAGCTATAAATGGATCTCTTTAAAGGGAGCTCTGCAACGTTGAATTTTGATGTTTGCTCCTGTTCTTTTCTTCACATTTAGTTGTTAATACCACTGCTTGTAAGAGTTGTTTTGTGATGATTTAAGGGTTATCTTGGAGTGACTTGGAAATGGACTTTTTTTATATGAAAGCTGATTATTTGGATGGTGTTTTAGTGGTTGAAGCTTTGTATGGTTTGAGGTCTATTTTAAGATGTTTTGGTTGGAGTTTTCATGGTTGTTATAGTCTTGGTTTAGAGGTAGTATTTGAGGTAGTGTCCCTCCCTATTAGGCTTCTTGGGTTAGGGTTTTATGGGTTTTTAAAAGAGAAATATGAAGGTTCTAGGACTTATAAGTTGATAGGATCTTGACCCTTGATGTTGAAGAATAGATCTCAACCATTCATTGAAGATAAGGATGGAAGTTTATCTTGTTTTGCGCCTGACAAAGAAAGGACACAAGACTGTTTTGTTGGTGGAGCAGTGATGGGTAGCATTTTTTGGAGAGAATTTGCAAGTGTTTTTGGTGCAGTTAGAACTAAAATGTTGGCTTAGAGTGAAATACAAGTATCAGGATATAAGTTGACATGAGATTTAGTGGTATGGTAAAGAGATGAAGAAGAATTCAAGGCTGAATTGTGGGCACTTGGGCATTTTTTTTTCTTTTTCATTTTAATGGGAAGAAGATAGAGAATAGTACCTGAATGACATGTCTTTCAGGGTCTAAGCATAGAAATTAAACGACTTATTATCCATTAGGCAAGGTTGTTCACGATCCAGTTTGGGCTATAAAGACAAACCAAACCGAGACATGTTAATTTTGGAGAATAAGAGCTGGACCCAATCGAAAACTAGTTCAAACTAAGGTGGTTAGGTTTGGTTTTTTATATATATAAAACTCGGAAACCTAATACCAACATAAATTGGCTTTTTTAGGGTTTTTTAATTGTGCATACATTAAATTGGGCTTTCTTTTTGTTGGGTTTAGTTTGTTGATAGGCTTTTTAATCAAAAACTTTTATTAGTTTTTTAAAGAAAACTAGCCATATTAAGCTAAATTAAGCAACAAATTCATTAGTCCATTCGTTGGATGTTATAAAAAAATGACCCCTAACTTGTCCAAGTATGTTTTTCATACCCATCAATAACCTCATAATCTTCGTTAAAGAAATTAGAAAGATGGGCTTTTAATTGTACCGAGTTTATTTTTTAAACATACATAGTTACATACACAACCTAATTTAACAGAACCCCAATTTAATAGGAACTTATCCAATTAGACAATTGCATTATGTAATTCGCATTAAGCCAATTTAATAGGAACCTATTTTTCCTTACCTAGTCAAATCAATGCAATATGCATAATGCATGATCAAATTTGGACACCTCAAATTAACAGAAGTGTTCACACTAAAAAAGTTAAAATAAATATGTAGATACATTAGAAGCAAGCAAATTATCAAATCTAATATGAACAAATCTAGATTAGAGGGAATCGAACAAAAACATCCACTATAGCTTGAAAATCCAACAAGTTAAAATAAACGAGCAGATACATTAGCAGCAAACAATAAATTATCAAATTTAATACAAACAAATCCAGATTAGAGGGAATTGAAGTAAAACTTCCAATATAGTTTGAAAATCCAGCAACAGCAACAGCAAAAGCCAAAAGATCTTACAAGGTTAATGTTATAAAAAAAAAAAACACTAGCAAATTAGCAACATATTAGAGTTCGACTAGTGAAAGAATTAACGATGTAACATTTTAAAAGGAATTAATAAGGTAAATTAAATTAATTACCCAAAATAAATATATTTCAGGATTGCACCAACATCATCATTACTACTTACAATCAGTTGAGATTTTCAACCTTTCACCAAATTCTACAAAATCATAAATTTAAATGTTAGATTAAACATATATAATGAAATAATATTATAATATAACTAAATTTAAATCTGTAAGACAAATTACCTAACTTGATCATCTCAGAATT
>Ga0307509_10009594_pt1 | contig 12047 bp, 15 predicted proteins | sample 10_EM_MG_FD_202245 | JGI IMG/M metagenome (GOLD analysis project Ga0307509, IMG submission 202245) | Populus trichocarpa ectomycorrhiza microbial communities from riparian zone in the Pacific Northwest, United States - 10_EM | ecosystem: Host-associated > Plants > Roots > Unclassified | place... | reverse complement strand
TTGCACGCCTATTTTTGGCTGCCCTATTGAGTGATCTTGGCACAGTTGATTAGCCCACAAGAGGCTCGCTCTTTTGTAACTAGACTGGACAACACACACAGACAAGACAACTACACCCACATAGTTAGCCAATACACGCTTTTCCTTTCCATCTCAATTGGGCCTAGCGCCAACCTCTTTCTATCTTTCCTGTCCGACCAATTAGATATTTCATCGTCAGGTCAACTCTCAAGCAGTATATTATTCGGTTTAGCAAGAGGTCACGACCAAAAGCAGGGACCGGATACAACAGCGCTCGAAACACCATCCATCCGAAGGCGAAACGAAAAGTAGCCCGACACCAGTACGGCAGTACCACCTCCCTTTCCCAAAGCCCCGCCGCCGCTTCCACCCCCACGTACCGTAACATGTCTCCTAGTGTGGTTCTGGAATCTCCACCCCTGCCGGAACCCCGGACTTCCATAAGCTAGGTACTGTACAGGCCGCCACAAACCCAACCTCCAAACTCTAAACCTCCCGCACCCGGAGGCCGCCTTCTAGGTAAGCTTCTTCCGTACCAACCCACAGCCTTTCTGCACTCTTGCGAAATTCCTGCACACTGGCCAATTCACCCCGACAGCCGCGCACGCCTTCATATTGCCAACGGCAAGTAGGAACTTGCTACCGGATAATAGGCTCGGCCCCTACGAAGATTCGCTAAGCCGGGCCTAGTGGGGGGGAAATCTTCCAACTGGAACTCTGCTAACCAACTACACCACGGAGCCCCGCTATTATTCTGTATTGGTCATATGTAATCGCAGCACCCTGATCCCCACAGATCACAAGAGCCATCTCGGTTTCTCTTCGGGTGTCTCCATTCGTCTCGCGGGAGTAGATTATAGGTCCTGATAGGAAGAGGAAAATTTGTATAGTTGACCAGGAGACAATGGTGATGGGTGTTTAAGGAGTGACTTGTGTTTATGTTTTGGTGAATGCACCGGTACGGAGCCCGATAGTCGGGGGAGTGGGTATCGTCAGGCGGCACAATATAATGGGTTTGCGGGTGGATTATTATAATAGCGGAAGTGGTAGTTGATGGGGGGGAAGAGTGATCTTGAGGTTTTGGTGGAACTTGGAAGTGTCCTTACGAGTACAGTGCAAGCACCAGGCAAGATGTTTTTGTACAAGATGAGGATGGCAGTGATGTCTAAGACATCGTTTTTATTTGCATAGGAAAACGCGGCAACATGCTACGATACCATGCTGTGTTGCTGTTCGGTGTTTTTGTTTCTGTTGCCATCACCTACTGATTTACTTGGCCACCCCATGTACTATTACAAGTACACCTCCATTCGCAGTCCCAATTATACTACGGTACTTCTAGAATAAGTTACACCTAGGGTATGGGGTATGGGCAGACATTTAGTATATAGGGTAGAAAGCCCGAAATGGAAAAAGGTATTTTTTAAAATAAATAGATAAATAAATAATGTTTCGTACACCCATTCGCAAAGCCGCTGAAAGACAGGTACGGGACTGTGGCAAAAGTCGGTGGCCACAATGGTACCAGGACAACTTTGCAGTTCAGATTATGCACAAAATCTTGTATGTAAGTTATCATACCTTCGTTGTCGCCAAGACACTGCCACAAGGACCTTGCTTACAACACACGGCGGGTGATCAAAAATACCATAGGCTTGGCAACATTCTGCTATCATACCCGAACAAAAAATATTGTCGAGCCCTTTCCGCCCCGCATTGCCCTATCCAACAACCCAACCTTTTTCTTATCAGATCCATTCTCCATCTTTGAGCAACTCCCTAGAAGTTCACCCCAGATAATTACTTCTGCTATTCTCTCTACAATGCAGGCTCCAGTGCTAGTTATGAAAACTCAGTCCGGAGAGCGTCAGACTTGGTATTTCATCCATTTTTATATTCCTCTCTTATCTGATCAAGTTTAATTTTCTGATGTACGATGTACTCGTGTTGGCGGATAGGATGCAAAGCTCAAAATTTCGAATATTACCGCTGCTAGGACTGTTGCGGACATTATCCGGGCTTGTTTAATTTGGGTCCTAAAGAAATGTTGAAAATGCTGTTGGACCCAATGGCTGGAATTATGCTGGCAAACGATGGACATGAAATTCCGAGAGAAATTGAGGTCGCGCATCCTGCTGCTAAGAGCATGATTGAGTTGAGTCGGGCGCAAGTATGACCGTTTTCCCCGCCCTGTTGAGTGCTACCGTAAAATCTCAAATAATTGAACAATGTGCCACGTGGGGGCTGAGCAGCTCTTTTTTTGCTGCGATCCCCCCTCCCTTTTCCGAGGTAGGAAATTCTTGACTGCATGTCACATTGTTCAATTATTCGAGATTCTACGGTACTATTGCCTCTAGTTCCGGGGGTGTCGGGGGCCCTGAGATCTGTATAGTAGCAGGTTGGGTTCTTTTAAAGGAGTAGCCATTAACCCTGTGGGCCCCTTTGTGAATAGGAAGAAGAAGTTGGAGATAGTACTACTACTGTGATCATCCTTACCGGTGAAACCCTCGCACAAGCTCTTCCGCACTCCACCCATCCCGTCGCCATTATCCAGGCGTTCAAGAGAGCTCTTACCAATGCACTAACTATAGTTGCGGACTTCTCCGTTCCAGTCTCTACGGGTGATGATGAGGTGATGCATAACTTGATCCAGTCTTCTATCTGCATAGAGTTTGTTTCTCAATAGTCAAAGCTGATTGGTGATTTTGCCCTTTGGGCTGTCCGCACTGTAGTGAGAGATCAGGGAGGGAAGGAGAAGGTAGACACCAAGCATCATAGTAGGGTTGAGAGGATTCCTGGAGGTGAGGTTGGGGATTCGAGAGTTCTTGATGGTGTCATGCCGAATAAGGATATTACGCATCCGAAGATGAGGAGGATTGAGAATCCTAAGATTATCTTGCTGGATTGCCCGCATGAGTATAAGAAGGGAGAGTCTCAGACTAATATGAAAATTAGGAAGAAGGAAAATGGAAGTATTATATTGGAAATAGAGGAAAGATAGGTTAAGGCTATGTGTGATGCTATTTTAGCACTCAAGCTGGATTTGGTTATTACTTATGAGGGGTATTGCCGGTTTGCCACTCTGGCGTTTGACTCTGGGGTGGGAGGCTAACACTGCTACCTTGAGATCTTGCTCAATACTACCTCCTCAAGGCAAAGGTAACAGCCCTCCGCCGTGTTAGAAACACTGATAACAACCGTGTGACCGTACTGTTGGTGGTACAATTGTGAACCATGTAGACGATATCAGTGATCCAAGCCGTCCAGTCCGTCTGGCTTTAGGGGAAGGCGGGACGGACTACGGCTAATAGTCCGTCCTTTTTGGGGTGATAGGACGGACTATGCCCGGGAAGGTGAGGACCAGATAGACTGTCGGGGACCATAGTCCTACACTTGGACCTCCGATACTAGCAAAGATGAAATCAGACATCATGAGACATCACTCGTGCCATCCCCAACCGTCCCCGCCGTCCCCTGGAGTCCTCCCCCTGCCCCGGCTGATCAAGGATAGGGTTGATACGCATAGGTTCCGGTGTTTCAACCCGAACCTTGATACGCAGAAAGCCATTCCTACGTATTAAGGTTAGGGTTAAAACATGTTGTAATCACTTGGCTTGAAACTTTACTTCCTGTTGAAAATAGGCTTTCAAATATGCTGGGATTTTAGAGCTAAGGCAGAAGGAACGTTAATATTCTAGAGAAAATACTCGTTTCCATGGAGTTTGGCTTAGTCTGAACATGGCTTACCAGGTCCTATTTATCACGATTCACACACAGTATTCTCAAACCAGTTATTTCACTCCATCGCTGGCCCAAGTTCACACCTACACATCCTAACAAATCATTCTATCGTCATGAGACATCACTCTTGCCATCCCCGGCCGTCCTCACCATTACCGACCGTCCACCCCCCCTGCCCTGAACTAACATATCTCTCACCCTATAGGGCCCGCTGTCCTCACCCAGGACGGCCGTCTTGCCCTGCGGCTGCCCAGGACAGACTACAGATCGCCGTCCCGGGCGGCTGGGAACACTGGACGATATCAATCAGTCAGATGTTGATGCAAAATCTCGTCTCTTTGGGATTGAGAAGATTGGTGATAAGTACATTATCCTACTCTGCGAAACTTGAGGGCACAGTGGAAGCAACATGGCTAACCCTCTTAGATACTTTGCGTTTATGACAAAGTGTGAAGGTCCTGAAGCTTGCATTCCTCTGTGGCGCCTTTAAGGATATCCTTAATGAAATCGAACGCAATCTGCAAGATGTGCAATGGCAGTATTGCGCAATATCCTTTTCCACCCCCTGTTAGGGCCTAGAGGTGGTGCGGCCAAGATGGCTATCTCTGTGTGCCTTGCCAAGATCTCAAAGTCTATCGAAGGTTCCACGGTGGCCATACAGGGGAGTTGCAGAAGCCCGACAAGTTATTCCTAGAACACTGAGCAAGAACCTGAATGCCAGCTCAATCAGAGTACTCACCCAGTTACGTGTAAAGCATGTCACGAGAAGCATAGCTGGGGTATTAACAGCGGCACTGGTAAGATTGTTGACATGAAGGGATCTGGTGTCTGGGAGCCAGAAGCAGTGAAGCTGCAACGCATCAAGACAGCTATTGGGGTGAGAAAAGAAACTTACCTGCATACTTGAATTCTCATTTTACTAACTACTTCTCTAGTCTGTTTCAGTAACTTTTGCCTATTCCCGACTATTATATTTGCCTAGGTACAGGTGGTCTTGCTCACCGGATCACCAACTACACAGGCCGATGTACAACCCTGGATTCTACTGTCAGAATTTGGGTGCGAGAAAGAGAGCAAAGCGAAAGTAAAGACGGGTCAACTGAAAGAACAAATATGGGTTGTAAAGGAAGGACAAGAATTGACTGATGTCTTTTATACATTGATACTTGGGTACCAGTGCACAGTGTTTATACCCGTAAGAGGTATCTATATTCAGAGCCAACTAGTATCCAAGTTCCATAAAAAGGAAACTAATGAGAAAAAAAAGCACAGGAAAATAGGCATCAACAACTGGCAGTGTTTCCCGCCAGTGGCATCAATACATTCGTCACATTGAAGCCATTTTTCCAACATCCACCATTCAGCCACCTCTGCCCTTCGTTTCCTCCATCTTCACCTTCTTGGCCGTAAACCCCCCGCTTCTCAAAACCATGTGGATAAAGTCGACGATGACTGCACCCTCCTTCATCCACCTCTCTTTTTCGTGTCCCATCCCTGGGAACATTACAGGGAAACGATCTGACTGAGTAAAAGTGGTCCCGTCATACCTTATCACCTGCCACTGTTCCGCAGTAGTCACAAAACCGTAGACAATACCCCCATCATTGTTATCCCCAATGTCTTTGAGGGCTAGCAAACACTGCCTTTTTGCTTTACCAGCAGAAGACTTTTTTGCTTCAACCACAAAGACAAACTTGCGCTGACCAACCCCAACAAAATCCACTCCAACAAATTCTTGGAGGCCGCCCGTCTTGGTGTCCTTAGCGATGATCTCTCTCTCTCTCTGAAGGTAGAGAATATGGGTAGTTCCACGTCGAAAAGCCGCGAGCATAGGAAGCATAATCAACAACACAAAATCTGTTACATTTGCCTCCTTGAAATTCACATTAGCCTCCGTAGGGAAACCTTCTACTTCGATACATTCAACAATGTTCTGGAAAATCCTCTCTTTGGTTTGTTGAATTTGCTCATCCAACAGTCCCGGGATTTCATGCTTCGCTTGGGTCAACATTGTGCTGACCGAGATTCCTTCCTTTTCAAATTCATCGGTGAGAAACCCGAGCCTTTTTTCGGCATCAAGTGCTTCAACCTTGGAATATGGGGTTTCGTATTTGCCACGTTTTTTGTTTTTCTATTGAACATTCTCATTGTTAGCACAGCTTTAGCTACAAGTCTCTTGCAAGTAGAAGTCTAACACAGATGTGACCTAGGGAGCTGAATTTCGTATGGGGTCTCTGACAAGCACAGTCAATTTGCCATACAGCCTCTGGTAGAAAAAATCAGAAAAGGATAAAACAGCTTCCGAGATTCCCATTATTGCGCTCAGTGTGCTTGAGCTAATTGAACAACTGTGTTTCAAATCTTCAATTTCAATATTTTCTGATTGTTTTACCAGAGGCTGTAGTCAATATTGACCCCTGTGTTTTCATTCTACGTGCCTGAGACCTGCACATATTAAAACCTTAAACTTACCGAGATGGTGTTGACGGCCCTGCATAAAACATGAGGAGGGAGGTAGCGGTAGACGCCTGCAGGCCTGACGGCCAAGTTGGTGACAAGTTGTCTGAACATGATTGATCGGCCGCTGTTGACTTCTCATAAACTTAGTTAGTCTCGTCTTCAATAGAAAATGCTCGTAAAACTTTGCCAAACCTGCTATGTAGGACAATACATTATCGCACTCTAATTTGCCATGACTAGTACAATAGCTAGCTTGACAGGTTTACTGTCCAATTGGCCAGAATCCTTGGACGCTTGCCTTTGCTACATAGCGAGTTTGGCAAGCTTAAATGGGTATGAGATTAAACGAACTGACCTTGTTTTTTTTAAAAAAAAGATAGGTGATTGAGGGGGCAGAATCAACGCCGGATACTGGTAAATACGATAAAGTATTTGATATTGGGAAAGGGAAGCAAGGAAAAGGCTAAGCTCGATAGTGATGAAGTAGTGATTGTTTTGATTCGTTGAGAGGAAAGGTGTGGTTGCACACATCTAACTCGGGAAACTAAAACCCCTTTTATTCAGAAAATTCCGCGCGCCAAGCTACCTATCCCATGTGACTGTCAAACCACCCTACTAAATTGCCCTACAAGGCATGACTCCGATGTTTGCGATTGAAGGGTCAAGTAAATCCGTGGGTGGTAGCAAAAACACCCAATGGCGACATAGCATGGTAGATTTTGCTGCATTTTCCTATGCCAATAAAAACGATATCTTGGATAACCCTGCCATCTCATCTTGTACAAAAACATCTTGCGTGGTGCTTGTACCGGTATTATTACCAACTCCACCACACACCTGGCTCACCCACAAGCTGATAGCACAGCACCTTACCCTGACCAAGCCATCATTGCCATCAATCCTCTCCTCCTAATATCCCTAACCCAAGATCAAGCCTTCCATGTGGATGCCTTAAGGAAACTTCTCCTATAATTCCCCCCTACCCCACACACTCTCTCTATTCCATTCTTCTACTAACAAGGGGAGATGGTTTGGAAACAGGGAATACCACACACAAACCTACACCCCTCCACGTTCCAATTCTTGGGAATTACAGATTTACAGTTGGGCTGTGGCTTGTGCGCGCGGGTACTACAGGTTCTTGAAGAGTCTGTGAGGAGGAGTAGAGCTGTAGAGGCAGAGGGAGAAAATATGGGCATTGTGCTCGAGAGTTTTTATAATCTCTTACATGCTGGCGTCGGTTATGAGAGGGTTATGGATTTGATGATGGGGGTGTAGGGGGGCCAGATATCTGTATAGTGGCAGGTTGTTCTTTTAAAGGAGTAGCAATTAACCTTCCAGGCCCCTTTGTGAATATGACAAAGAAGTTAGAGATGGTAGAGCCACCGTGCCCTGAGCGAGGTGGTGCCCTCAGCCAGGCGGGGCGCTCATAGTCCAAGGAGGACTCTTACTAAACACCGGTTCGGCCACAGCAACTCTACCCTGCCTCGCTCCGGGCACGGTGGGTCTACTACTACCATAATCATCCTTACCAGTGAAACCCTCGCACGAGCTCTCCCGCACTGGCAACGGCACACCCATCCCATCACCATTATCGAGTCTTTTAAGAGAGCTCTTATAAATGCCTTAGCTATTATTCAAGGCATCTCCAGATCTATCTCTACTAGTGATAATAAGACAATGCATAACTTGATCCAGTCTTCTATTGGCACAAAGTTGGTTTCGCGATGGTCGAAGCTGATATATGGGATTTTGTACTTTGGGCGGTCTACATTGTCGTAAAGGATCGGGAGAAGGGGCGCAAGAAGATCGGCATCAAGCATTACGCCAAGATCGGGAAGATTCCCAAAGATGAAGTTGGGTGTTCAAGAGTTCTTGATGGTGTCATGCGGAAAAGGGATACTATACATCCAAAGAGGAGGAGGATTGAGAATCCTAAGATTATCTTGCTGGATTGCCTGCTGGAGTATATAAGGAGAGCCTCAGAGTAATATTGAAATTAGTATGAAGGAAGAGAGGAGAAATGCCGTGGAAATCGAGGAAAGGCAAGTTAAGACTGTGTGTGATGCTATTTTAGCACCCAAGCTGGATTTGGTCATTACTGCCAGTGGTGTTGCTAGTGTGCCCCACTGTGGTTTCATACTGGAGTGTGAGGTTAACACTGCTACCTTAAGATCGTGCTCAACACTACCCCCTCAAGGGAAAGGTAACAGCTCTCCGCCATGCTAGAAACACTGATAACAACCGTATTGCCGTACTGTTGGTACTGTAATTATCAACCATGTAGACGATATCACCCAGTCAGATGTTGAAGCAAAATGTCGTCTCTCTGGGAAAGAGAAGATGAGTGATAAGTACATTATCCTACTCTGCGAAACTTGAGGGCGGAAGCAAGATGGCTAACCCTCTTAGATTCTTTTTGTTTGTGACAATCTGTGAAGATCCTAAAGCTTGCACTCCTCCGTTGCTCCTCTAAGGATATCCTTATCGAAATCGAACGCAATCTGCAAGAGGCGCAAGCAATGGGAGTATTGCGCAATATCTTTTTTCCACCCCAGGTTAGCTCCTACAGATGGCATAGCCCAGATGGTTATCTCTGTGTGCCTTGTAGAGATCTCAAAGTCTATCAAAAGTGTTCCGCAGTGGCCATACAGGGGAGTTGCAGAAGCTCTACAAGTTATACCTAGGACACTGATCACGAACCTGAATGCCAGCTCAATCAGAGTACTCACCCAGTTATGTGTAAAGCATGTCACGAGAAGCATAGCTGGGGTATTAACACTGACGCCGGTAAGATTGTTGACCTGAAGGGATCTGGTGTCTGGGAGCCAGAAGCAGTGAAGCTGCAACGCATCAAGACAGCTATTGGGGTGAGAAAAGAAACTTACCTGCATACTTGAATTCGAATTTTACTAACTACCTCTCTAGTCTGTTTCAGTAACTTTTGTCTATTCTGGATTATTATATTTGCCTAGGTACAGGTGGTCTTGCCCACTGCATCACCAACTACACCACCGACTGATGTACTACCCGGCATTCTACTGTCAGAATTTGGGTGTGAGAAAGTGAGCAAAGCAAAAGTAAAGACGTGTTAACTGAAAGAACAAATATGGTTTGTAAAGGAAGGACAAGAATTGACTGATGTCTTTTATACATTGATACTTAGGTACCAGTGCACAGTATTTATACCCGTAAGAGGTATCCATATACAGAGCCAACTAGTATCCAAGTTCCATAGAAAAGAAACTAATGAGAAAAAAAAGCAAGGGGAAAGTAAGCATCAACAACTGGCAGTGTTTCCCGCCAGTGGCATCAATACATTCGTCACATTGAAGCTATTTTTCCAACATCCACCATTCAGCCACCCCTGCCCTTTGTTTCCTCCATCTTCAACTTCTTGGCCGTAAACCCCCCGCTTCTCAAAACCATGTGAATAAAGTCGACGATGAGTGCACCCTCCTTCATCCACCTCTCTTTTTCGTGTCCCATCCCCGGGAACATTACAGGGAAACGATCTGACTGAGTAAAAGTGGTGCCGTCACGGTCATACCTTATCACCTGCCACTGTTCCGCAGTAGTCACAAAACCATAGACAATACCCTCGTCATTGTTATCCCCAATATCTTTGAGGGCTAACAAACACTTCCTTTTTGCTTGACCAACCAAGGAATTTGTGGCTTCTACCACAAAGATGAACTTGCGCTGACCAGGCGCAACAAAATCCACGCCAACAAAATCTTGGATGCCACCCATCTCAGAGTCCACAGCGATAATCTCTCTCTCTCTCTGGAGGGAGAGAAGACGTGTAGTTCCACGTCGAAAAGCTTCCATGATGGGAAGGAAAATCAACATGACTAAATCTGTTACCATTCCCATGTTGTAGTCCTCATCCGAATCCATAGGGTAGCCTTTTGCTTCAACACATTGGACAATGTTGTCAAAAACCTTCTCCTTGGTTTGTTGAATTTGCTCGTCTGTCAGGCCTGGGATTTCTGGTTCGGCTTCAGTTAACATTTTGCTAACCGGGATTCCTTTCTTTTCAAAGTGTTTAATCCTAAACCCAAGCCTTTTTTCCGCTTGACGCATGGCAACCTCCGAATAGGTGGTTTGGTATTTGAGATCAGCGTCGTCGTTTCTTCTCTATAGAATATTCCCATATGGTTAGCACAGTTTACAGGCTATAAGTTTCTGGCAAGTACTCGTGCAGCCGATTTGAAGCCGGACAATACTTCTTATGGTAGGCATGGGCGAACGAATAAGAGGTAGTGTCTAGATGCAGGATTAGTAAAGGAATACGGTATAGCATATGGAAAAAGGTGGACGCAGTACCAAACCGTGTGGACAAACCATTGCTTTCTATGGTTTACCAAATTACATCACCCTTCTTAGCAGACTCATTCTGCCTCCTCCTTCGCTCACCCATCCCGACAATAAGAAGCTGTGTCCGGCTTCAAATTGGCCACGGAGTAGAAGTTGAACAGAGGGGTGATCTTGGGAGCTAAATTTCATATGGTCAGATGAACACAGACAATTCACCATAGAAAATGTTGCCCCCGGTGTTTTGATTCGACATGCCGGAGACCCGCACATATTGAAACGTTAGGCTTACCGGAGTAGTGTTAATAGCCCGGCATGCAGGGTAGAAATGACGAGGGTAGCGGTAGACTCCAGCGGGCCTGATGGCCAACTTATTGACAAGTTGTCTAAACATATCGATCGGCTACTGTTCACTTCTCATGTATTTAGTAGGTCAGTCATCAATAGAAAATACTTGTAATAACTTGCCAAACCCGCTATGTAGGACAGCACATTGTCGTACTCTAATACCGGTACCAGTAGCTTCACAAGGTTACCCTCCGATTGGCCATAATCCTTGCACGGTGGCCTTGGCTGTATAGCGAGTTTGGCAAGCTTTTTATGGGTATGAGATCAAACGGGACCGACGGACCTTGTTTTTTTAAACGGGTGATTGAGAGGGTAGAATCAACTTCAATACCGGTAAATACAGTACTGTGTAACGTATCTGATATCGGGAGAGGTGAAGTGGTGACCGTTTTGATTCGTTGAGAGGAAGGTGAGTGCCAATAGTCGGCGAAAAACACCATGACATTGTGACTGCCAAACTACTCTGTTAAATTGCCCTAGCCCATCCCGGTACTTACAGGGAATGATATTTTCGCACAAACGGTCAAGTAAATCCGTGGGTGGTGGCAATAGAAGCAAAAACACCGAACAGCAACACAGCATGGTCTGATAGCATGTTGCTGCATTTTCCTATGCAAATAAAAACGATATCTTGGATAGCCCTGCCATCCTCATCTTGTATGAAATTATTTTTTTTATAAACTTTTTTCTATTGGGGCTCTCATGCTACTCTAAAGCTTATGGCCCTCCGTCAACTATCACTCCCTCTCCAACATATCCAACCACCCCTACATAAACACACTTCCTCAATCACCCAAAAACAATCCAAGGTCATCATTCGTTACACTACTTGCAATGGGTAGTGTCCCGAAATCAGTACGAAAACATCTTGCATGGTGCTTGTACCGGTAATCGTGCCAAGGTGGTGGCGTCCACCACCCCGTTCGCTCGCAAAACTGGCGACCCAGTGGTACTCCAGAGGAGTGCCCGACAGCTTAACGATAATCCATTCTTCTACTAACAAGGCGAGATGGTTGGAAACAGGGAATACCACACGCAAACCTACACCCCTCCAGGTTCCGATTCGGATTTACAGTTGGGTCGTATCTTGTGCGCGGGCACTACAGGTTCTTGAAGAGTCTGTGAGGAGGAGCAGAGGTGTAGGGGCGGGGGGGGGGGGA
>Ga0307509_10009593_pt1 | contig 12047 bp, 8 predicted proteins | sample 10_EM_MG_FD_202245 | JGI IMG/M metagenome (GOLD analysis project Ga0307509, IMG submission 202245) | Populus trichocarpa ectomycorrhiza microbial communities from riparian zone in the Pacific Northwest, United States - 10_EM | ecosystem: Host-associated > Plants > Roots > Unclassified | place... | reverse complement strand
CCTTGTCGAAGCGGCTGAACTCGCGCTGCCATTCGGACGGCTGCGACACCGGCATCACCTGCACCGCGGTCACCTTGTACTCGGGGCAGTTGGTGGCCCAGTCGGAGTTGTCGGTCGTGATCACGTTCGCGCCCGACTCGGGGAAGTGGAAGGTCGTGTAGACCACGCCCGGCTGCATGCGCTCGCTGACGATCGCGCGCAGAACGGTGTCGCCGGCGCGGCTCTGGATGCCGACCCAGTCGCCGTCGGTGATGCCGCGGTCTTCGGCATCGACCGGGTGGATCTCGAGCCGGTCCTCGCTGTGCCACTGGTTGTTGTCGGTGCGGCGCGTCTGCGCGCCGACGTTGTACTGCGACAGGATGCGGCCGGTGGTCAGGATCAACGGGAACTTGCGCGTCACCTTCTCGTCGCTCGCGACGTACTGCGTGATGATGAACTTGCCCTTGCCGCGCACGAACTTGTCGATGTGCATCGTCGGTGTGCCGGTCGGCGCCGCGGCGTTGCAGGGCCACTGCACGCTGCCCTGCTTCTCGATCAGCTCGTAGCTGACGCCCGAGAACGTCGGCGTGAGCGCCGCGATCTCGGCCATGATCTCTTCGGGGTGCTTGTAGTTCATCGGGTAGCCGAGCGCGTTCGACAGCAGCATCGTCACTTCCCAGTCGGCGTACTTGGCCTTCGGTGGCATCACCTTGCGCACGCGTGAGATGCGGCGCTCGGCATTCGTGAAGGTGCCGTCCTTCTCGAGGAAGGACGAGCCCGGCAGGAACACGTGCGCGTACTTCGCGGTCTCGTTCAGGAACAGGTCTTGAACGACGATGCATTCCATCGCCTCGAGCGCATGCGCGACGTGTTGCGTGTCTGGGTCGGACTGCACGATGTCCTCGCCTTCGCAGTACAAGCCCATGAAGCTGCCGTCGATGGCCGCGTCGAACATGTTCGGGATGCGCAGGCCGGGTTCGCTTTGCAAGCTCACGCCCCAAGCGGCCTCGAACTCGTTGCGCACCGTGGTGTCGGACACATGCCGGTAGCCGGGCAGCTCGTGCGGGAACGAGCCGATGTCGCACGAGCCCTGCACATTGTTCTGGCCGCGCAGCGGGTTCACGCCCACGCCTTCGCGGCCGACGTTGCCGGTGGCCATCGCGAGGTTCGCGATGCCCATCACGGTCGTCGAACCCTGGCTGTGTTCGGTCACCCCCAGGCCGTAGTAGATCGCGGCGTTGCCGCCGGTGGCGTAGAGGCGGGCGGCAGCGCGCATGTCGGCGGCCGGCACGCCGGTGGTCGCTTCGGTCGCTTCAGGCGAGTTCTCGGCACGGCTCACGAACTCGCGCCATTCGTTGAACGATTTGTCGTCGCAGCGCTCGGCGATGTACTGCTCGGCGAGCAGGCCTTCGGTGACGATGGTGTGCGCCAGCGCGGTAACGACGGCCACGTTGGTGCCCGGCCGCAGCTGCAAGTGGTACTCGGCCTTGATGTGCGGCGACTTGACGATGTCGATCTTGCGCGGGTCGATCACGATCAGCTTCGCGCCTTCGCGCAGCCGCTTCTTCATGCGCGACGCGAACACCGGGTGGCCATCGGTCGGGTTCGCGCCCATCACCAAAATCACGTCGGCCTTCTCGACCGACTTGAAAGTTTGCGTGCCGGCCGATTCGCCCAGCGTCTGCTTCAGGCCGTAGCCGGTCGGCGAGTGGCACACGCGCGCGCAGGTGTCGACGTTGTTGTTGCCGAACGCGGCCCGCACCAGCTTCTGCACCAGATAGCCTTCTTCATTCGTGCAGCGCGACGAGACGATGCCGCCGATCGAATCGCGGCCGTACTTGGCCTGGATGCGCTTGAACTCGCTGGCCGCGTAGCCGATCGCCTCTTCCCAGCTCACGGCTTGCCACGGGTCGGTGATCTTCTTGCGGATCATCGGCGTCGTGATGCGGTCTTGATGCGTCGCGTAGCCCCACGCGAAGCGGCCCTTCACGCAGCTGTGGCCTTCGTTCGCGGCGCCATCTTTCCACGGCACCATGCGCACGACCTCGTTGCCCTTCATCTCGGCCTTGAAGCCGCAGCCGACGCCGCAGTATGCGCAGGTCGTGATCTTGCTGTGCTCGGGCTGGCCGAGCCAGATCACCGACTTCTCTTGCAGCGTCGCGGTCGGGCAGGCTTCGACGCAGGCGCCGCAGCTGACGCATTCCGATTCCATGAACGGCTCGTCCATGCCCGGCGAGACGCGCGACTCGAAGCCGCGGCCGCTGATCGTCAACGCGAACGTGCCCTGCGTCTCTTCGCAGGCGCGCACGCAGCGGTTGCAAACGATGCACTTGCTCGCGTCGTACGTGAAGTACGGGTTCGATTCGTCCTTCTCGCTCTTCAAGTGGTTCGCGCCGTCGAAGCCGTAGCGCACGTTGCGCAGGCCGGTCACGCCGGCCATGTCCTGCAGCTCGCAGTTGCCGTTTGCGCTGCACGTGAGGCAGTCGAGCGGGTGGTCGGAGATGTAGAGCTCCATCACGCCCTTGCGCAGCTCTTGCAGCTTCGGGCTCTGCGTGCGCACCTTCATGCCGGGCTCGGCGGGTGTCGTGCACGACGCGGGGTAGCCTTTGCGGCCGTCGATCTCGACCAGGCACAAGCGGCATGAACCGAAGGGCTCGAGGCTGTCGGTCGCGCACAGCTTGGGCACCTGGATGCCGGCATCGACCGCGGCGCGCATCAGCGACGTGCCCTTCGGTACCGTGACCGAGTTGCCGTCGATCTCGAGCGTGACCTCTTGTTCGGACTCGCGCCTGGGCGTGCCGAAATCGCTGACCTTCAGATGTTCGAGCATGGTGATTCCTTAGGCCGCTTCGCGGTCAGGGGTCGCGAGACCGAAGTCCTGCGGGAAATGATTGAGCGCGGACAGCACCGGGTACGGCGTCATGCCGCCCATCGCGCACAAGCTGCCATTGACCATGGTGTCGCACAGGTCGCGCAACAGTTGCACCTGCTGCGGCTTGTTCGTTTTGGGCGAGGGTGGCGCCATGATCTTGGCTATCACTTCGACGCCGCGCGTCGAGCCGATGCGGCACGGCGTGCACTTGCCGCACGATTCGATCGCACAGAATTCCATCGCGTAGCGCGCGAGCTTGGACAGGTCGGCCGAGTCGTCGTGCACGACGATGCCGCCATGGCCGACGACGGCGCCGACCGCGGCATAGGCCTCGTAGTCCAGCGGCAGATCCCACTGCGATTCGGGCAGGTAGGTGCCGAGCGGCCCACCGACCTGCGCGGTCTTGATCGGCCGGCCCGTCGCGCTGCCGCCGCCGAAGTCGAACATCAGCTCGCGCAAGGTCACGCCGAAGGCCTTCTCGACCAGGCCGCCGTGCTTGATGTTGCCTGCCAGCTGCATCGGCAGCGTGCCGCGCGAACGGCCGACGCCGTAGTCGCGGTAGAACGCCGCGCCGCGCGCCAGGATCAGCGGCACGCTGGCGAAGCTGATGACGTTGTTGATGACAGTCGGTTGGCCGAACAGGCCTTCGATCGCCGGCAGCGGCGGCTTCGCGCGCACGATGCCGCGCTTGCCTTCGAGGCTCTCGAGCATCGCGGTTTCTTCGCCGCAGACGTAGGCACCGGCGGCCTTGCGAATCGTCAGGTGGAAGGCGCGGCCGGAGCCGAGCACGTCGTCGCCCAAGTAGCCTGCGGCGGTGGCCCGCGCGACGGCTTCGTTCATCGTCGCGATCGCATCCGGGTACTCGCTGCGGATGTAGACGTAGCCGCGCGTTGCGCCGACCGCGAGCGCGGCGATCGTCATGCCTTCGATCAGCATGAACGGGTCGCCCTCCATCGTCATGCGGTCCGAGAAGGTGCCGGAGTCGCCTTCGTCGGCATTGCAGACGACGTACTTCTGCGCGGCCTGCGCGGCCGCTACTGTCTTCCACTTGATGCCGGTCGGGAAGGCTGCGCCGCCGCGGCCGCGCAGGCCCGAGTCGAGCACCTGCTGGACGATGGCTTCGGGTTGCAGCGAGAGCGCGGCGCGCAGGCCGGCGAATCCTTCGTGCGCTTCGTAGTCGGCGATCGACAGCGGGTCGGTGATGCCCATGCGCGCGAAGGTCAGGCGCTCTTGTTTCGCCAGATACGGGATCTGCTCGGTGACACCGTGGCACAGCGCGTGAGCCGCGCCACTCAGCAGCCCGGCGTCGAGCAGGGCGGGCACATCGTCGGCTTCGACCGGGCCGTAAGCGACGCGGCCTTGCGGTGTCGCGACCTCGACCAGCGTCTCGAGCCAGAACATGCCGCGCGAGCCGTTGCGCACCAGGTTCAGCGCGAGGCCGCGGCGGGCGCATTCAGCCTGCAGCGCCGCCGCGACCTCGTCGGCTCCGACCGCGAGCGCCGCCGAATCGCGTGGCACGTAAACGGTGACGGCGCTCATGCGTCTGCTCCCAGCGCGCCGATGACTTTGTCGAACTTCGCCGGCGTCATGCGCGCATGCAGCTTGTCGTTCACGACCACCGCCGGTGACGATGCGCACAGCCCGAGGCAGTACACCGGGTTCAGCGTGTAGCGGCCGTCGGCACTGGTGCTGCCGTGTCCGCCATGCGTGTGGCAACCGAGCGCGTGCTCGGCGTGCGCCATCAATGCGTCCGAGCCCATCGCCTGGCAGGCCTCGGCGCGGCACACCTGCACCACGTGCCGGCCCGGCGCTTCAGCACGAAAGTGGTGGTAGTAAGTCACGACGCCGTGGACTTCGGCGCGCGACAGGTTCAGCCCCTCGGCGATCTGCGGCACGACCTCGCGCGGGATGTGGCCGAGCGCGTCCTGCACCTCATGCAGGATAGGCAGCAGTGCGCCAGGCTCGCCGATGTGCCGTGCCAGCACGGCTTGCGTCACGCTCGCGGGGGTGGGGTTCATAGGCGGTCTCCATATAGGTGCTTGATGGCACAAGCACTTCCTTGCGTGTCGCGAATGTAGAGAGCGGTCTACATTCCCGCAATATGATCGGGCCGGCCGACGAAATAGGCGTCAAAACGCATAAGCAACAACCCTGTGCATCAAGTCAGCATCAAGCCCCAATGGACGATCAGCCGCCCCGGCGGCGCGGCGCTCGCCGAGCGCACCGTCACGCTGCTGGTCAGCGTGGCCGAGCACGGCAGCCTGCTGCAGGCCTGCCAGGCGATGCAGGTGTCGTACCGCCATGCCTGGCAGCTGATCCGCCAGGGCGAGGCGCTGCTCGGCGCGCCGCTCCTGCACATGGAGCGCGGCAAGGGTTCGTCGCTGAGCCCGCTGGCCGAAAAGCTGGTCTGGGCCGACCGCCGCATCGCGGCGCGGCTGTCGCCAATGCTGGATTCGCTCGCGTCCGAGCTGCAGGCCGAGCTCGACCGCGTGCTGATGAGCATGCCGCCGCTGCTGCGCATCCACGCCAGCCATGGCTTCGCGATCGAGGCGCTGCACGAGGCGCTCGGCCGCGCCGGCGTCGTCAACGAGCTGCGCTACTGCGGCAGCTCCGAAGCGGTGGCGTCGCTGGCGGTGGGCGGCTGCGAGGTCGCCGGCTTCCACGTGCCGCGCGGCGAGTTCGAGGCCGCGGGGGTGGCGCACTACGCGCAGTGGCTCAAGCCCGACTCGCAGAAGCTGATCGGCATCGCTACCCGGCGGCTCGGGCTGATGCTGGCCAAGGGCGACCCGAAGAAGGTCTACGGCATCCGCGACCTGGCGCGGCCCGACCTGCGCTTCATCAATCGCCAGTCGGGCTCGGGCACGCGCTTTCTGCTCGACCTGCTGCTGAAGAAAGAAGGCGTCGACGCCGCGCGCGTGCGCGGCTACGAGCAATGCGAGATGACCCACGCGGCGGTCGCGGCGTATGTGGCCAGCGGCATGGCCGACGTGGGCTTCGGCGTCGAGACCCCTGCGCGTCACTTCAAGCTCGACTTCGTGCCGATCCAGACCGAGCGCTACTTCCTGTTGTGCGAAGAGCGCTCGCTCGAGGCGCCCGCGGTGCGCGCGATGCTCGCGATCATCCAGGCCGACGAGTTCAAGGCCGCCGTGAACCGGCTGCCGGGGTATCAGGCTGACGAGTCGACCGGCGTGGTCACCGAGCTGCGCACGGCGCTGCCGACGCTGAGCTCGCGCAAGAGGCGCTGAGCCTTGGTTTGATATCGGTCAAGCGCCGCACCAAGGCGCCTGTCTACGATGGCCCAATTCAATTTGGGAGCCTCATGTGAAAGCGTATTTCGTGGGCGGCGGCGTCGGCTCGCTGGCAGGCGCGGCCTTCATGATCCGCGATGCGGGCGTGGCGGGCGCGCAGATCACCATCTTCGAGCGTTCCCCGATCGCCGGCGGCAGCCTGGACGCCGCGCCGCACGCGGCGGGCGGCTACTCGCTGCGCGGCGGGCGCATGCTGACCTCCGATCACTACGAGTGCCTGTGGGACCTGCTCAAGACCATCCCGTCGCTCGATCATCCGAACGAATCGGTCTTCGACGAGACGATGCGCTTCAACCGCGAGAACCCGGCCCATGCACGATCTCGCCTGGTCGATGCGCACCGCTTCAAGCTCGACGTGAGCTCGATGGGTTTCAGCAACGCCGACCGGCTCGAGCTGGTCCGCCTGCTCGAGGCCACCGAAGACACTCTGGGCACCAGCCGCATCACCGACTGGCTGTCGCCGCCGTTCTTTCGCACCAACTTCTGGTGGATGTGGCAGACCACCTTCGCGTTCCAGCCCTGGCACAGCGCGGTCGAGTTCAAACGCTACCTGCACCGCTTCATGAACGAGTTCCCGCGCATCGAGACGCTGGCCGGCGTGAAGCGCACCGTCTACAACCAGTACGACTCGATCGTGCAGCCGCTCGAGGCCTGGCTGCGCGCGCGCGGCGTGAACTTCGTGCACGGTGCGACTGTGATCGACATGGAGCTGTGCGACGAAGGCGGGCAGGTCTCGGTGCAGGCGCTGCAGCTTCTCGACGGTGCCGGGGCGCGCCGGATCGCAGTCGGCGCAGAGGACCTGGTCTTCTTCCAGAATGCGTCGATGACCGATGCCTCCAGCACCGGCTCGATGGACGCGCCGGCGCCGCGTCTGACCAAGGCCGACAGCGGCGGCTGGACACTGTGGGAAAAGATCGCGCGCGGCCGGCCCGCGTTCGGCAACCCCGCGGCCTTTTGCAGCAGCGTGGCCGAGTCGTATTGGGCCTCGTTCACGGTGACCTGCAACACGCCGGCCTTCTTCGACCGCATGGAGGTCTTCTCGGGCGCCCGGGCCGGCACCGGCGGGTTGGTGACCTTCAAGGATTCGAACTGGCAGATGTCGGTGGTGCTCTACCACCAGCCGCACTTCCGCGGTCAGTGTGCGGACCAGCAGGTGTTCTGGGGCTACGCGCTGCAGCCCGATCGCATCGGCGACTTCGTGCCCAAGGCGCTGAGCGACTGCACCGGCGCCGAGATCCTGCAGGAACTGCGCGGCCACCTGAACTTCGACCCCGAGGTGCTGGCCGGGGCCGTCTGCATCCCCTGCCGCCTGCCTTACATCACGAGCATGTTCATGCCGCGCGCCAAGAGTGACCGGCCATTGCCGGTGCCCGAGGGCTCGCGAAACCTGGCCTTCGTGAGCCAGTTCGTCGAGATCGAAGACGACGTGGTGTTCACGGTCGAGTACTCGGTGCGCGCGGCGCAGATGGCGGTCTACCAGCTGTTGGGCGTGAAGCGGGCCTTGCCGCCGATCACGCGCCACGATCACTCGCTCAAGGTGCTCTTCGACTCGTTGGTGAAGTCGTTCAGCTGAGCCAGGCCTGATAGCCCTTGCGCCGCAGGTCGCAGGCCGGGCAGATGCCGCAGCCGTAGCCCCAGGCGTGGCGCTGGGCGCGGTCACCGAGGTAGCAGGTGTGCGTGTGTTCGACGACGAGCTCGGTCAGCGCCTCGCCGCCGAGCTGCTCGGTCAGGGCCCAGGTCTGGGCCTTGTCCAGCCACATCAGCGGCGTCTCGATCGTCATCGGCGCGTCCAGCCCGAGGCTCACCGCCACCTGCAGCGCTTTGAGCGTGTTGTCGCGGCAATCGGGGTAGCCGGAGAAATCGGTCTCGCACATGCCGCCGACCAGCACGTTCAGGCCGCGCCGGTAGGCCACTGCGGCGGCGAAGGTGAAGAACAGCAGGTTGCGCCCCGGCACGAAGGTATTGGGCAGGCCTTGCGCGCTCATCTCGATCGCGCGCGCGTCGGTCAGCGCGGTGTCCGAGATCTGGCCGAGCAGCGCGAGGTCGAGCAGGTGGTCGTCGCCGAGGCGTCGCGCCCAGGCCGGGAACTGCGTGTGCAGCGCGGAGCGCACATGCAGCCGGCATTCGAGCTCGACGAGGTGGCGCTGGCCGTAGTCGAAGCCGATGGTCTCGACGTGCGCGAAGCGCGCCAGCGCCCACGCGAGGCAGGCGGTCGAGTCCTGCCCGCCGGAAAACAGCACCAGGGCGCGCCGCGGGTCAAGACTCGTCTCGGTCATGTACGCGTTTCGCCCTGCCCGAGCACCACCCACTTCATCGAGGTCAGGCCTTCGATCCCGACCGGCCCGCGTGCATGGAACTTGTCGGTGCTGATGCCGATCTCGGCGCCCAGCCCGTATTCGAAGCCGTCGGCGAAGCGCGTCGACGCGTTCACCATGACGCTGGCCGAATCGACCTCGCGCAGAAAGCGCATCGCGTTCGAGTGCGTCTCGGTCAGGATCGCATCGGTGTGGTGCGAGCTGTAGTGGTTGATGTGCTGGATGGCGGCGTCGAGGTCGGCCACGACCTTGATGCTGATGATGGGCGCGAGGTATTCCTCGAACCAGTCCTGCTCGGTGGCCGGCGCGAGCTTCGCATTTGGCACCGCACCCAGCAAGGCGAGTGCGGCCGCGTCGCCGCGCATTTCGACGCCCTTGGCCGCGAACAGCGCGCCGATCCGCGGCAGGAACGCGGGCGCGATCTGCGCATGCACGAGCAGCGACTCGGCGGCGTTGCACGGGCTGTACTTCTGCGTCTTCGCGTTGTCGGTCACGCGCAGTGCGGTCTCGAGATCGGCGCTCGCGTCGACGTAGACATGGCAGTTGCCGTCGAGGTGCTTGATCACCGGCACCTTGGCCTCGCGGCTGATGCGCTCGATCAGGCCCTTGCCGCCGCGCGGGATGATCACGTCCACCGCCTCCGGCGACGCGATCAGGTGGCCGACCGCCGCACGGTCGGTGGTCTGCACCAGCTGCACCGCATCGGGCGGCAGGCTGGCATCGGTCAGCGCCGCCTGCACCAGCTTCCAGAGCGCGAGGTTCGAACGGATCGCCTCCGAGCCGCCGCGCAGGATGCAGGCGTTGCCGCTCTTGATCGCGAGCGACGCGGCCTCGATCGTCACGTTGGGCCGGCTCTCGTAGATCATGCCGAACACGCCCAGCGGCACGCGCATCTGGCCGACGCGGATGCCGCTCGGGCGGCTGCGCAGGTGGACGATCTCGCCGATCGGGTCGGGCATCGCGGCGATTTGCTCGCAGCCTTGGGCGACCGTTTCGATGATGCCGGCAGTGAGCTTCAGGCGGTCGACCAGCGGCGCGGCGAGGCCGGCGGCTTGCGCGGCCGCCACGTCCTCGAGATTGGCCGCGGTCAAGGCGGGCTGGTCGTCGCGCAGGCGGCGCGCGAGCGCCAGCAGGGCAGTGTTCTTCGCCGCGGTCGAGGCCGCCGCCATGCGCGCCGACGCCGCGCGGGCGGCCGCGCCCATGTGCGCGATGCTGGCTTGCAAATCGTGGGATGTCATGTGCTCAATTGTCGCCGCAATATCGGTTGGCTTGCTGTGCGCCGGGCAAGCATGCGCCTCGCAGTGGATACGTTTGAGCACAGACACGGCGGCGCATGTACGTGAGGATCGCGAGATGGAAGAATTTGACGAATCGACGCTGTGGCGGATCAGCAGCTTCGAGCGCTTTCGCGCCCAGAACGGCACCAGTGCGTTCGCGCGCCTCGATGGCCCCACCCTGCTGCCCACGACCCTGCTCTCAGATCTGGGCCGGCTCGAAAGCGCCGGCGCCGGCGGTGATGTGCTCGAAGTGGTGGCCGCCTGCATGCGTCACCACGAGGCGGCCTTGCTGTGCCTGCAGCTCGACGGGATGGTCGTGCCGGTCACGCTGTTCCCGCTGCAGCAGGTCTACCACGCACCGCGCGACCTGCTGGTGAGCCAGGGCATCGGCCTGTCGCGGGTGAGCGTGCTGACCGCCGAGCCGCCGGGCCTGCGCCCGCCGGGCGACAAGCAGCACGATCGGATCGGGCGGCTGGAGCACTACCGCCCCTTGCTGCCGCTGTTGTGGGCCCTGGCGATGTACGGCGCGCGGTCCAGCCTGCTGGCCGAGATCGCCGGCGATGCCGCCTACCGCGCCACCCGCCGCCTGGCGGAAGACGGCATCACCGCCAGCGGCGCGCTGAGCTCGGCGGCCGAGGCACTGACGCGCGAGACGGTGTCGCTGCGCACCATCGCCGGCTGGCCCGGCATGAGCCTGGAACGCGCGCGGCGCATGCTCAACGGCCTGTACCTGGTGTCGGCGCTGCGGCTCACCCGCGGCCACCCGGCCGCGCGCGCCGAGCCGAGGTCGTGGCTGGGCCTGCTCGGCGGCTCCAAGACCCGGCGCTGAGATAGGGCGCCCGCTCGGGCGGGCGGCCGTCAGCCCGCCAGTTCGCGCCAGCGATGGCAGGCCACGGTCTGGCCGCTGCCGCTGTCCTCGAGCACCGGCACCTCGACGCGGCAGCGCGCCACTGCATGCGGGCAGCGCTTGTGAAACGCACAGCCCGGCGGCGGCGCGAGCGGTGAGGGCAGCTCGCCGCTGAGCACCTGGCGCTGCTGCCGCGCGCTCGCATCGATGCGCGGCGTGCTCGCGAGCAGGGCCTGCGTGTACGGGTGGCGCGGCGCCTTGAACAGCGTCGCCTTCGGCGCGCGCTCGACGACCTTGCCGAGGTACATCACCAGCACCTCGTCGGCGATCAGCTCGACGACGGCGAGGTTGTGCGAGATGAAGATGTAGGCCACATGCGTTTCGTCCTGCAGGTCCATCAGCAGGTTCAGCACCTGGGCCTGGATCGACACGTCGAGCGCCGAGACCGGCTCGTCGAGCACGACGATCTTGGGCTGCAGCATCAGCGCGCGTGCGATCGCGATGCGCTGGCGCTGGCCGCCCGAGAACATGTGCGGGTAGCGTTCGTAGTGCTCGGGCCGCAGGCCGACGCGCGCCATCATCGCGCGCGCTTTTTCGCGGCGGTCGGCCTTGGCCAGACCCGTGTTGATCGTCAGCGGCTCCTCGAGGGCGAGGCCGATCTTCTTGCGCGGGTTCAGGCTCGCGAACGGGTTCTGGAACACCATCTGCACCTGCTGGCGCAGCTGTGTCTTCAGCGTCTTGTCGGCGTGGGTCACGTCGGCGCCGGCGAGCAGCAGCGCGCCGCTGGTCGGTGCCTCGATCATCGTCAGCTGGCGTGCCAGCGTGCTCTTGCCGCAGCCCGATTCGCCGACGACGGCGAGCGTCTTGCCCGCCTGCAGCGTGAACGACACGCCGTCAAGCGCACGCGCGAGCGCCTTCGGCTTTAAAAAGCCGGTCGAGACCGCGTAGTGCTTCGCGAGCGCCTGCGATTCGAGCACGGATGGAGCCCCTCGGTCGATGAGTACATCGCCCGATCCCCCGAGGGGATGCGGGCCGGCTTGGGGCGGCCCGGCGCTCGGCCCGCTCACCGTACAAGCTCCGTCAACGGGAAGAAGCACCGCGCCTGCGCACCGATGTCGCCATCGAGCGCCGGGCGTTCGGCGCGGCAGCGCGCTTGCACGTAGGCGCAGCGCGGCGATAGCAGGCAGCCGCTCGGCCGATCGAACGCGCCCGGCACCATGCCGCCCATCGAGCGCAGCCGGCGCTGGCCGATGTTGTGCTCGGGCAGCGCCGACAGCAGCGCTTCGGTGTATGGGTGGCGCGGCAGCTCGAAGAGCTCGGGCACGCGCGCGGTCTCGACGACCTGGCCGGCGTACATCACGAGCACGCGCTGCGCGACTTCGGCGACGACGCCGAGGTCGTGCGTGATCAGCACCAGCGCCATGCCGCGCTCGCGCTGCAGCTTGATCA
>Ga0307509_10009592_pt1 | contig 12047 bp, 9 predicted proteins | sample 10_EM_MG_FD_202245 | JGI IMG/M metagenome (GOLD analysis project Ga0307509, IMG submission 202245) | Populus trichocarpa ectomycorrhiza microbial communities from riparian zone in the Pacific Northwest, United States - 10_EM | ecosystem: Host-associated > Plants > Roots > Unclassified | place... | reverse complement strand
TACTACCCGTAGGCAAGAATAGACTCCTAGATGCCCGAGAGACCATATATGGGCGACCTCCATTTTGGCGGTTACCCATACTCCCCTTATATATCCTGCGAACGACATTCAGTCGGACGGACGGTGATGACTTATACGGTGTTACGGCAGCTGCTCCAATGACCTCTTTTTACTAGCAAACGAGCAACTACATAGCCGTCTGCCTATGACGCGCCGTCCCAACGCTGGGGCCAGAGGGGGGTGTTAGCTAAACCCACCCAAGTTCAATACTATGTTCGGGCCATCCTGATACAGGCGTGGGGCTTCCCCGCGCAGATGCGTGTGCGCCCAAGAACATCTAAGAGCCCATAGAATGTGAGGCAATCGACCTCTAAGTTCTAGGATGACTTTGCCGGTGAAGGTAGGGTAACTTGGGTTCCTCAGTAGGGTAACTGGGACCCATGGGCATAATGACCAAATTCCCAAGGTAGGGTAACTCTGCCCTCTTATGCCTTTAACCCCTCAGGAAGTCCTCCAGTCAACCACAGAAGTCGTCTCGGAGGTCCGTGTAACATTCCCATAAATCACTTGACTTTATGCGAATGTTTTCCCGAAAGGTTACCCTGCCTAGTAGAGTACTTCTAGGCTACTCAACTATTCCCTGGCCTTATCCTAGGATTACCAGCCATGTGTATAATATATACGAGACCATACCACCTCTGGATACAACTTGGTATACCATTTGGGCTAAGGTGATAGTGATTGTAGCTACCTATCGTAGGGTCGTAACACCCGCGCAGATCTGTGTGCGCCCAAGAACATCTAAGAGCCCATAGAATGTGAGGCAATCGACCTCTAAGTTCTAGGATGACTTTGCTGGTGAAGGTAAGGTAACTTGGGTTCCTCAGTAGGGTAACTGGGACCCATGGGCATAATGACCAGATTCCCAAGGTAGGGTAACTTTGCCCTCTTATTCCTTTAACCGCTCAGGAAGTCCTCCAGGCGACCATAGAAGTCGTCTCTGAGGTCCGTGTAACATTCCCATAATTCTCTTGACCTTATACAAATGTTCTCCCGAAAAGTTACCCTGCCTAGTAGAGTACCTCAAGGTTACTCAACAATTCCCTAGGCCTTATGCTAGGTTTACCAGCTATTTGTATAATTTATACAAGACCATACCACCTCTGGTTACCTCTTGGTATACCATTTGGGCTAAGGTGATAGTGATTGTAGCTACCTATCGTAGGGTTGTTACACACCGGTAGCCATTTATGTTTCTTGAACTGTAAACCAGCACTTGTCCTGCTCAACTGTTTTTCACGACTCCTCAGAGATGCTTTCAGTTGATGTTTTTCCTCCGGAAGGTCTTTTCGGGTCCCCCTACTGCTCCCTCAGAGTCACCTCGGTGTACCTTCTTCATACAAACCGTCCTCCATACAGATCCATACTTCCTGAACGGCTTGTTTCTTTTCTTCCTTACCCTCATCGAGTGTTAGGCGATTTTAACTTCCACCATTCGTTGGCAGATCCCTGCCGCTCCCTATCTGAAAGTGAATTTACCATTTCTGCACGATACTTTGATATCTCTTTCGACATCCCGTACCACCTGCTCAATACCCCCAGGGTTTATACTCGTTTCCCATTTGAGACCATTTCGCGACCCTCTGTTTGGGACCTGGCCTTCGCGAATACCGCCCTCTCCCCCCTCGTCTCCGTATAGGACACCCCCCTCCCCTCCACTGGTTCAGACCACGTTCTGTGTGTGATAACACTAAGACCGCCCGCAATCATGCTACTCCCCCTACTCCACACTGGGCCCTCCTCGACCTACATGCCCTAGAAGAGGCGCTGGATGCCTTCACCACATTATCCTGCCCAGCAAGGCCCATGCCCAACTCCCTGAGTAGATCGTTCGACATCTCCTCGACCCGCCTTACCTCCCTCCTGACCTCCCATGCCCCAAGCAAGCGCCTGTGCCCCCGCTCGAAGCCATGGTGGTCCCCCCCCTATCGTCTCTAAGAAGGGAATATCACCAGTTTGCTAGGATATCCTGCCTCAACCTGTCCCCCCTCAACTGGAGCAATGTGAAAAGCACGAGGAGAACATATTTTAAGGCCATCGCCTAGGCCAAGAAAACACAGTGGTCGGACTTCTTGTCCACAGCCACTCCACGCTCCCTCTGGACGGCCAAGAGATTCGCATTTGGACGCCCACCACAAAGGTTCCCAGACTTGCCAGGGGTCTCTGATGCAGCCGAGGTGGCAGAAACGCTTCTTCACCACTTCTTTCCCTCCAAACCCCCACCTCCCCCGCTCCTCCGCCTCATGCGCTATGAGGACTATACCCCCCTCACCTCCGAAGAGATATCCAGGGCCCTCTCTAAAGCCTCGAACTCCTCCGCCCCTCGCCCCGACCACATCCCATACTCTGTGTGGAAGTCTGTACAATGCCTCAAGCCCTCCCTTCTCCCCTCGGTCCTTGACCCCCTGCTAGCCCACGGTTTTCACCCTTCCTCCCTCAAAAAAACCTTTGGTATTGTCCTCGACAAGCCGAGCAAACCCTCATATGACTCACCCTCCTCCTTCCGGGTTAGGGTCCTCCTTCGCACGCTTTCTAAAATCCTGGAGACAGTGGTAGCGTCCTGCCTTTCAGCCCAAGTAATGATATGCTCCCTCATCTACCCCCTTCAGTGCGGGTCCCTCCCTGGAAGATCCACCGCCGATGCCACCCTCGTCCTACAAGACAATGTTGAGTCCTTCAACCGCCTCCGCAACAAAGTCTCCAATCTCTTTCACGACGTAAAGGGGGGCTTTGACAACCTGGAGTCTCCCTTACTCCTCTCTCTCCTCCGCAGGAAGGGGGTCAGCCCGTATCTGGTCCAATGGGTCGCCTCTTTCCTCAGAGACCTCACCTGCCACCTAACGTTCCAAGTGTCCCTTCGCCGTTTCGCTCCCGTTTCGGTCGGGGTCCCTCAACGATCTCCCATCTCCCCCCTTTTGTTCCTCATTTACGTTTCCTCCCTCCACCTGGAAATCCCCAGGTCACTTATTATCTCCTACATTGAGGACTTTGCTGTCACCGTTGCCTTGCCCTCCTACAGAACCAACATCCACCTCCTTCAGAAATCCTTCTCAACGCTCAAGAGAATGGCCTCCCCAATAAACATCTCCTTCTCCGTTCCGAAAATGGAGCTGATCCACTGGAGGACTACCAGGAGCAACCAGCCGCCGTGCTCCCTCCCGGTACAGCTGGAGGATGAGCTCTTCTACCCACAGTCCCGCCTGAGATGGTTAGGCTTTATCTTCACTCCCTCCTTTGACTCAAGGTCCCACTTCCCCAGGAGGTACACTATTGCAAATTCCGCCCTAGCCACGATTCGCTGCCTCTCCCCCCGCGAGATGGGCCTTCTACCCTACCTTTGTCTCTCCTTGGCGCGTTCGCTCCTAGCTCCGATTCTCCTATATGGGTCTGCTGTCTGGATCCCTCCCCCGTCTATCATGAACCCAATGTCCGTCTTCTGGCGTCGGGTCTGCCGGTGGATCACTAACTGCTTTTCCACCACTAACTTAACCTGTTTGCACAGGGAAGCCTGTCTCCCCCCGCTACCAGTTCTTATACGCCACCAACACCGCCTTGCTGGCCGAAGGCTCATCTGCTCCCCCCCGGAGATAAACCCAGCAATGGCACCCCTCCCTAAGGCCGTCCCTACCTTCTCACCCCATCGCGCCCCTTTGTCGGCACGTGGAAAGATTAGCTCCCAACCTTATCTCTTCTTCAACCTCGATTGGCATTGCGCTCCAGACAAGACCAAGAACCCAAGGTACCGACACAACGCCATCACAGCTTTGGCAAACGCGGCTGTCCTCCTCCTATATGACGTCTCTACGTTACCGCCCATCTCCCTCCACTTGACGGATTACCTGCCCCCGGTTCCGGGGGTCGTCTCATCTTACGCTCGCCTTAAACTAAGGGCTAAACAACTCCTCCTTTCTGACTAGTCTACCACTCCAGCCCCCCCATACTACCCCTATCCGCCCTCAACACGCCCCCACCCCTTCATGAGCTTGGGCAAGTTTGTTGCGGGAAGGATACACCAGATGCGCTTTGGCAAAAGTTACCTCATGGCTCACCCCTCAGGGGACAACCCTGACGCCGACACCTCCTGCCCCCTATGTTCCAAAGACCCACAGACGTTCAAACACGCTATCCTGTCCTGCCCCTCCTCCGCCTGTCAGAGATCCCACCTCCTCCAAGGCGCCTCAGACTTGGCCCCCGAGGCCCCGATCTGGTCCGACCAGCAGCTCCTTATTGCACTGGCTGAGGTTATTCGCACCACCGCCACTGGTTTCCCCCCTGGAATGCCCCCGCTTGCCCCCTCCCTCCACACCCCCCCTCCAAACCCCCTTTTTCAGTCTACCGCCCTTTCCGCCCCTGGCTCTCAAGACTAGTTAGTGGTCTATACTTTCCTTAATTTAAGCTACAGCTGCTTTGCGACACCTCTTGGTCGCGTTGAGGGAAATGGTTAATTTTATTTTCTTTTGTTGATGGTTGTGTTTGATTTTCGGTTTTGTTTTGGCCATATCGTTAAAGATGTATGTCATTTCTTGTACCTTAGAAACAATGAACAAATGATTTAAAAAAAAAGAAAAAAAAAAGAAAAAAAAAGAAAAAAAAATCTTTCCTATTCAACATCTGCTCTACTCGGCATATCCGGGTTTTCCTGGTGAAAACCTTCAACTAACTCCTGAGCGTTTTCCAAACTCTCAGCTGGTTCCCTGTGTTCTCGTCCTCCGAACACCCTTTCCATTTCACACAATACCGTAGTTTGCATATTCATTAATTGCAACGGTGAACCTTCCATGTATAAGAGATTATTTCACTCTTCACAATCCGGTCCACTTCCCATTCGAGATCACCATCGATCTCTTCTGGTACTCATGGAGCCTGTTCTCTCCCTTCTTGAATCGAGGATTGATAAGGTTCCAACAGCGAAACATTGAAGGTTGGATGTATCCTCCATATAGGCGATATCTCAAGCTTGAAAGCTCGCTGTTCTTTTGCCTCTCTGATTTTGAAAGGTCAATAGAGCTTGGGGCTTAATTTCTTCACGGGTCAGTTTGTACGAATATATTTTCCATTTAACATTACCAAATAGCCCTCCTTGTAGTCCAGCTGTTGTAATGTTTTTCAGTCGTAGTACGTTTTCATTTCCTCTCGTGTATAATTCAGCGCTCCTACCGCTCGTTTGTGAATCGCCTTCATCCAGTGGCTGTACAACTGTAGCAAACCAGCCTTCCTCGTGGTGTCTGTAACGGGAAACGACTATCTGACTATCATAGACTATTGATATAGTCTATATAGCCTACTTCGTCTATGGTTATAGACTAACATCTTGCATTCGTTGTAGGTATAGTAATGGTAGGAAGTTCTATCGTATAGGAATAGAGTTCTCGCATACAAGCGAGGTAGTATAGAGATAAAGGTATTAGGTATCTCAAACATGGTGCACCTATGGAAGGTCACTGTCAATGGGCTTGGCCCGTTCCCCAGTATCTGAGTGGTGTATTACTTAGATGGTTGCGTGAAGAGCTCTAACTACTGTGACCTTTTTCTCTTTTTTTTCTTGTTTTTCTTTTTTAAATCATAGGTTCATTGGTTCTACGGTACAAGAAATGATATGCATCTTTAACAATATGGCTAAAACAAACCCTAAAATCAAACTAACAATCAACAGAAGAAACAAACATAACCGATACCCCCAACACGACCGATAATCGTCACAAAGCAGCAGTAGCTAAAAATGAAGGAAAGTATAAACCACCAACTAGTCTTGAGGGCCAGGGGCATGCGGGGTGGTAGAGGGAAAGAGCGGGTTCGGGGGAGTGTGAAGGGAAGGAGCAAGCGGAGGCATTACGGGAGGGAAACCAGAGGTGGTGGTGCAAATGAACTGAGCCAGGGCAATGAGCATCTGCTGGTCGGACCAGATTGGGGCCTCAGGGGCCAAGGCCGAGACCCCTTAGAGGAGGCGGGATCTCTGACGGGGGGACGAGGGGCAGGATAGGATGGCATGTGCGAAGGTTTGTGGGGCTTCTGAGCGCAGCGGACAGGTCATGTCGGCATCAGGATTAACTCATGAGGGCTGAGCCAAGAGGTAACTTTTACGACAGCGCATCTGGTGGATCCTTCCCGCAACAAACTTGCCCAAACGCCTGAAGAGATGGGGGTATGTTGAGGGAGGATAGGGTAGTATGGGGGGGCTGGGGTGGCAGACCAGTCGGAGAGGAGTTGTTTGGCTTACAGGTTGAGGCACGTGTACGATGGGACAACCCCAGAGACAGGGGGTAGGTAGTCCGTCAGGTGGAGGGAGATGGGCGGCCAAGTGTAACGACCCCACGAAAGGTAGCTACAATCACTATCACCTTAGCCCAAATGGTATACCAAGAGGTAACCAGAGGTGGTATGGTCTCGTATACTTTATACAAATAGCTGGTAAACCTAGGATAAGGCCTAGGCAACTGTTGAGTAGCCTTGAGGTACTCTACTAGGCAGGGTAACCTTTCGGGAGGACATTCGCATAAGGTCAAGAGAATTATGGGAATGTTACACGGACCTCCGAGACGACTTCGGTGGTCGCCTAGAGGACTTCCTGAGCGGTTAAAGGCATAAGAAGGGAAAGTTACCCGACCTTGGGAATTTGGTCATTATCCCCATGGACCCCAGTTACCCTACTGAGGTGTCCAAGTTACCCTACCTTCACCGGCAAAGTCATCCTAGAACTTAGAGGTCGATTGGCTCACATTCTATGGGCTCTTGGATGTTCTTGGGCGCACACGCATCTGCGCGGGGAGGCCCCACGCCTACGTAAGGGTGGCCCAAACATGCTATTGAACTTGGGCGGGTATTGCTAACACCCCCCTCTGGCCCCAGCGTTGGGACGGCGCGTCATAGGCAGACGGCTGTGTAGTTGCTGGTTTGCTAGTTAAAAGAGGTCATTAGGGCAGCTGCGGTAACACCGTATAAGTCGTCGCCGTCCGTCCGACTGAATGTCGTTCGCAGGATATATAAGGGGAGTATGGGTAACCGCCAAAATAGAGGTTGCTCATATATGGTCTCTCGGGCATCTAGGAGTCTATTCTAGCCTACGGGTTGTAGGGTAGTCTTCCTAGTGGTGCTCAGGTAGTCTCAGAAGGCCAGGGAGCTTTCAAGACAAATACCTCAGTAACCAGCCCGGACCTTCTCCCCTTGACTTGTAGCATTACTATGGGTTGTTATTGGACTCTAGAGGTATGAGTCTTATCACGGTAGAGTATTTCCCGAGAGGCTGGCTATGGGTAGCGCCCACTTAGCCAACCATCGGCTACATCTCAAAGGGGGAGCTTGCATGTCAATTTATCACATTGGATAGTCGCGTAGATTAAATGATGGACTGCATAGCTTGTATAGACGATATTGCCACTGGGCCAGTGAGTCCACCACCTAGGTATTGATTCCGGTTGTTGTCATAACAGTCAGCCACTGGTATGACTTCGATAGGAAGAGTTTTTCCACCTGCGGTTGTGTTGGAGATGCATTGCAGAAACTCATATCCTATTGACGGAGTTAAGCGTACCCGAGTTGGTCCGACACTTGCGGCAGGATAAATCCTGATGGAGGGTAGACCTCGGACGAACCCGGAGCAGGACAGGGTGCTAGCACAAGGTCTGAAGTAGTGGTGAATGTCAAAGGCTTAAATCTGATACCTACTTAAGTTTAAGCGTTTGGCATTCTACTTCGACAACCAACCTTTCCTCGAGAGAACTAAATTGAGTGAAGCTTCGACCTTAACCATATTGAGTTTTACCGTTGATTCTTCTGAATTATTTTACCTCATCTTTATCTTCTACTTTGAGTGTTTGGTGCGGTCGCGACCTTAGAGTTCACCTCTCCAGAGGGTGCCCCCGTTACAGTATATAGTTATGCGTACTCGCTTAACACTCTTCTGAGAATTGTTGTTTTAGCCTACAGTTTGGACATTGTTTGATTACGAGTCGCTTGTCTGGTACAAGAAGCATCGGGTGGAAAGAACCATGTCTTCAAATATGGCTGTGTCCCGCTTTCATTCTCGTCCTGAGCGCATGACTGGTATTGAAGGCGAAATATCTCGAACGGCTGCAAGAGCAGACCTAAAGAGATTAGGTTGGCGGCCTATCCAGCAGCTCCTGACATATGACATTGAGAATGACCCTACCTTTGAGGAGGAAATACCTCGTACGGTCAGAGAGATGGAGATTGAAGACCCTTGTCCCTTCCTCCAAAGTTTCACTCATGCCCCATCAGTAGGACGGAGAATACCCCAGAATAGACAACGGAAGATGACTTTCGCTGATTTCACAAAAGATCTCGTTGAACCATACATTCCTGAGGAAATCACACGGCAGATGCAGGATGCACAAAGCCATCTCCTCAATCTTGCTGAAGAGCATCAGCATGCATTTGAAACTGAGATCGTGGAAAACAATAATTGTTGGATGGAATACCAGCGAAGGAACTTCCGCAAGCTAGCTATGTCCGATCAGATGATCCGGAAAAGGGTAGAAGCCTTGGAACAGGCTGCAGCCCAGGGGTACTCCATTGACGCTGAGAATGACGTGCTTATGAACGCTGCCCCTGCCCTTCCTTTGGCAATAGAACCCCCTCCTCATTACGCTGCTGAAGTCGCAGCCTGCATGATAAATGAGAAATATCAACCTTGCTTGAATGAGGTGGGTAGACAATTTGTCGCATAGCAAGAGCAGCCTGCGCAATTGCAAAAGCAGGTGGCCGAAGCACATGAACGTCGAAGCCCTCTCGAAGTGGCCTTCAGGGAGGTTGTTCGATCACGGGGAACAACTCCTTCGGTCAAAAACCTCTGGCCCTCGTCACGTCCTCTCGGGGTTACCAAATCTAGCTCCATTTCGTCGGGGAGATCATCGAGACAGAACTCTCCTCTGCCGCCACCTCCAGAGGCTGTCCCCGCAACACCCTCCCCTTTACCATGATCGTGGACGGTACCTGCCCCTAAGGCAGTGGAACAAAATACGCCGGCGATTCGTATCGAACGAGAACGACCCTTTGCGGTAGCAGGGCAAACCCCTCTACCCACCACTCCACAAGTCCCAGGTGGCTTTGTTTCGGCAATTGCACCACCCGCACCAGCAAAACCTTCGGGTAATGGTGGACCTTCCGGTTTTACCCGAAGGTCAGAAGTGCCAGCGCCTACGGGTGTTTGTTCTCCTGACTGTAGAGTTGTGGCCGAAGGAAGCGATATTCGTTATGAGGATAGGTTTCCATGTCTCAAGAGTGACTTTGAGGCGATCAATATTTGGTCGAGACCAAGTAACGACGCTCCTTAGCCAAAGTCAAAACAGAACCGATGTTGGTACTGTGAGAGTGTAAGGCACACTAGGCATAGTGACTGCCCTGATTTTTTAAGAGACTATGCGGTTAACACTCGTGCCGCTAGGCAACAACCTCCTCCCCCACCGTCTAACACATTACCTGAGAGAATGGACGAAGACGTGCCGGGCGAAGATGGTTTTAGTGGGTATGATTCCCCTAGGGGAGGCCCCAGCGGTAATGCTGGTGGCAGTGGAGGAAATTATCCTCCCCGTGGTGGAAACGCTGGAGGCGGTGGAGATCCGGGTGATTCCGACTCCTCGTCAGATGGCGATTCTGACTCCTCCCTTCCCGATCCGCCGAAATTTCTAGGGAGACGTAAGTCCCACTGGAATGATGCGTGGAAGGAAAAGTATTATAGGCGGTGTCATGAGCTTGCTGAGTATCTTCGGAAACAACGCAAGGGTAAGAAGTCAGCGCATCGACCGAAGAAACCTGAGAAATTAGGTGTCGATCCGTTCAAAGGTGACTCTACTGATACTCAACGCTTCATACAGGATGGCGAAATCAAGCTGGACTACTTTAGAGAATCCCTCCGCAAGGACTGGGATAAAGTCAGTTTGGTAATCTCCCTTCTCCAAGGTCCTGCCAAGAAATGGTACCAGAGCATACACCCTTACGTTAGTGAAGAGGGTGCCCGTCGAGAAGGTATTCTCTTCGATCCGAAAAATGTCCTTCGCACTTGGCAAGGTTTTCGGCAACAGCTGGTGTCAAGTTTTGGTGGACACTCCGATCGGGATCGCGCTCTTAGTGAGTGGAATGATTTGACTATGAAGTCCGGTAAGATCGATCACTTTTGTGACGAGCTGATGAGACTGGCTTTAGAGTTGGGATAAAGCGGCAACTTTGTCAAGGACCAAGCCCGCGTAGGTATAACTACAGACCTTCGCAATGCATGGGCTTTAAAAACTCCGCTTCCCGACGAACATGTCGCATATATCAATCTCCTCCGTCAAACCGGACATCAGTTGGAAGACGTTGCTTCCTTTAACCGTACGGTTACAAAGGAAAAACATCATTCCAGACCGGAAAGGAGCGATGATAGGCAATCGTCCGCTAAAAGACAGCAAAAGGATACGAAAAGCTCGGGGTCACGCCAACAGAAACCCCGCAACAAGGCATCTGGGTCTTCAAGACCTCAAGAAACAGAGCACACGATAATGCATCGTGATATTCCTCAGACTCTGATTGACAAACGCAAACGGTTGAATCAATGCTCTCGATGTGGACAAGCCGGTCACTACTGGGCAAAGTGTCCTTCGGCTACTCCAGTTATTGTGTCCTCTCGAATTAATCGAAAAAGAGGTGCAAGTGAAGCTGGATACGAGGCCACCCAAGTCCCGAAATCGCGCCGCATTGAAGCTGCTCCGAAACCTGCTGTTAAGCAAGTTGTAGCCGAGGTCCGCGGATCACCACCTCCAGATTTGGATATCTTGGAGATTGATACCGATATGGACGGCTAGGTAAGATCTATCCCAAGAGGTGATAGGAATGCAAAAGCTAACTCTACTCTAGAGCCTAGAAAGGCTGATGAGATAGATGACGGAAACGAAGCAGTAATGTTCCCCACCAGAGGTGCAACATATTGAAACTAATATCTGGCTATAGGGATAGCGAGATTGGTTGGGTTTCTTTTGTTATTTTGGGAATGGTTGCGATACTTTGTTTTACGCTTTTGTTTTGTTTCTTATGTGATTTTGCGAAAGTGTTATTTGCTTATCTCATATTGTTTGGAATTCTGGATTGAATTTGGTTGGGTTTTGTGTTGATTTCGTCAGGCTGGACTTGACTTAGCAATTGAAGTTATTTTGCAAGTTTACCTGAGGAGGGTTGAATACCCGAAATCATGCTGGCGTGATAGTAAACAGCCAAGCTATTGAAACCCCGTAAAATTTATCAAGTGATAAAAGTTATTCACGACCCGTTGTGGCCGCTCTTGTGTCGAAAGGCAAGAGATATTGATTAGCTATTGTAAAACCATACCAAATTCTTCTGGAAAGTTACTAACCGCAATGTTTAGGGACAAGAGACCCGATAAGCGGTTGAGGCTTGCAGGCCCACCGCCACATACAAGATCCATTCACGTAAGAGTGAGATTGGAATGGAGCCACAATCAAGAGAGGCTAAGTGGTGAAGCCCTCTTATTGTTAGATAGTGGCGGTACTGGGGCTGTATTAAGCAGCGATTGGGTTAAAAATGCTCAAGTACCTTGTGTACATCGGAAGGAACCGACACCAATTTTAGTTGCCAGTGGGAACGACATCCCAGGCTCAGGTCTACACTATACCACTACGGTGGATATTTATATAGGAGACCATATGAATAAGATGCGATTTGAAGTCGCAGATATGCCGGCAGGCAAAGTCAATGGTTACCTGCCAATTTCGTGGCTAAAGGACCACAACCCAGATATTAACTGGGAGAAGGGCACTCTTAAGTGGCGATCAGAATATTGTAAAGCCCACTGCCTAAGGAAAGAAAGGCCCTTGGAGTTCATTACTGAAGAAGAACTCTTAGCCGAGGACAAAGACAATATCTTTGTCATGGGCATGGGCCTTTACACTGATGAAGACGGCGAGGACATCAAGATTAAGATTCTCCCTGAATATAGAGACTATGCAGATATATTCAGTCAAGAGAAAATCAATGCTTTA
>Ga0307509_10009591_pt1 | contig 12049 bp, 10 predicted proteins | sample 10_EM_MG_FD_202245 | JGI IMG/M metagenome (GOLD analysis project Ga0307509, IMG submission 202245) | Populus trichocarpa ectomycorrhiza microbial communities from riparian zone in the Pacific Northwest, United States - 10_EM | ecosystem: Host-associated > Plants > Roots > Unclassified | place... | reverse complement strand
GGCAGTCTGAAATTATACGAACAGCAAGAATGACGGACAACGTCGTATTTGTCGTTGCCGAAACCTGGGCGGCGACGCCATAGGCATGTTCTCCTAAAAAGAAGATCTTGCTGCCATCAGGGAACTCTTCGGATAGTGGAGGTGCTTCTCGTTCAAGATAACGAGGGTCTTCCGATATAACCTCAGATAGGCACATCTGCACCGCCTGCTCAACTTCCTTGTTAGGCCCTTCATAATCCTTGACAAGTGCACCAGATTCAAGGCGTTTCAGACCTAGATATCACCAAATGACGTCAACCATCAAGCTCAAAGGAAGGGTGCAAAACGCACCTTTCAAGGGTCTGACATGAAGCAGGATGTCAACATTGCCCGTAATAACACCGCATCGCTTGGAATAGTATTGCTCGATTCGCTCCGACTTCGTCTTCCAATGGCCCAGCCCTTGTGGGGCATGTGGGTTCGAAATCACCCTCGCAGGCGTCCCAGGGGTAACCACCATCATCTCATACTTGAACAGAGAATCTGAAACAGCGACAACTTGGCCTTCCTGTAAGAAGGGCCAATTCATGAACATGCGTTGGCCGATCATCTTCTTGGCTATATCTTCCGTCTTCAAGTTCTCGTAAGGGTTTTGGATATGTACAATCATGGATTTGTTTCGACTCTCGGCTCCGTGAACGTTGACTCCGTGGTAGCCGAGCGACGCTGTATACGGAAGGGTCTTCAAAGAGGGAAATCCTGCAAGGGCCGATGCGCCTAAAGCAACACCTTCACGGAGGCCTGGGATAAGATGGAGGCCATCGAGCATAGGTAGGTCGAATGGTTCCATGATGCAAGCACATCGGTACAACGGAGGGAAGAATCCGGGAAGCGATGAAGGGTAGATTGTAGTTTCGCCTGCATTGTATCGGAACTTTGTACTTGTTCCTTGAGAGTTTCGTTGTTGCTCTTCCGTTGTCAATCGATGTTCGCGGGCTGCAAACATCTGACGTCAGCAATGGTAGGAAAAATAAATAAATGATTTATCTCACAAGTCATGGCCTTAAGCAACCTGACCTCATCGATGAAAGGAATTTTAACAATAGCTTCCCAGTCTTGTTTCTTTCCATTGAGATCCTGCTCAAATTCTAGGGGATAGAAATCGAGGATGGGCGAATTTGGATCATACATCAGGTCCTATTGTCCAATAGGTGAATGAATATCGAGGCAATGAGTTGAGAATGAATGACCACTGACCCGGTAGGCCATGGGAATATGCTCCATGCTAGCTACAGGAAGCACGCCCATAAGTTGTTCAAATGGTTTGAACGGTGTCCCGAGTTTGAATTCAAAATTCATTTCGTCAACCCCTCGTAAATCTGCAAAAAGGTTATGTCAAAAATACGAGATAATAAAAATTCGAAAACGCCTACCGGAGATTCGAGGAGCGTAATGATAATTGTAGAACCACCCCCATGATGCCACCCCAGCGTAGTAGTAGTGCATCACCCACTGGAGGCCTTCCACATATCTGTACACGAGGTCGCCCATCGCCTGGGGGTCGTCATACGATATTTCCAATTTACTCTAATGCACAATATCAGCGGCGAACTCGTTCGCGAGGAAAGAGGGAAAGCAAACCTGATAGTATCCTCTCTTCCACTCGTCCATCTTCTCCTTGATCGAGTGTTCATATCGTGCATCGAAATCTCCTTCGGCATCTGGGTCCGCCACGGGTGCCTTCTCGTATTTCTTCAACACACGATCAACCGCTGCGTGACTTTCTTCATCATCGTCTGCATCCTCCCATTCGCTATTCTCGCCTCCTTCCTCTTCCACCTCCTCAACTTCTCCGTCATCCAGTGTTCGTGGAAACCGCCACGTCACGAGGTTCACATCCTGTTCGTCATATTCGTCCCACTGCAAACTCAGATGCAGATCTTGCGATAATTTGGTGATGAAAGCCCTATCTTTCGCTGGGAATTGGTTTGGGAGCGCTAATCTCGCCGCTCGGTAGTGAGAGGCTGATGGTGCGTTCCGATTTTCTATCACGAAGGTCTTGACACTGTCAAACACCTCTCGTTGGCTCTTCGTCAGAGCTGAAGATGAATCATTAATTAGGAAGAGGAGCGGTCGAATGAGATAGTCAAATACTCACTCAACGCTGCTTGATTCCTGTCATTCTTCATCTGTTCAACATGCTTCCTCTGCTTTCCCTTGTACCAATTCATATCCGCGTACTCCTTCTCGAAGACCTCCTGCTCCCACTGTGCCATCTCATCCAGCACCAACTGAAGTCGTTTCGTGTTAATGGTCCCATTCTCGTTGATGTACCCGTCTATAGAAATTTATCGGAAACGGTAACACTTTCGAGGCTGAACAAAATCATACCCATTCCTGGTAGCACCTTCTTGTAAACGTCAAACAACTTCTCGAGTCCATTTTCATGGATGTGAAGATCTGGCAGATTGGGTAAAAAGTCGTTGCCGACAAAGACTGCCAGTAAAATGAAGTCGTCGAGGACCCGTTCCAGACTGTATTCGAAAGGGAGAACGGGTTCGATGTCCCGGAATTCCAGGTCGAGATACTCTCTCATTAAAGAAAGATGTAGTAGATAGAAATTAATAGCTTCCAGGCTGTCGCAGCGTAAGCCGGAGAGAATCTTGTACCAAAGTAAGGAACATACCTAGTATTGCCTTTTTTGCGAGAGGCTGGTCCAAACTTGACTTCTTCTCGCAACAAGCAGAAATGGGGATCATGACTCAATAACCCCAGCATGATCAAGTCGGCATCAAGCCCATACAGGCAGTGTCGGACATTAGGATTGTAGTCGGGTTGCGCCCTCGATAAACGAATGTATTCCATGATCTTGTGTTCGCCCTCTCCTGGTACCTCGTGCCCTGACAGCACCACTTCGACGTCTCGCCAGTTCGAGTCCTCCGTAATTTTCTTGTTGATGAAATAGCGCAGCTGGTCAGACAGGCGCGCCATGAATGGAGTTCCTGCACAAGACTCAGAAAAGGGAACGAATTATAGAACAGAGTTTGTCGCGCACCTGGTGTTATACAATTGCTGTCAAATGCTTTCTCTTCGGGTAATTGCTCTCCCTTTGCCTCTGCCTTTGTTCTTACTTCCTTCGCCTCCTTTGCTGTTCGGAAACGCCGACTTCGCTGTTGGTTCATCTTTGCCCGGGGTGCTACACCATCAACAGCCATGAAGAACAACTTTTTGGGTTTGATTTTCCCGAAAAGATGGTCTACATATGCAAAAATGGAAGTGAAAATTTGTTCTTCCGAAAGTCGAAAATGAGCATCCTCGTCGTTGGGATGAGAACCTGGTCAAATGAGGAGACAGTTCCGGCGAGAGATAAAACCAGGAGGCTCACAATTATGTATAATTCCATTGAAATCCAAGTATAGATTGTCTGTTGGCAGTGAGTAATGGTAGCACAGTGATACGCAAGATGACCCACACACCAAATTCTGGAATTTTGTTCTCTTGAATTAACTGCGAAGTTAACGGATATCGCTCTCTGTATCACGTCGTCAATCATAGGTCATATTATCGAATGCAAGTCGTACGAAATGTATCGGAAAAACTGGATTCAAGACATTCAAAACCTTCGCAGGTTCCATCAATAAATTCTCATACCTTCGGGATACCTGCGAGGAACAAGACGGTAAGGATGTGTAAAATCCAAGAATTCATTTTAACTGACCCATTGCAGCGAGAAATGCGTAGGAAAGGAAATGAGGAGAACAGCAGGTGGTGGTGAGGACGAAGGTTCGTATTTGGTGGCTTCATCACCGCCACACAATGTTGACTCCAACTGTCGCCCACATTGCACAAACGAAGACCTCCTCTTCAAATGGACTCAGAGAACTGCAAGAAATGCGTCCATATTAACTGTGTCGAAATTGGAACTGGAATAGCGAGTATTACCAGGTATTATGCTCAGGAAACGGCCCCGCAGCACCACCCGATTGGGACTCACTGGGCAATTTTCAAACAATTTCTTGCTCTTATTTCTGTGGTCGTGTGGGTTGTCCTAGAAATCTGGTACATTCTACTTCCTCATAATTCATACCTCTAGCATGTCATACTCCCCATACCCCCCAAGTGGACACTCCATAACTCAGAGCCTGGAACCCTCACCGAGGGATATGTGTTATGGGGAGGCAACTGTAATACCCCATGGGCTGCAGCTGTAGCTGAGAATTTATCTGGGTCTGGTTCTCCTCAATATTTGAAGAATATTGTCGTGTTCTCCTGTCGGACCGTATCCAATGCCAAGAACTATGTGTTCTCGTCCCAGCTGCTGTGTTCCCTACTTTATCCCTGAGGGTCACCTCCTGCGTAGAGGCGGTGTCGCCAAGGTGTCGCCTTCTATATCGTGCTGCGCACATCTCAGCCTTACAATGATGCCTATCCTCATAATTCAAAGACGACGGATCCGGCTCGGTGACATTCTGAAACCATCGGACACTGCTGTACGTCCAGGGACCAGGAAGCTCAATGTGTTCTCGCCCCTATCCGCCCTCGTACTAAAAATCTCATGCTCAGCTGAAACAATTAATGTTCTCCGCAAAGAAGCAAATGGCATCGTCCCCGCATCTCACTTGACGCAAACCAAGTTGATAACCATCACTCTAGATCAACAAGTCAAATGTCTACATCTACGTGTATTCAAATATCTGCTTCGAATATCTTTCAAAGTTTAAGCCTCGGAAGCTGGTAGAGGCAGGGCCTCGAATTTTCCGGTTCAAGTAATCAAAAAACGGATCAAGTTATCCAGAAATAACTTGAACGAATTCTACTTCATAACCACCAACTGTTCCTGCAGCAGGAAATCGACAACCAGTCCAACCCACGATCAACGGATCATCCTCAGTGGAATGTCCAAGGACACAACCGAAATCTATGTAGAGTGGCTTAGCCATATCGGCCGAAAAAGCTGTAGCCCTCACTATACCCTACAGAAAGCAGCCGTGGCGCATTGCAGAACCTGTGTTGAGTCCCCTGACTTCATGGATCCCAGGGTGAACCAAGTGGGGAACGAACATCGCTCATCATCGGGATTTTACATCATATCTCAGCCTTCTCTGCGCGCGTCGGTTCCCCCCCAGGTCAAGGACCGGTCCGAAAATTCCTCCGTGGCGTGCCTCTGAACAACCTCATGCGAAATTGCTTCTTCGATTGTTCGAGGTTATTGGTGCCGCCTCAAGTATGTGAATTTGGGCCCTTATGGTCTACCGCAACGCTCTTGCGGCGAATACGTCGATCAATTTCGGTTTCAAGCGCTTTCCCGCTTTACGCCCCCATTTTCCGTGAAGTCAGGAAGTGAGTTTTTACATCCAGCGCACAGGCTGTCCTTACCTTCTAAATGATAGATCTGATTGGCATTGCTGACCTTCTTTAGGGGTCTTTCCTTCTACATTCCGCTCTCTCTGGATACCGACACATCAGCGCTCCAAGCCTTTCACGTATCAGTTGGATATCCCATGCATTCTTCATGACACCTGTTCCGCTTCCTTGGATCACACTAACGCCACCTAACGCTCTACGGAACGCGGGTTTATATGCAGATGGGTTTTCAGAAAAGGATATCGGTCCTCACTTGAAACCGACATTAATAAATTGCCTCCACCTTTGGCGACTCGATGGAAACTTCATTGCTTGATTAGGGTTTACATAAGCCTTGCACCCCGGGAAAGGGCCCATTACATTGAACGAGGATTACCATCTATTCGAAGTCAATCTTTGATTCACAAGCTCCTCCGACATTCGCGGCGAGCGTAGTCACAGCTTTTAGACCACTTCCCAATCGCTCTTGAATTGCTGTTTCTCATCAAAGTCTTGAACTTTTGCAATGTAACGTTAGAATATAATGTCCGCGATCTCAGCAATCGATCACCAAAAATATCCACTTTGATGTCGTAGGTGTTACAGACACATCACCTAAATATATCCAACTTTGGATAGCGATTCGCCCATTGTTTTGATTCTCTACAAACTATTAATAAATTATAGAAATTAGGCGGGCTAAGGTGGCTCAAATCTTCGCTAGAGACAAAAGTAAAAAACCTCAAAAGCGAATGTTTTTAAAAATAAGAAGGGGGGGAAAGGCACAGGTTGCTTCGAGAACACATTTGGTTAGTGCGAAACGGGTGATGATCATCATTCGATTGCAACTGGAGCACCGTTTGGGAGGGAGATCAGGTAAACCAACCAAAGAAGGGAATTAACCGCTATTGACCGTAACAAGGACGAGAGCTACGTAGATTAGATTCGCTTCTAAGCTAATGATCAATTCGTGTTACAACCACTCTACAGTCTGATGGGGAAGGATGAGCACCACAGTATAACAATCAAAAAATGATCATTACTTACTGCTGGGGGCTTCGAGGAGATGTCATAGGTGACCCGATTAATGCCAGCGACTTCGTTAGTAATCCGTGACGAGATGCGTCGCAGAACATCAGCCGGGAATGAAAACCTAGTTTCAGAGAGAGATCATTGTGCGAGCGCTCGTTACAGCTGTTCCACTTAGATTGACATACCAGTCAGCGGTCATGAAATCTTCGGATTGAACTGCGCGAAGGGCGATGACCTATAACATGAATCACAATAAGTAGGTTGGCGGGCTTATTTGTCGCTTAAAACCGCAAGGGGTAATTCACACCTGTTCGTACGTTCTTTGGTCACCCATCACACCCACAGCCTTCACAGGGAGCAACACAGCAAAGGCTTGAGCAATTTGGTCGTATAGTCCAGCTTTCCGAATTTCCTCAATGTAGATATTGTCGGCTAGCTGAAGAATTCTGACTTGCTCCCTGTTGACGGGCCCTAAAATTCGGATCGCAAGTCCTGGACCGGGGAAAGGGTGGCGTCCGACTAACGGGGCAGGAATCGAGAGCAATCGACCAAGGGCGCGTACCTCATCTTTGTAAGGGATATTAGTAAAAGGTCAACTTGGTCAAACCCGGAGGACAAAAAATACCTTTGAAGAGTTCGCGCAGAGGCTCGATTAGCTTTAACTTCATATCCTTGAGAAGACCTCCAACATTGTGGTGGGTCTTGATCGTAGCGCTTGGGCCTTTAAAACTAATACTTTCGATCACATCCGGGTAGAGAGTGCCTTGGAGAAGCCATTCGACTTGGCCTTTGGGATCGGCACCTTCCTTTTCTTCCTCTTCGGCGGCGGACTCAATTTTCGCCGCCTCCTCCTCGAAAACATTGATGAAAGTGTTGCCGATGATTTTACGTTTCTGCTCTGGGTCTTCGATACCATCCAAACGCGATAAAAACAACGCGGAGGCATCAACAACAGTAAGATTGACACCCAGATCCTTATTGAGCATTTCGTTCACTTGCCGGGCCTCATTCAACCGCAGAACACCGTTGTCAACCATTATGGCGTGGAATCTAAGTTGTTTGGATGAGTTGAGACGCCCATGGGACAAAAGAAAACTGTACCTATCCCCGATTGCTTCATGCATCAATTTGGCCGCTACCGTACTATCGACTCCTCCGCTAACGGCACCAATAACGCGTCCTTTAGGACCGCATATTTCCCGGATGCGCGCGATCTCTTTACCGATAAATTCTTCCTATTTGAAGTTATTATATGTGATAAAGTCATAAGTATCAAATGTCGATGCGTACCATAGTCCAGCTCTGACGACAACCACAAATATTAAGGATAAAATTTCCGATAACAGCCTTTCCCATAGGAGAATGAGTAACTTCTGGGTGGAACTGGATGCCATACAGTGGCTTGGTGTTATGGGCAACGGCGGCGTAAGGCGCTGTCGACGTGTAACCGACGACGTGAAAATTCGGGGGTGGTTTTGATAGCTGATCTCCATGGGACATCCAGACCTTCGATAAGCTGGTCAGCATCATATAAGAATCTGAAATCAGAAAGTGGACTTGCCTTCATCTTATCACCCAATCCCTTGAATAGGGCGTCAGCGGAGCCGTTCCCAAACGTGTTAACGGTGATATCTGCTGGGCCATATTCTCGATGGTCACATTTAGTAACTTCTCCACCTAAATTCCAGGCGATTTCCTTCAGAAGATGTCATCGATTCTGAAACAATCGCATAGATTGCAACTAACTATACCTGCAGGCCGTAACAAATTCCAAGAATGGGTACTCCAAGATCAAAAACTGCGGGGTCCACATGAGGGGAGACATTGTCATAAACAGAGTATGGAGATCCCGATAAAATGATTCCTGAAGGAAATGCGTTTAATCCAATCGAAACGTCAAATAAATATAGCGGAGACCTTTCGGCTTGAAATTGATATCCTCAATCTTTGTTGTACATGGCATTAATTCTGCATAAACGTTGTGTTCACGACATCTTCGTGTAATCAAGTGACTGTACTGCAACTCAATGAGCACCTGGATGCCAGAAAAAGTGCGAAAACCGTACCTGAGACCCAAAATCCAGGATAAGAATGGTATCGAATTGATCGTGAATTTCTGCCATCTCTCAATGGGTATCTCAATCGGAGGTCGTAGCCGTATATTTCACTGGAGATAATGAAGTGGTAACGGACAAGATTGGTAAATCTTCTGGAATCTGCAACGAAAATTGAAGTCACGTGGCTTGACGCGAGTCATCACGATATCGTGTCACGTACGGTTTTTTCCGAACCGTCATCAGGTTCTGACTCTCTCATGGTGAAGTTCTGCCCCAACAATTTCTTGTTGTCTTCCACTAATTGAAAAATTTGTACCCGAGAGCTGTCCCTGTTAGCTAACTGGCTGCTGACTGTTTGGGGGCGTCTACCGGTGATCCGAACATCAAGATATTCGTTTGCTCTTTGCCCCGAAAGGCACGACCACGGTTATATTTCGAAGATTGCTAGTCAAATATCTCTGGGTTGTGCTAAGCCTCTAGAGGTGCCGTGTTTCGACAATAAGTTTCGACAATAATCACACTTGAACTAGAACTCGGGCTATCCATTCCGCAGACAGTTAGTGTCTCGAATTCCCCGATATATAAGCATTGGCGCTAGAGCCTCAGATCAAAACGTTACATTGTCTCCACGGATCAGCCTTGCAGCGCCTACATACGACATTTGTGCCTTGCGGGCTTGGTCAAGCAATCTTTGTCATTGAGCAGAAAACCCTGCCCGAGGCCGACCCAACTGCTGCGTTGGTGATGTAACAGAATATGTCACTATTGTTACAACGTGTTGTGCCGTTACCTTTGATCTTTGTCTCTCATTCCATTTATTTAGTTTATATTCTTTGGGCTATGAATCTCCATGGCTCCCTTCGAGTGGGAAACGGCCGCAGCAACAGGCAAAAACATTAATCCTTGGCTCCCATTCGTCCGTAACCATTTCCTCGATCACCCAGATTGCTACTTGAAATGCTACATTGCTAGTCTCGGAAAGTTCCGGAATCAAATAAACAACGCCTTAAATGGGAAGACATGCCTTCCGAATGTATGAAATATCGCATGTTTATCTCGCAATCTGCCTGATATTATTAATGGGGTGGATAAAGCAACGTGTGACCTCATCTCAGCGTCGTAGAAGTACCCCACAATGATTCCGCTATGTTTAGAAAGCGTGGGACCATTGCATAGTAAAAGTCTATTACTTGCCTTCTAAGTATGTGTCAACTTTCGCAAGCACGTAACCATCCGGGTTCCGGATGCAGCCATTATACAATAGCTTCTCACTAAATTCACAAATCTGCTCTCATGTGTCGCACAGTACTATATTTACGCCAAATCGCACAAAGCCAATACGCCTCGGCTGCCAGAGGGGGACGCTTCATGGTTTTAGTTCAAGCGTGATAAGCGGTTGTAACCGCAAAAGCCAGTTCTTGCTCCTCTGCATCAACTTTGGCTGACAAACGATTAAGTATTTCCCCTCCTTTATCAGCCGACATCTAGAAAGCACTGGATAATTCGATTAACGACACTTCCGACTGTCTGAACTCGATAAATTACTCGTTGACTTGTATAAGTAAACGAACGGAAAGACCTATCATCCACTACCTCTCTGATGTTAAGTAACCATCACGGATGATTATCATTTCCGACGCAGTCTGTTTCTCCCACTTGATCATGATCGAACTAACAGGTACCAACGCGTTCTTTTTGGAAGAAAAAATTCACGGTAAGAACCTGATTGACTCTTTGGCAAAATCAATTTTCCGCCTGAGATACAACCCTCGATAAGTAGGCGAGATCGTTGAGAGGAAACGATTTCGAGTCTATTTCACCCGATAATAGTATTAAATATTTCAAATATCTACTCAGGTATATATTTTCTCGACGCCAATGCGAGTGTCATCAAGCGCCATTAGTACTCGAACAGGTAATATCATATCACTTAATAGTCCTCCCGGCGGTTTCATCCCTGCAAATATGGGTATAAGTCATGGCGAGTTCTTTGCTTCCCGATTAGTGGTTTCATCGAGACAACCTACAAAGGTAGCATGCCTTCATGTCGAGTTTCGTTGTCTTCATGATTGCACGCATGTGCACGAGAGACGGGAATGCAACGGAGGAAAGGATTTGATGGCAATTACACATATATCCATATTTTGTCTAGAGCGCTCTAACTGTGGTGTTTAGTGCCAGATACCATAGCCACATCTGATAGGTGATAACCAGTTCATACATAACTGCTCCCCGGGAGGAAACAGCAATGGAACACCTATGAATCCTTGACGACGCGAAGCCGCTGGCTGTCTATGCATTTCAGGATGTACTATCTCCTGTAAGTAGTAAATTCTAGTTGGATCAATCAATCTATAGCCACGCGGAGCACTGCATGTTATTCATCCTATTGACCATTGCGCAGTGAGACTGATTAATACTTATTTTGGAACCCAAATAAGCTTAAGATTCCTTGGAAGTGGCCCGGAGCAATTCAGCTTCAGGAGTAAATGCAAATGCACAGCTTCTGTTGATTAAAAAATACGAGGGAATCTAGGGAAACACGAACCACATTTATGGATGCGTGGGAAGCGGAATTATATCTTTAATCGAGTTTTGGTAACCATCCGCCCTCCTCGAATGTCATAAATAGATTACCGACACTGAATCACAGCGACCTGATCGCTGGGACCATTCCCCGTTTAGGCCATCTCGCATAATACGGTATCCAAACAGTTGTGGGTGCATGGTTTTGGGCTGACTGTAGCCGTATCATTCGAAGGCCATGCGCATGAGAGTCATGACATATTTACTGTGTAAGGCGAGAGAAAGTCAAGCGGAGCGTCACTCAAGGTGGCAGATGATAGTCGGTTTGCACCGATTAGTTAGGACAATCGAGTATGTGTATGGGACCCCACCAACATAGACTCCGAGATTCAGCCAATGGATGTGTTGCCCGTAATGGCCGTTTTCAAAAGGGATATCGCTTCAAACAATGATAGTTCACCACGCCTGTCAAGGAGCAAGTACAAAGGAGGTGCGTCCCACCAAGTTGCTATTGTAAGCGCATGGCCCAAACCTAAATATAGCTCCGAGGGGTGGGAGCATCCGAAAAGAGAAATCAGATAATAACTGTGACTTGTAGCCGAATGTCTCCCACAACGAACGGTGTGTTTCCACCGTTCGTACCTGAACTGAGAAATAATATTTCAGAGTCTGTAATGCAATATTTCCACTGTTCTTGGGGCACAAAAGTGACAAATATACTCATCTTATTAGTATCATCTGGAGTAGGACGCCAGATGCAAACAAACATGCCTGGCAAACTATTTTCAACTCCATAAAGCACGGTGCAATTCCTTGCCGATTCGGTCTGTCGGTGGACGGCAGTTGTCGGATATCCTGTCAGCATTTGTAGCAAGATCTAAAACTCAATCCCAGATGGTCTTGTAGAGGGCATCAGAGATTCACTGATCCCGATCTCCTGGTGGGAGCTGATTGGAACTTACCCCATTTTCGTCCTGATTAGAGAGCCATTCAGAAACATATTAAGCAGGCCATCATGTTCGCTTGGACTCCTCATTCCCAAAGTGCTTCCATTTCTTCCACCACACTTTTCTTATATTAAACAATATGTCGCAAATGTTTTGTCGAGAGCG
>Ga0307509_10009590_pt1 | contig 12049 bp, 10 predicted proteins | sample 10_EM_MG_FD_202245 | JGI IMG/M metagenome (GOLD analysis project Ga0307509, IMG submission 202245) | Populus trichocarpa ectomycorrhiza microbial communities from riparian zone in the Pacific Northwest, United States - 10_EM | ecosystem: Host-associated > Plants > Roots > Unclassified | place... | reverse complement strand
TATACATATGGAATAGGCCCGGATGCCCTCCTTGTATTGAAGGAGCACAAAGATTGGACGGAACAGGTTTGTAGAACCACTCAGTTTTTCAGGAGAAACTTTTTTAATATTGGGTACCCGTAGGACTCCCAAATGTTTGACGAGGTTACACAAATGACCTGCAGAGCATCCTCCGCATGCAACTCGATCGTCGATTCGCCTTGGGTTTCATTCTCGGTCCATCAGAGTTGACTATCTGGATGGATGATAGGTCCGGTGTTGTGGGGAACGGAGACACCGATTAATATTCACACTGTAGGTCGTTGAGGTTCATTCGAAATGAACGATCTATAATTTGACATTGATAGGACCCAGAGAGTTTTATCCGTCTTATTTCTGCTTTTGTTGCCCTCCCACCCAAAAAGCTTGGTTTCGATCCCAATATGGAGGTGTACGACAGGGCCACTGGGACCGTTACGCCATCCTATAAGCTGAGCAAACCAATAGACCCCCCAACCTCGTACGATAGGCGATGGGTCATCAGGTTGAATGACGGAACTAAATATTTGACCCTCAAAGTTCTGAAAATTCCTTGTGATGGAGTCACGGATGGCCCATGGTCGGTTGTTTGGGTGGTGGTGCCTTATTGTACCCCTTCGGAAACTCGCCAATCGTCACAAGGATTCTTTTCAACCTCTAACTTGCCAGAGGACGAACCACGGGTACTTGGCTTACTTTGATCTTCCTCCTCACTGCTGAATTACTTCTTCAGATACTCGTTTTGAAGCAGTCTTGGAGACCACTAGAGCACAACAGCGAGGGCTACTTCTATAATTTTGCGAAGGGATATGAGACCAATTCTATTGGAGTGATCCTTGGTTGCGAGGATTCGATGATTGAGGATAAGAAGGATGAAACGAGTAGCTTAACGCGAGAAAGTTGGTATGTGACCTTCGCACCTAGTGTTGCACCAGCAAGGGAGCGTGTCCAGGAATGGGCCCTGACCTGGGAAATGAAAAGATCGGTAATTCCCCCCTGAACCATATCCGTGTTTTCACACCCACCACACAGACGGCGAAATTCGAAGATCAAATTTGGTAAAATCCCCGCGTAAGGCGGTATCTCGGATTCGGACGAGAGCTCTCTCATCGACATATGGTTGGCCTATAAAACACTTTAGTACCATTGGAGAGCTGCTTCGAGTGCTTCAAGGTGCGATTCAAGGTAAATATTATTTCCATGTGTTCTCAGAGTACTATTGTCTAACTCTCTACCAGGCCACAAACATCTCTATGCGAACGGGGTTCTACATCGGGACATAAGCCCCGGAAATATCTTAATCGAATGGCAGCCTGGGTCTCAGCTAACCACCACGTCTTCCATGGGATGTCTGATTGATTTAGACAGTGCCAAGATTGGCGAAAAGATCCCAGATATCTTACTGCCAAAGGTAGATCCCCCACGTTGGGTTATGGATGGAGTGATGCTACGGTGGATGTTGGATCGTATCACCCTTATTGTGATCAACAAGCTCCCGGATGTTCAATTCCAGTTTCAGGAGGAAATTGCCTTGCGAGCAATTGACCTCCTGCAAAATACGCAACCATTCAGGTTCTTGAACTATTCAGCAGACGCCATTGAGCATGCTGTGAAATTCGGCTACCTTCCTAAGGATCATGTTTTGTCGTGCAAGAATCTGAATTGGGAACAGGTTCGGCCGTTTGTTATATACAGGTGGTACTCACTAACTTCAAAGTAGGTCGAGAAATCTTATAACTATAAACAACCTCCAGAGAATGACCCAATGAGGGCAAAGATTGTGCGTATCTGTTTTTTCCTCTATGACGTAGGCTGACAACTTGAGCGACAGGGCTCACTACCTTACATCAGTAGTGAGATTTTGTCCTACGAGCGCCACTTTTTCAGTCCGGAAGATCCTGAGAGCCTAACGGTCCATCATGATGCTGTGCATGACATAGAGTCATTTTTATGGGTGCTCGTTGAGATGTGTCTAACTCTGAAAGGACCTGGAGAACTTCGAGACGAGTTCGCTGACGATCCGGATGGTGATCCAGAGAAAATTCCGGAACCAGGCCATGGGGGTTATGAAAGAACCAAGCACCTTCGGACTGTGGTGTGGCATCTATTCAAGAGTCGTCAAGTTGGTTGCCTTTACAAATACAAACGGCGCCTTTTCCGGGAACCAGAGTTCTTCGAAACGGATGTTTTACAAAATTTCCATCCTCACTTCGATGTGCTCAAGCCACTCGTCTCGGAATGGTTTAGCCTTCTCCGAATCGCTCATAGGTATCGCTTGTATGAGTATCACACTGTCCATGACAGGGTCCTTGCGGTTTTCGACAAAGTGCTGAAATCCGTGGGCTCTCAGTGGGATCGGTTGGACGAGTCGGCGATCCAAGAGCTCAAAGCGCGACAAAAAGACATCGAGCGCATCATCGACGCGTCGAGGGCCGAGGGATTCTGAAATATGGAATCATCCCCTCGAGGAATATCCAATCAAGTTTCACTAACCTTATTCTAAGTGACCATTCAATATTCGTGACTTACGCAGCAACATGAGAGAAGTGTAATATTTATTTGGGCCTTCAAAATTTCCGCGTCCGCGGTATGGCTGGGTGCTTCACATGGTCTCTTGACCAGACGATGGAATGACCTGGCAGAACTTCGCGATTCGTAAGGGTCATGCGAAGTAGAGGGCGGGTTCCAGTTGCCGCTTCAACTTTTATTTTGAAATGATTTTTTATGCTGTATAGTATCTTGTCTCGACGGTTTTATGTATGATATTGAGCCCTGTGCGTTTTTACTATATTTGTCTTTTTTATCAATTCAAATATGTTTTCAGAGAACCCCTGAATCCAACCCGGCCCGGCTACTCGAAGAAATTCCGTCACGGTCAGCGCTCTTGCTGCTTGCAACCATCCCTGTTCTCAAACATTCATGTCGACTTTGACTTGCATACTGTCTTCCTCTCGCGATGTAGCAATGATCATTTGCACGTGACGCGAGGGGTCCATGATTCGGGTGTTTTCTGTGAGGTGGTTTGCTTCGTGTCATTTACGGACACATCAGGCGTTGTGCAGGGGATTGGTTCACCAGACTAAGGGGCTAAAAATCGTAAAGAGGTGCTCTACCTTCTTTTTATTGTGTCTGAGAATACTTATTCTATGTCTCTGTTGAACCTTCAGGCAATCTTGCTATTGTTGGAGGGCGTTTCCAACATGCTTTGAACACCGAACACTCGATTTCATGGGGGGGTTATTCATTGTTATATGGTCGAATTGTGGCCACCGAACGAAGATTCTCTGAGGTTCATTTTTGCTTCGATATCTTGCTCACAGGGCAGTTTGTAGTCCTTCGTGGGCAGTTGAAGTTTTGGGGAAAGTTGCAGACGGCGAACTTCACCTCCCATTTTTAGAGGCTCTGGGAGATGAGTTCCCCATCCCACCGAAGCGGCTTTTCACGTTGCTTACTCCTTCCGCCTGGGTCGATGACGAGTTAACCGCTGAGCGTCAGGCGGGGCACGCGGAGTATCTTTCCTCCCTTTTGCGGTCTGACTACCAGAACGCGGCGGCATTCCAGGATTTCATTGGACGGAAAGCGATCAACATGGCCTCTGAAGCTGATGTCGAAGATGTTTTACCCTCTGTCTTGTCGGGCAAGCAGGCCGTTCTTCCCGAGAACCTTTTCTTGGGAGGCTTCTTGTCGGCTGCGCACTATCCAGAATGGGCCATGCGACATATTCTCCCGGAGGGCCTTGATTATAGCAGATTCGATATTCTCTTCAGTATGTCACACTGTTGGTTTTCTCATTTATCCTATAATTTTTAATTTGCGTCCAGGTTTTGTTACGCTCATCCATTCTTGAATGGGGCCTTGAGGTCATATCGAAGCTGAAGCTATTGGTCCAGCTTAATGGCGCGGGTATTAAACTTGTCCTGTCGATCGGTGTGTCACATATAAGTATTGCCGGGTTGGCAAGGTCCTTGACTGAAAGATTTGTAGCGAAGTCAGTGGTTCAGCCACGTTCGACGGCGGTGAACCGAATGTCATTCGTCGAAGCTGTTGTGAATGCGATCAAGATGTATGAGTCAGCCTTTCCTGAGCCTCAGTCCCGGTCTTTTGATATTCAGACCCACATACTATTATTTCAGGGGGTCAATATCGGTTGGGTAGTGCGGATTGATCCTCGCGTTTCATTTTCCCTTCGCATTACAGGAGTTTCCTCACTCCAATTGATCTGGAAACCTAACGACGCTGGCCACTTGCTACGTTTAATTCAGTCCTTGGGTGCTGCGTTCGGGGCATATTACGGTGCCGGCCATCAACTTCTATTAACATATTTCCAGGCTGAGCAAGTACGTGCGCTCTCTTTGTTGCCATCCATGTTCTAATCCATGACATTCAGGACAATGGCTACAGCCTACATGACGCCATTCGTCCTGCGATGGGTGATTGATTGTTGTGAACACATGACCCTCCGGAAAAATGGCCAATCATTGTGCCACGGTGCTGAATTTACGTCGAACTACTTCTATTGGCACGGTCCGTCTTGTAGCTTCCTACTTAATTTCTTTCTGGCCCAAGAAGGAAGTCTTCTGCCCAAGTTGGGAATTGCCATTCTGTCAAAACACATCCACACAAACAGATGTTTATAAACCTGCAAGCTTCGCTTCTTGTCTGGGTTCTTCCCTCCTTCCCTTGTCGAACATGAACCCAATCGATTCAGTTGTTATCTCCAAACACACAACGTCGTCGCAGCTATGGCCTCATGTTGTGTACATCGTCAAGGTTGTACATGAAGATGGCACCACGTACGAGGTCCAACGGCGGTACTCTGAAGTACGCTTATTTTGACGCATATATGCAGTAAAATTTCCACTTACTTTAATTTTACCACAGTTCGTTGCTTTGTGGGAGACCTTGGGTAGCTCTTCCCCATTACCGCCGAAGCGAGCCATCACGACTTCTCTCGTTCCGTCTGCTTGGGTTGACGACGAGTTGATCAAGGAGCGAAAGGCAGGGTTGCAGATATATCTGACCAATCTTCTGCACGACCTCAAGTTTCGCGCCCATCTAGAGCTCATTCGATTCCTCGCGCCGTCGGCTGGTTTCAGGGACGCTGAAGTGTCTAGTGCTTCTCCAGTTATGACAGCAAAAGGCGCTCCAGTTTCCCGACCTGTTTTGAACGATGAGGATATCCGCAAGCCTATCGCGGCAAGTTACTATCCTGCCTGGGCCTCTGACACTGTTGCGCCAAGCGATATCGATTTCTCAAAGTTCGATGTAATTTTCTTTGGTAAGCCAAAGTCATAACTATGGGTTGTAGATCATTGACTTCCCCCTCAATTCCTTTCCCTTCAATTCTAGCTTTCGCAATACCCAATGGTACAGCGGGCATAAACTGGGACGACGGTAGCCAGAACACCCTCAAGAACCTTGTTTCTAGCGCCCGTAAAAGTGGGCATGAAACAAAAATCGTTCTTTCAGTTGGTAATGTCGTCGTTTGGGGCTGATTGTATTTATTGGCTGAATATATGCGCGAGATAGGTGGATGGGGTGGTAGTCACTGGTTTAGCCAGGCGATGTCGACCTCCAGCAATCGCAGTAAACTCGTTAAAACGCTTTCAGAGATTGTCGATATGTATCATTTGGGTGGTAAGCGCTTCCATAGCCTAGATGTTAGCTCGCGCTGACATCACTCCCTCAGGTATCGATATTGATTGGGTATGGATTTCTATCGCTCTTGAAAATGTTTAAATCGAAGCATCATCCCATAGGAGTATCCTAATGCTCCAGGAGACGGCAACCCTTATTCTCCAGCAGACGCAGCGAATTTCTTGAGCTTCATCAAAACGCTGCGTTCTGAACTTGGTATGTGGAATCTTCACCCAACGAAGGTTTAGCTAACCCTAGTTGATCAGGATCGTCGAAGATCATATCTGCCGCTGTTACCCATCTTCCATGGATTGGGGAAGATGGCTCGCCTCTGGGCGATGTTTCCGAATATGCAGCACAGATGACTTACGTGAACATCATGTCGGGAATATTCCATCTTTGCTTTTCAACGACTATATCTCATCATCTTTACCAGGAATTATGACGTTTTCAGTTCGTCGACTCATCCAGGGCCGAATGCCCCTTTAGGTAGGGAGTGGGGCTTGATGTTGGTGCTTTTGCTCACAAAAAATCTTCGAAGGTGACCTTTGCGGAACGAGCAAACAACCCAAAGCGACGGCTGAAGCCGCCTTCGCTCAATGGACCCGTGCTGGGATGCCTGCATCCAAGCTCCTCCTTGGTCTTGCCCTATATGGTTACGTTTCCAAAAGCACCGACAAGAGGTTATCAGGAAGTTCGATTCTTTCCCCTCAAGCTGCAGGTGGCGCACACCCGAGGTATCCGCCTAAACGGCCCAAGATCAGGGGCGCGTTGGGAGATCTCAGCGCCCTTTGGGGCCAACAAATTCCATTTAATCAGCTCGTAACATCTGGGGCAATACGTAAAACAGGAAACGGAAGTTATGGTGGGGCCAATGGCTACACGATGGGTAGGTTTTTCAAGTTACGTTGACCGCAAAAGAATGTCAATCCAAGCATTTTCCGCAGGGTGGGACGACTGCAGTGACACTCCAGTGGGTGCTTTCGTATCTCTTTCGAGTAAATTTTTCTTGACTCATGTCCATTACAGTACTTGTTCAACACCGGCCGAACGACCGTAATCAGCTACGATGATACTTGGAGCATTGCGAGCAAAACACAATTTGCGAGGAGATCGGGCATGGGTGGATGCTTCACTTGGTCGCTCGATCAGGTCGGTGTCATTTTGTAATTCTATTACTTCCTTGAAATCTTACGCACTGACAGGATGATGGAGTTGCTCTGCATAATGTGATGGTTAGGAACTTGGGAAGATAGTTCTCTTTTTGGAGGTATAGATTATAATTAGGTGCGAGCGGCAATTAGACCAGTTGAGACCTGTCATTCTTTTTCAAAAAATTTTGTAGATAAGTGACGACCCGCTGTTTATTCGCGGTATAATATAACTTAGGCTTTAGAAAGGCGTTGGTGACCTACCCATCGCTGGCAGTTTTCAGGTACGCACCTGTCTGAAGTGTCATTCTGAGAGTTTAAGGTGGGCGCTGTATGCTAAAACCCCAACCAAGAGAACGACACTGTCTGGGTTCTCCAGTAAGTACCTCATGATGCGGTGTTCCCGTCATGAACGCGTAGCGACACCTCCGTGCTCGTCGCAAGGTCACTTGCCCAGGCCCTCTTTCAACTCGAATGAGTTGATCGCATTTTATTCCAGAGTGGTTCTATATGGATTAAGGTATCATCGGTCTGATTCTGAAGGCTGAAGAAAGTGAAGCACCGCCTCGCCTTCTAGATATTGCGCTGGGGAAGACAAAGGAAAATGATCTTATCATGTCTGGTGCTTCTCGGAGCCGATCTTATCTAGGAACAATCACCCAATGAGCGGAGCTCACACGGTCCAAATTGCTTCATTGACATCGCCTGTGCATTGCCCTCGTTCTTGACTCTTCCAACACCGATTACTTTCCCCCTCCTTTACGACCTCCTTCCGCGCTCCCTCAGCCGTAGGCTGTAATCAGCAGGAATATGAACATAACTTCATCGGCGACCGCGACCCCCAACACAACACTTGGAGACTTGCATACGACGCTTGCCGCCGTATTCTACGGATTTTCAGTTGGAGCAATGTGCGTATTGTGATCTCTGCTCTGAGTCATATTCTTAGGGTAACTTAAACCGACTATGTTCAACTTTCAGTTTGTTTGGCATCACTATCCGTCAGGCGTACCAGTATTACATTACCGCTTCTAACGATCCAATAGCCCAAAAGCTGGTCGTGAGTTTATTTTCAAGTAGTTCGATCTTCAAAGTTCCTCATGTTTTTGCAGATTGGCTTGGTCTGGTGAATATCAAGTTATATCAGTCCTCGACGGCGGTCCTGACACCGAATGGCCTTCTACAGTTTGTTGGATACGTTTCATCTTGTATTCTCAATGTACTTGGTGTATTCTTTCATCCTCGAGGCAATTGGTTTCACTCAGGCCGCAGCAAATGTATTATGGTGTGTTTTTTTTTCGTTCAGTTCTAAGTCCACTTTACTGAACGCCGCCAAGGAGCCTCAAGGTATGGTCTACCCTGTCCGTCTACTTGGGTTGCGGCTGAAGATTCCTTGTTTCCAGGCGTTGGGGTCGGTTCAGGTGCGAGATTTTCCTGTTGACAATGTCCATGAAAAATTCTGAACATTCCGCTTGTCAGGTATTTATGATCATTCTCGTTCAGGGGTGAGTGAACTTCGATTTCTTGCATCATATCGTAACGAACTTTTTTCAGATTCTATCTTTCGCAAATATGGAGGCGTGAGATAACTCCCCTTCATTTGCACTACTCGTAAATTTGACATAATCCCCTATTACCCCAGTATCTGGCAACCTATTATTGGCTCGAACATTTTCTCTTGCGGTCCAGGTATGGTTTCCTCCAAACCGATAGATTATGGAGAAGTGATGTGGTCTCGGACAGGCTTTCGTCGTTTTCATCGCTCTCTTCGCCCTTGGTATGTGGTGCTATAATTCTCAAACTTCATTTACATGACGTCCTTGGTATGATGTAGCCGTCGCCGTTAGTAAGTTGATAAACAAAATGTTAAATGAAAAAGTGCTTATTTCACGCTCTTTCTCCAGTCTTCTTCACGCAGCTGTGAGCGGTTTGCGATTTCGAAGTTTGGGAGATAGGACTGAGCTCCAATAGGCAAAAGATCGATGTCGTGCATAGTTTCTCGACAGGATTTGTGGTACGTCGCTGGCTTCTCTGGATCTTTTTTCATTGCGTAATAGAACAATCAGTATACGGTCTATCTCGGTTTTGGTTCGACAGCGATCATCGATTGCTCCATCGCGGCTGCCATGTGTCTGCTGCTATATAGAAGTAGTGCCGGCACCATCAAGTAGGGGCTCTGTTATTTAGCCGCAATCGTTGCTGATTATGAATAATATTAATCCAGGAGCGAAACAGTCCTGGAAAGCTTGATTCAATACTTCATTGGTTCAGGGCTTTTGACCAGGTAAGGACTCGCTGTTTTCGTTGGTCGTCGGACAAAGATCTGACCGCGATTAGTTTTGCTTCAATCATGTGCATTGTTCTGGTAAGCGATGTCGATGAAATTCCACAAAAGGAACTGAATTTCTGATGAAAATTTTAGTATGTGGCGCAACCGAATACCCTGCTGTACCTTGGGATGGAGTTCTCGGTCACCCGATGTTAGCAAAGTTTCTCTCGATGTCGTGGTCGTGTTGCTAACGTTTTTCAATTTTTTGGAAAGTATACGCCAACTCTTTGCTCGCCATGTGAGCCCACTGGCATCAGATACCATGCATCGCTCATTTTTCTGATAATTTTTCTTTTGTTCAGGTCGAATGCTCGGCGCCAACTTCGTGATAAACTCGACGAGACAATGGAGCTCAGACTTCCAAACAACCTTTTCTTCACGGAACCAGATCATATCGCTCAGCAACATGTTTCACTAATGGACAATCCGTTCTCTCCTAGTGCTGAGACGAAATATTCAAAGGAATGTGAATTCTGTAGTCACCAAGGTACGCCGACGCCAAGTTTGCTCATCGGTTGATTGGTCTATTGATAACTGTACTTCTGTAGTTAAATTTCGCAAAAGTGGTGGTACATTTTCTTCTCGCGGGTACACTGTATAAACCAATGGATCGTGTATGGCCTATGTTTCGGTATATCATTTACCTTTTAGAATTTCGATCACTCTATCTCACTACAATTGTTGTTGTAACATGTAAAAGTATTGCATTTCTGTACAGTACGTGTAATATACAGGAATGCGGTTTCGGAGACGTCAATGAAGGCGCAGGATTTTAGAAAGCGAAGATGAACTGTGGATTTCGTGACCTGGGATACCGACTTTTGTCCTTGCTACTCTCCTGATTCGATCCCATCATGGATGGGCACGGCCAAGGATTTCGGCAACTGCGAGGACGGTGTTCATCTAGCTGTGAGTTCTTTCCATTCTACCTCGTCACTACCAGTTAATAAAAGTCATTTACCATACCCAGATTTGATGCGATTCGCATCCCAAGAGGCGCTCAGGCTGAAAAGTTGTACCATCCTAGTGAAGCTGAGATTGTGCAATATCTATCGTCGAAACCTCTCTCCCGGGATCCACGAAATTATTGTGCTCAACTATTGAAAATCCTTGATCTACCACATGAGAATCAACTAGTCATGCCACTCACTCGCTCCACTCTTTCTTGATCGCAGCCTTGAACTCATCGAAGGCCATGTCACTGGTGAAATGATGTATAAACAGTTGCAAGAAGAATTGCCTTCGGGAAATATCTCACCTGTCGGGCTCGAAATGGTGGATAATGTGGTCTGTTTTGTTGTTGATGTAATCAAATGTTTCGTAGTGGCGTGTATCGTTTGCACCATATGTGTAGCACTGGATCGTGCAGCACACCGATCCGTCTCTGCCTATCATACAGTCAATACTCTGCCTTGCGCATAAACGGAGAAGGTCAAGAGAGGAAACGTAGACCCACTCTCGTTGGACAGCATGTGGATCTGATAATTCTCTGGGTCGAGCCAGGTGATGTCGCCCTTCTCGAGATTGGCAGGCGGTCCAATCTGCTGGGCGTCATGAAGCGTTGTAAAGTAGTATGCCTTGATTTTGCCTTGGAGTACTTTAATGACAGCGTTCGCATTGCCGTGGTCGTGAATGGGGGACCTGAAAAATAAATTGATATGCCATCAACGTCAAGTCAGAGGGGGAGAATAGAAACTGTGTAACTGACGCATGCAAGGCAGGCCAGATCTCGAGGACGTATGGTGCGCCAGGTGAGTTGCCCAAGTCAGCACCAAGCGTGATGCGGAGGTACCCAAATTCAGGTGATTTCTGCTGGAGCAGCTTCCAGCAGAACAGGCCTTCTGTGTTCACACTGCGTTCGATTGCTTTGCTGAACTCCGGGAAGTCTGCCGTGTCGAGGGTGATGCTCGCGCCGGCAACGTTGGAATAGAGTCGCTGGCACTCGGGAGTGAGGTTTGCGGGCACCGTAGCACTGCCCACGGCGAGCTGGTCAAGCGTGATGGAGTCACTCGACACGATAATGGGGGGTAGCTTCGCCACGATGGGCAATGGCTGGCACACGAGTTGCAAAGGTGCAGGCTGTAGTTGAGAGCGATCCTCAGCATTAGTCACTGCCCGTTGTATGTAAATACTCGACGCTTACCGCCTTGAGGTTACCTCCCTGCTGCTGGACATATACGGAGGTGAGCTTGTCAATGAATGCATACTATCAAATGATCAAGTCAGCCCTGCAGCTTTTCAGAAAGGAATGTACAAACCTTTGGGTCAATCCAGGGCCACGGGCCGCCTGAAACCTCCTTCTTCAGTCTTGCCTCATATAAAGCGAGAGAAAGATTGGTATAGTCCCTTCCAAAGCGCAAGATGCCATTCTTGTGGTCCACAGAGAGCCAGTAGCGTACGGAGTAGTCCCCTGGTGGGTACAGGAACGTTGGCTCAGGGATTTTGGCGACCTGGCCCTTGATCGCAACGCGATCGGATGGGAGGAAGCTGTCGCTGCCCGTAGGCGGTGAGGGACCGTACCAGAAGTCGACTGATCGCTCCGTGATCTGGGTATACAGAGAGAGCTCCGCGTTGTCATCGGTCGAAAAAGTAAAGAGAAGACAATTCGGTGCGGTGCAGTTGGCAACGGCGGTACCTTGGCCATGGATGGCAAGACTGGCGCGCGCATTGTAGGTGAGATCATTTGAATCGTTGGGCACACTCGCCTCCGATCTGGCAGAATCAACGTTGAGGATGCTCTTCAGGTTGCTGTAGGGAGGAGGCGCATCAATGTGCAAGGACGAAAAGGCTTTAGGGAAGATGTCCGAACGTTCAACAACGTTGCCTTCGGCGAAGGGGTCGTGGAATGAGGAGTAGCGGTCTATCAAAGTCGACATTGATGTAGCTGAGGAAAAGAATCGCGACCTCTCACCTT
>Ga0307509_10009588_pt1 | contig 12050 bp, 11 predicted proteins | sample 10_EM_MG_FD_202245 | JGI IMG/M metagenome (GOLD analysis project Ga0307509, IMG submission 202245) | Populus trichocarpa ectomycorrhiza microbial communities from riparian zone in the Pacific Northwest, United States - 10_EM | ecosystem: Host-associated > Plants > Roots > Unclassified | place... | reverse complement strand
AGAAAAAAAAAGGAACCTTTATCCCTCTTTTAATTATAAATTTGATCAGTTTTAGAACTAAAACTGATAGTGGATTTATTTATTCATTTAAGGTTGGAGTGGTAACTGTTCGTGATGCAATTCAAATGGCTGAAGATACCGAGCTTAATTTGGTATATCATTCATTTTATTTTATTTTTATTTTTTTAAAATTATTGTGAATTTACGAATTTTTTTTGTATAAAGATGTGGTTTCTTTACTGATGACTACATTGCATGATATAGTGTGAGGAAAAAGATTCCATTTCATAACTATCAATTGGTTTAGACTGCATTGTTTCCTCAGTTCATCATCGAAAAGCATTAGCATCCATGTATAAATATATTTTCTTGTGGCTGGACTTCGGTGTATCAAATTTACGTGGATGATGAAAATAAAGATTAACAATGTTCAAATTTTATTTTTTTTATATATCCTTATTATGATCATCAATAGTGAATTTGAATGTGAAACACTTACCATCTTCTTGGTTAAATACCAGAAGGGAATTGCTTGTTTTGTTGTGATAGTAACAGAGTAAGTGTTCTACTTTATGGTCCTCAATAAGTATATTCTTTTGTTTAAAAAGCATTGATTTCCCCCACAGAGCCAGCATTCCTTTTTGGTTGGTAAATTGGATGCGGCACGTATGCTGTTGGTGTTGCAACTACATCCTTTGTCTAACGCACATCAAACTTCTCGTCCTGAGCTTCTGATTTGTTTCTGTTTTTTGCAGGTGATAGTGTCTCCGGATGCAGATCCTCCTGTTGTCAGAATAATGGATTACAAGTATGACTCTTTTAGCATTTTCCTTTTATAAATAAATGAAATGAAGTATATGTATGTTTATGTGGTGAAGTTTTTTACATCTTCGCTATTTCTCCACATCAATTAAAGAAGACAAACCAAGTTGCACATTTTAAATAGTGTCAACCATCATTGAATTAAATCTCCTCAAACAACAAGCATTGAGATTGTCTACTTTCCCCCCTTGTGCTGTCAGTATTGTTGATATCAAGGTGGTAATAATGAACTATGGAATGTATAGATCTATATTTGCGGTTGGGGGGCTTGATAATCCATTGAGTTATAGGTTTTAAGGGTGGTAGGATCTATAACTATGTTCTTTTATTCTGTGTAAGCCTGATATAAAGCTTAAAAGTTTTTGCTGACTGGGATTTTTAAGTATAATGGACTTTTTTTTTAATTTTATTCTTTAGAATATGGGTTTTGTATGCTTCCCGTGACACCATGTTTATTGAAGAGCATGGAGGTTTATTTATTGGTGGCCATTTCTGGTTCTGCCTTTTTTAACCTCCAGGACACAGAGTGTTTGCTTTCGATATTAGAATCTGTGCCTCTTAACTTGGTAGTCTTTTTACCATAAGCTGTATAACTTATCCAATGTTTTGGTTGCAAATTATGCTTCCATTTTGACCTGTATAGCTCATGTCTTCTCTGCTGGTCTATCTTATTTTTAAAAATCAATTAGGCATTCAGCTATTTTTGGTCTTATTTTCTTTATATAACCAAAATAAAATTGCATCGCCCTATTTTTTGTGCTTGTCCATTGATTTTGAGTAATAGATATGGCCCTTTGCTGGAAGAATATTGGGATGGAAGGAAGTGCTCATCTTCTTTTTTCTTTGGTGGGGAATCCCGTGTTGAGACATTGTTCAAAATTGATGCCCTGTACAATTCTATAGTAGGCTTTCTACATTGATGTCTGCATTGCAAATGTTTTCAGTTGAAAATTGCCATAATCCTTGATTTGCTTCTCTTTCAGCAAATTTAGATATGAACAGCAAAAGAAAAAGAGAGGACAGCAGAAGAAAAGTGCTGGTGAATGCCTCTTCTATTTTATCCTTTATTTTAGAGTTTGATGCTTTACTGCATGACTAAATTCTCTTATGAGAATGTATACTGACCAAGTGTGCTCTGAAATTTTAGCAAGTCGCATGGATTTGAAGGAGCTTAAAATGGGGTAAACAATGTACTCTTAAAATGTTAGCATGTCTTTTCATTTAGCTGCCATCTCATTTATCTTTCTTCAGCTTGCAGCATGCTGTGATATTGATGGTGTTGCTGGTTGATTAACTGCTACATCTTATTGATAACTACAAAATATGACCTTCTTTCAATGCTATCATGCTCAATCCTTGCGAAGTCACATTTTCACATCGATTAGCAAATTGTTAATATCCATCTGAAAATTGATGTATCAGCATTGCTGAAAGGAAACTTACTGTTAATAAATAGAAAGCTAAGAAGTTAAATTACAAAGTGGGTGGAGTCTACTTCCATATGCATGTTGTTCCCAAGATCATTAACCTCTGAGGTAACCTGAAATATATGATATAATTTTTTCCTTGTCTAAATTTATGCTCTTGCATCATTTTAGGTGGCATTGCAAAAAGGAAAGATTTGTTATAGGAGTAGTTCTTCGTTCTGCAAATTATGAAGTAGCTAGATACCACTTGGCCATGGGGCCAGCTGTGCTTTCTCAATTAAAATTTTAATTGCCCTTTCTTTTTATTAGTTCACTCTTCTTCTTTCATCAGTACTGCCTGGACAGCATCTACACTAGAGCAGGCAGAATGTTGGAATTATGACGAGTAGAAAGTAATCATTCAAAAATGAAGCATATATGTTTCAAACTGTGTGATTTCTTCAAGATCTTTACTAGAAAGCTCAAGTATAAATGTATTCTAACTTCTAAGCTACAGCTATGCATTCTATGTTTAACCTAACACTAACACTGTGCTTTTATCAATTCTGTTGACAGTTACAATATCGACCAGCATGATTATGATGTGCGTTTAAGAGCTGCTCGGAAGTTTTTGAAAGATGGTGACAAGGTCGGCGTTATTTTATTTCTTTCTTGACATCTATGCCTGCATGTTCTGATTCCATTTGCAGGATTTTTGTTTCTGATTCATTTATTATGTTTGGTTATTTCAGGTCAAGGTCATAGTGAACTTAAAAGGCCGTGAAAATGAGTTCAGAAATAATGCAATTGAGCTCTTAAGACGTTTCCAAAATGATGTTGGAGAGGTACTCATGATGTATTTTTATTTGTTTATGCTCAAAATAATATACAAAGTACAGGAAGATTGATATGCTATATATTCTGAAACTCCTAATGTCTGGATGAATGCTAGTGCTGTTGAATTCTTTATTCTGTTTCATTCTATGTAACTTATATAAGATGCAGCAATTGTTTTTTTTTCCTAAAAAAAGAATAGAAAAGGAGCATTTTTTATGATAAATTTTTCGAACCAGGCTGGTCTAGACCTGTGCATCTCAGGCTGACCAAGTTTGAGAGAACCCAGTGCAAAATTACTTATAATAATTGCAGTGACTGGTCCTATAAGCTTTGATACTTTCAAATGGACTCACTGAACAGTATCAAGCTCATTCTGTGTTAAGGCCATTCAGTAGCAATTTCAAAATCTGCAAATTTTTACCAGTATGTCCCCTGCATATCACGTGCATGTTCTCAGTTTTCATAATTTTAGAAATGTTCATTATTTCTTCATTGAATTCTGCATTGTAACTTCCATTTGATGCTGTGATTTGCAGCTTGCCACTGAGGAGAGCAAAAACTTTCGTGATAGGAATGCATTTATTACTCTGGTACCAAATAAAGCTCTTCTACAGAAAGCTCAGGAACCTCCCAAGAAAAAAGACAAGTCAGCCGCAGATGAAGTATCAGCTGGTGTGTGAGCGCATGCAAGTTTACAAGGGGTTTTAATTATGGAACACTCGCCAGGTACTCCTGATCACATTTTGTAGGAAAGTTTGGAATCTAAGTTTGGAATCTTGGTATTTTGTATAGCTTTAGTTTAATACGACATGTACTACAAACATGATTTCATTTTTTTTTAAACAAAGTAATCTTTTGTAATCTGAATAAGGTTAGACAGGATATTGCTTGTAAGCTGATTTATTTATGTATTATTTTTTAAGTTCGAAGCAGATTAGGATGCTGTTAATGTTTGATCGTGTATAAATCCATTACTGTGGTTCTATATGCATGCTAGTCCAAGAATGTTATTTGTGATTGTTAGAGTGGGATGATTATAGGTTGCCATTTTATAGGCCACAAACTTGAGCACATAGTGTATCGCTCAAAGGAGACTGTATACAAAATGGTCGAGAAATGTCATGGATTGGAAGGTTTGACATATCACGCGGGAGCTACAAGTTAAAGATTTCAGGCCACTTTTTGAGAAAGTCATGTCGCAAGCCTTCCTCCAGCAGTTGCTGGATAAGGTTTTAAACTGGGAGGTTGGTATATGGTTACTCCATAGACAAATGCAATCAACTGCACAAGGTAGTGATTTGGAAAGAGACTAGTGATGGGGACTGGAAGTTTTATACACTAAATTAGAAAGTTCAGCAAGATTGTACCTCAAATTTGAAGAGTTTAGAGGTTCAGAGTAAAGGATGTATAGAGAAAAGGAAAGGCCACTGGCGGATAAATTTGCTTTCAAGTAACTGGTACTTCTGAGACGTAGCAGCTGTTCCAGAAGTTCAGTTTTTGCAACTGATGTATTCTAAGTTGATTCCCTATGTGCGGGGTGCTTTTGAAGTGGTGGATGAGGAGTGACATAATTTATAGACGCAATTGAATTTGAGGTCAGTGGAGCAGTGTGATCATCAAAAATTTTAGTTTGCGCAGAACACGGTGAATGCTTGTGGCAGTTTTGGGCATGTAGGCATATATTGAAAGGGTTGCTTGAAGTACAAGATCCAGAATTTACATGAAGTGAGCACAAAGTTGAGGTTGAAGAGCTTGTTCATGCTTCTTGCCAACAAGATTACATACAGAATGGCAGCAAAGGTACCGTGAAGAACAGGGGTTGGTCCTGTGAGATGACCAGCTGAGTAAGCGGGCTTAACAAAGCAAGGGATATTTAGATCTTGTCTTTATTTTGAAAGTCTTGATCAGTGGAAAAGTTGAGCCTACCCGAAAAGCCATTTCACATTTGGGCCCACCCTGTACCCTTCCCTTACCAGGTGGAAAAGCTTCTTTTTTCGAGTCTACAGGAGGGAGGAAAGCTTCAAGTGGGACATAAAACCTCGTAGCTCTACCTTGAAAAAAATACTAGGTTGGAAGGGAAAGGGGTTACTTTACTTTCTAAACGAGGTTGGAAGGGGAGGATTCGAACACGGGTACTTTACTTTCTAGTGTCGTTTTCTTTTTCCTTTTCCTTTTCTCTTAAATGGAGATGAAAAATAAAAACTCAATAAACAGAACTACCTGCCTACTGTGCCAAACTGCCTATGTAAATCAGGCAGTGGAAAACGAAAATGAAAGGAGCAGTTCATTACATTGCGTGATTGTAGAGTGTTTTCCTAAATAGAATTCTTGTATTCAAGTAGGAGAGGTTGCTCTGTCTGGATGGAGAAGCTCCAACTAACGATTGGAACATGACTTGGGTTTGAAGTTCTTGGATTCTAAGCATGCTCATTCACATGTTTTTCTGCTTGCATTAACAGTTGACGGGCAGCTGAAGCTTTGAAAGAGATGGATTCAAACTATAGCAAGCATCATCACCGGTTGGCAGATGGAGGGCCTCAGCCATGCACTCTCAAAATCATACATCTTTGATCGTTGGCAAGTATGTCTTCTGCCAGTAGGTATATGGAATTCTACTCTAGCAATTCACTCACCCATCACAAGAGAAGTATGAAATTCGAGTCTAAAGGGATAAATAGAGTTTACAGCCATTACTGAAAGGCATTTGGTTACTTGGGTATGCTATGATTACAAGCATTTTGAGCTATAGAACAGATGGAAGTTTCGATTGTGCATACATTTTTGCCAATTAATTAACATAATAAAATTAGGAGAAAAAAAAAGTATGGCAGACACGACCTGTTTTAGTGTTAACCAAGAACATGACTTCGGTTTACTTGAGCAATTTTTAATCGCATAAAACAGCACGTGTCTAACGAGCATGATTATTTCAAGGGTAAACTTTAGTTTTGCTCCTTTAGATTCATCAATATTTAACTTCTAATTGAATGAATACTAAGGATGAAACAAGAAAAAAATTAGTTTAAATAAAAGAAAAAAAAAAACCAAGCCAACATACTAAATCTGATCAAATTTTTAAAATTCATAATCTATGAAATCTTGGATCTGAATCCAATCAAGAATAAAAAAAAATAACAATAAAAAAATAAAAATCAAATTTGATAGGAAAAAAAATCAAAGAAAGGTAAAATTGTAAAAACAATCAATTTAAAAAATAATTTCAAACAAAATAAATAGCAATTAAAAAAATAATAATCAAATTTAAAATATAAAAAAATTAAAGGGGTTGAAATTAAAAAAGTATACTAATTTTATAAATTACTCAAGATAAAAATCTTTCAATATAAAAAATTAAAACCAAATATAAAAAATAAGAAATTAAAGGGTTGATTTAGAATTTTTAAGGAGTTGGTGTGAAAATTTATAGTTAAAAGATTTTATTTTAGTAGTTAAACTATTGTATATTTGGATTTACGCTTATTCTGTTGGGTTCTATTAATAAATACATTAAATGGCGTGCAAGAATCATGTCTACAACAAAATAAAAGTCAAAATAATTGATAAATTAAAAATAAATCATCAAACAATATAAAAAATCATTTGGAATAAAAATCCTACGTACTCATCATTTAATCCTCCGACTCAACAATAAAAAAAGGAAGCATACAAATGCATGTCATTAATTACAGTCTTTTGATGTAAAAACACAATACATCATAAAATTGGTGTAAATCTGAATAAGCAATAGTTCAACTATTAAAACTATAAAAAAATAAAAAAAATCTTTGACAGGTGTAAATCAAAATGGATAATAGTTAGGGTTTTTTTTTTTTCTAAATATAAAGTGGTTCTATTTGCTGGTGAATCAAAGCAGAAACACATCCATGTATGTGGCATTATCTTTTGACTTGTGAGAGGTACTGAAAAAGGCTTGGAGAAGCAATATATAAATAACACAAAATACAATATAAAATAAAGGGAGACCATTAATAATTAGTACGTAGTAGAGTAAAATGTACTTCATTTTCCAAGTTTTTTTTTCTTATATAAATTAATTAAATAATGAAGAAATGTTTTCCAAAAACTATAGTGTAAATACAACACACACACCAAGTTAGTCATTGAAAAAGAAGGCATGAGAGAAGGGCATGGTGGTTGAAAAAAGACGAAGCTTAACTTCAAGGCAATGGCGACTCTGCAACCAACTTCCACAGCACCGGTACCCTTACCTGGCCACATTAGGTGAAAGCAAGATATACAGCACAACTCTCCATGCCCTACCCTTCCATTCATAAAGAAGAAACATCACTCCCTCTCAACCGCCCAGTAGCTCTCTCACCCCATTCCATTCTTCAGCATGGAAGCTAGTGCTGGACTGGTCGCTGGCTCTCACAACCGCAACGAGCTTGTTGTTATTCATGGCCATGAAGAGGTAAGAAATACTAACAAAACAAACCTTAAACAAGAAAAAGCAGCAAGATACTAATCACAAGAAACCATGCATGCAGTGACTCGTCATTATTAATTCTTTGGGTTTGTTTTTGTTTTGGTGCAGCATAAACCTTTGAAGAACTTGGATGGTCAAGTTTGTGAGATTTGTGGCGATGAGATTGGCGTAACTGTGGATGGTGATTTGTTTGTGGCTTGCAATGAGTGTGGTTTTCCTGTGTGTAGACCATGCTACGAGTATGAAAGAAGAGAAGGGACTCAAAACTGTCCCCAGTGCAAGACTAGATACAAGCGTCTCAAAGGTAAAATATACAAGCCCAAAGCTATAATTTTCTGTTTTGGCATGGGATTCTCAAGCTGATTTTATTTCAAAAACTGTCTAGGGAGTCCAAGGGTGGAGGGAGATGATGAAGAAGATGATGTGGATGATATTGAACATGAGTTCATCATTGAAGATGAACAAGACAAGAATAAGCATCTCACTGAGGCAATGCTTCATGGGAAAATGACTTACGGAAGAGGCCATGATGATGAAGAAAATAGCCAATTCCCACCAGTTATAACTGGAATCAGATCAAGGCCTGTAAGTGATGCCGGTCCTTTTCTTTGATTCCAATTCAATGGATTTGTTTGACATTTTTTAAGTGGACTTTAAGAAATGCTTAAACATCTGTGCAGGTGAGTGGAGAGTTCTCCATTGGATCTCATGGAGAACAGATGCTATCTTCTTCACTTCATAAGAGAGTGCACCCATATCCAGTTTCTGAACCTGGTATTTACTCATCGCAAGCATTGATTAAAATGATTAACTGAATCACTATTTCGATTAATATTACATGAATTGCACGAAACAGGAAGTGCAAGATGGGACGAAAAGAAAGAGGGAGGGTGGAAAGAGCGGATGGACGAGTGGAAAATGCAGCAAGGAAATCTGGGGCCTGAACAAGATGACGATGCAGAAGCAGCCATGTACGTATCCGGCTTCTATATACCATCTTTTAGTAGGAAATGCCTAGACCAGTCTTGCCATCTTTGTAACTATGAATTAGCCTTAAACCGAAATCATCAAGCTGGCATTGAATGATAGGCTGTAAACCATTATTGCAGGTTAGAAGATGCAAGACAGCCACTCTCCAGGAAAGTTCCTATTGCATCCAGCAAGATCAATCCGTATAGAATGGTTATTGTTGCTAGGCTAATCATACTGGCCGTCTTTCTTCGCTATCGAATTTTGCATCCGGTGCATGATGCAATTGGGCTCTGGCTGACATCTATAGTCTGCGAAATCTGGTTTGCAATTTCATGGATCCTTGATCAATTCCCCAAGTGGTTGCCAATCGATCGCGAGACTTATCTGGATCGCCTTTCTCTCAGGTTCATAGAACGTTCAAACTAGTATATAAAACTAAAATTTCAGAGATTTTATGTTTGGAAAGAACACCGATCAGAATTATCTCAGCTGATAATTATTTCTACTGTTAAAGCAATGTTAAGAAATAAATTACAAACCGCTAATAATTTTTGCAACGCAGGTATGAGAAGGAAGGCGAGCCCAATATGCTTGCTCCAGTGGATATCTTTGTCAGTACCGTGGATCCAATGAAAGAACCCCCTCTAGTCACGGGCAACACACTTTTATCAATTTTGGCCATGGACTATCCAGTTGAAAAGATCTCATGTTACCTATCTGACGATGGTGCTTCAATGTGCACCTTTGAAGCCATGTCTGAAACTGCTGAATTTGCTCGAAAATGGGTGCCATTCTGCAAGAAATTTAACATAGAACCACGAGCCCCTGAGTTTTACTTCACTCTTAAGGTTGATTATCTCAAGGACAAAGTTCAGCCTACCTTTGTTAAGGAACGTCGAGCTATGAAGGTTCGTAATTCGCATCGACATCTATAGAATTCATCGATTTTTTAAGTTCCTGCAACCTATTTTAGATAAGATTCTATTATATTTTTGGTATTTGACAGAGAGAATATGAAGAATTCAAGGTTCGGATAAATGCGATTGTAGCAAAAGCACAGAAGGTTCCTACAGAGGGGTGGATTATGCAAGATGGAACACCATGGCCTGGAAACAATACGAGGGATCACCCTGGTATGATTCAAGTATTTCTCGGTCACAGTGGAGGACATGACGTTGAAGGGAACGAGCTCCCTCGCCTTGTATATGTATCTCGAGAGAAGAGGCCTGGTTTTTCACATCATAAAAAAGCCGGTGCCATGAATGCCCTGGTAAATAAACTTGAGAAAAAAAATATTTATTTTACATGCATTAAGTTCCCTCACCTTTGAAAGGCCTGCTTTATGTGATACCTCTCGACTTCTCGCAATTTTCAGATTCGGGTCTCTGCAGTGCTTACCAATGCTCCTTTCATGCTGAACTTGGATTGTGACCATTATGTAAATAATAGCAAGGCCGTTCGAGAGGCTATGTGTTTCTTGATGGACCCCCAGATTGGAAAGAAAGTTTGCTACGTGCAATTTCCTCAAAGATTTGATGGCATTGATACACATGATCGATACGCCAACAGAAACACTGTTTTCTTTGATGTAAATCCCTGGCTTACCCCGTGTGTATGCTCTCATAACCTGTGCATGTGAAAAGTGAGATGATGTTTCTTTTCCCTGTGTTACCTGCAGATTAACATGAAGGGTCTAGATGGAATTCAGGGTCCAGTGTATGTGGGCACAGGATGCGTTTTCAAAAGGCAAGCTTTGTATGGCTATGACCCTCCTAAAGATCCAAAGCGCCCAAAGATGGAAACCTGTGACTGCTGCCCATGTTTTGGACGTCGCAAAAAGAAGAATGCTAAGAATGGTGCAGTTGGAGAAGGTACAGGCCTGCAAGGTTTTCAAAGATCTTTTCGTACTGATTTGCACAAAATCTTCTTTTCCCCTTTTGATCCTAATATGTAAAGCCTGTTGAGCAGGAATGGATAATAATGACAAGGAGCTGTTGATGTCCCACATGAATTTTGAAAAGAAGTTTGGACAATCAGCAATTTTTGTGACTTCAACTTTAATGGAAGAAGGTGGTGTACCTCCTTCCTCGAGTCCGGCAGCTCTGCTAAAAGAAGCCATCCATGTGATCAGTTGTGGATATGAAGACAAAACTGAATGGGGACTCGAGGTATGTAAACAGAAAAAATCCAGTAGCTCTGAAATGTATTGAGCAATTGAGGTTAAAAAGATGATTTATATGGTGCTTTGAAGTTTCTGTATTGAATAAATTTGCCTTCTCCTGTGCAGCTGGGCTGGATTTACGGTTCGATCACAGAGGATATTCTGACAGGTTTTAAGATGCATTGTCGTGGCTGGAGGTCTATTTACTGTATGCCAAAGAGAGCTGCATTTAAGGGTTCAGCTCCCATCAATCTATCAGATCGGCTCAACCAAGTGCTCCGATGGGCTCTTGGTTCTGTTGAAATTTTCTTCAGTCGTCACAGCCCTATGTTGTACGGCTACAAGGAAGGAAAGCTCAAGTGGCTCGAGAGGTTTGCGTATGTGAACACAACTATCTACCCCTTCACCTCCTTAGCACTCGTTGCATACTGTTGCCTCCCTGCCATCTGCCTGCTTACTGATAAATTTATCATGCCAGAGGTAACAATACGACTGTTATTTTTTCCATGAAAACATTACACAGAATAAAATAACAGGGTGCAGAGCTTTAAAAGGCCAAAACATTCTAAAAATGAGACTGGAATTGAATCCAATGAAGATACAATTAGATTCTTTCAAATCCTATGTTAACATGAGAACGCGATTTTGTTTATTTAAACCCTGTGATAACATGTTCCCAATTCGTTTATGATCCAGATAAGCACCTTTGCAAGTCTTTTCTTCATTGGCTTGTTTTTGTCAATCTTTTCCACGGGCATTCTTGAGCTCAGATGGAGCGGAGTAAGCATTGAGGAATGGTGGAGAAACGAGCAGTTCTGGGTTATAGGTGGTGTATCAGCTCACCTCTTTGCTGTTGTCCAAGGTCTTCTGAAAGTTTTAGCAGGTATCGACACAAACTTCACTGTCACATCCAAGGCAACAGACGATGACGATTTTGGAGAGCTATATGCCTTTAAATGGACAACCCTGCTTATCCCTCCAACCACTATCTTAATCATCAACCTTGTTGGAGTTGTTGCTGGAGTCTCAGATGCCATAAACAATGGGTACCAGTCATGGGGACCTCTATTCGGGAAGCTCTTCTTTGCCTTCTGGGTGATTGTCCATCTCTACCCGTTCCTCAAAGGTCTGATGGGGAGGCAAAACAGGACACCGACTATTGTGGTTATATGGTCAGTGCTCTTGGCTTCCATCTTCTCCTTGCTTTGGGTCCGGATTGATCCATTTGTGATGAAAACCAGGGGACCTGACACCAAGCAATGTGGACTCAACTGTTAAAAGTGTGTTTATTTTCTAGTTGATTTGTGCATCAATAGAAGATACATGTGCATCCTGCTTCTAAGGGAATACGATATGCGATGTATAAACTGACAAGATGGAGATGCACAAGGAATAAAGTTAGAGT
>Ga0307509_10009586_pt1 | contig 12051 bp, 10 predicted proteins | sample 10_EM_MG_FD_202245 | JGI IMG/M metagenome (GOLD analysis project Ga0307509, IMG submission 202245) | Populus trichocarpa ectomycorrhiza microbial communities from riparian zone in the Pacific Northwest, United States - 10_EM | ecosystem: Host-associated > Plants > Roots > Unclassified | place... | reverse complement strand
TGATCGTCGAGGGCCGCGACATGCAGGCCATCGGCCAGCTCAGCGGCCGCATCACCACGCTGACGATCAACCGCGTTGGCTACAACCTGTCGCGCGAGCTGCGCGAAAAGTCCGAGGGCGAGATCTCGGCCCAGGCGATCGCGAGCTTTCGCAGCAAGGCGGCCGACTACGCGAAGCAGTTCGGCTACGCCGGCTACGCGATCCGCGAGGTTGCGGTCAACAGCGCCAGCGAACAGCCGCCGCGGCCGATGATGATGGAGATGCGCGCGAAGGCCGCCTCGGTCTCCGACGAAGCGCTGCCGGTCGAGCCCGGCAAGGGCACGGTGAGCGTCAACGTCAACGGAACGGTGCAGTTGACGAAGTAGGCATCGGCCTTCGCTTACGATCGTCGGGCCACCGTTAACGAGGTGGCGCGCGACGAAAGAATGCCATGACCGAACCCCGCCTGAACCACGTGCAATGCCTAGCCGCCCGCGGCCTGCACCGCATGGCGTACTGGGAATGGGGCGATGCCGCGAACCCGCGCGTGCTGGTGTGCGCGCATGGCCTGTCACGCCAGGGTCGGGACTTCGACGTGCTGGCGCGCGCGATGAGCGACACCTACCGCGTCGTCTGCCCCGATGTGGTGGGCCGCGGCGAATCGGATGCGCTTGCCGACCCGACCGGCTACCAGGTCCCCGCGTACGTGGCCGACATGGTCACGCTGCTGGCGCGGCTGAACGCGAGCACGCTGCACTGGGTCGGCACCTCGATGGGCGGCCTGATCGGGCTCGGGCTCGCGTCGCTGAAGCAGTCGCCGGTGTCGCGGCTGGTGCTCAACGATGTGGGGCCGGCGGTTCGCTTCGAGGCGATCCAGCGCATCGGCACCTATCTGGGCGCGCCGCTGCGCTGGAAGACGCTCGACGAAGCGGCCGACTACCTGTGGAGCATCTCGCAGGGCTTCGGCCCGCACACGCGCGAGCAGTGGCTGGCGCTGACGCGGCCGATGCTCCGGACCGATGCCGAGGGCTTCTTCAAGCCGCACTACGACCCCCACATCGCTGTGCCGTTCAAGGCGCTGACGCCGGAGATGCTCGCCGGCGCCGAGGCGATGACCTGGTTCGCCTACGACGCGGTCAGCTGCCCGACGCTGCTGCTGCGCGGTGCCGACTCCGACCTGCTGACGCGCGAGACCGCGCAGGCCATGACGCAGCGCGGCCCGAAGGCGCAACTGCGCGAGTTCACCGGTGTCGGCCATGCGCCCATGCTGGTGGCCGATGAGCAGGTCCGCGCGGTGCGGGAGTTTCTGTTGTCGTGAAGACCAGCCTCGGAGACGCCGGCCCGGCCGCGTCGGCCATTGTTCAACTGCTCGATGAGAGTCCCGGTGCCGCTGACGAGGTCGCGCTGCTGGTGCGTGCGCGGGCCTTCTCCGAGCCTTTGCTCGACGGCGAATTGCTCGACACCGGCGAGGACGCGCTCGCCCATGCGGACGCGGTCGCGGCGATCCTGCAAGGCATCGGCGCCTCGCCCGCGATGCGCGCGGCGGCCTACCTCGTGTACGCGGGCGACTACCTGAACAAGCCCGAAGAGGTCGTCGCGAAGCGCTTCGGCCCGTCGTATGCGAGCCTGGTCGTGAACACGCGCAAGCTGGTGCAGCTGCAACGCGCGGCGCGCGAGGCGCAGCTCGGCGCCGAGCAACGCGCGCAGCAGACCGAGCGCGTGCGCAAGATGCTGCTCGCGTTCTCGCGCGATCTGCGCGTCGTGCTGCTGCGGCTGGCGTCGCGCCTGCAGACGCTGCGCTTCTTCGCGGCGCACAAGCTGCCGTGCCCGAGCGCGCTGGCGGCCGAGTCGCTGCAGGTGTTTGCGCCGCTCGCGAACCGGCTCGGTATTTGGCAGATCAAGTGGGAGCTCGAGGATCTGTCGTTCCGCTTCCTCGAGCCCGAGCAGTACCAGCGCGTGGCCAGGCTGCTCGACGAGCGGCGCGTCGAGCGCGAGCGGCGCGTCGAGGCGTTTCGGCGGCGGCTCGCCGACGACCTGAAGGCGCGCGGCCTGCGCGCCGAAGTGCAAGGCCGGCCCAAGCACCTGTACAGCATCTGGAAGAAGATGCAGGGCAAGGCGCTCGATTTTGCGCAGGTACTCGACGTGCGCGCGGTGCGCGTCATCGTGCCCGACGTGCCCGGCTGCTATGCGGTGCTCGGGCGCGTGCACGAGCTGTTTCGCGCCGTCGCGGGCGAGTTCGACGACTACATCGAGCGGCCCAAGCCGAACGGCTACCAGTCGCTGCACACCGTCGTGCTCGACGAGGCCGGCCGCGCGGTCGAGGTGCAGATCCGTACCCAGGCGATGCACGAGCACGCCGAACACGGCGTGGCTGCGCACTGGGCCTACAAGGACGCAGGCGCGAAAGGCTATGCCGGGGTCAGCGCCGATGCCGACAGCCAGGCTCGCATCGCCGAGGCGCGCAAGGCGGTGCTGCGCCAGCTGCTCGAGTGGGAGCGCGACACGGTCGCGCAGGCGAACGGGTCGGCGAGCAGCGACGCGGCCGTCATCGAAGACCGCATCTACGTCTTCACGCCTGCCGCCACCGTGGTCGAGCTGACCGCCGGCGCGACGCCGATCGACTTCGCGTACGCGGTGCACACCGACCTCGGCCACCGCTGCCGCGGCGCCAAGATCGACGGGGCAATGGTGCCGCTGAACACCGCGCTGAAGAGCGGCCAGACGGTCGAGATCACCGCAGCGAAGGAGGGCGGCCCGTCGCTCGACTGGCTCAACGCCGAGCTCGGCTACCTGCGTTCGCCGCGCTCCAAGGCCAAGGTGCGCGCGTGGTTCAACGCGCTGGCGCAGAGCGCGACGGTCGCGCGCGGCCGCGAGGCGGTCGAGAAGCTCTTGCAGCGCGAGGGCAAGACCGCGATGAAGCTCGACGATCTCGCGGCGCAGCTCGGCTTTCGCAACGCCGATGCGCTGTTCGAGGTCGTCGGCAAGGACGAGTTTTCGCTGCGCACGATCGAGACCCTGCTGCGGCCGGCCGAGCCCGCGCCGTCGCCGGACGAGCTGTTCGCGCAACGCCGCAGCAACACCGAGGCGCCGTCGCCCAAGGGCGGCGTGCTGGTGGTCGGCGTCGAGTCGCTGATGACGAGCCTGGCGCGTTGCTGCCGCCCCGCGCCGCCGGACCCGATCAGCGGCTACGTGACGCGCGGCAAGGGCGTGGCCGTGCACCGCGCGGTGTGCCGCAACTTTCAGCAGATGGCCGCGCAAGCGCCGGAGCGCGTCATCGCGGTGGCCTGGGGCGCCCCACGCGGCGACAAGCCGGCGCTGTACCCGGTCGACGTGATGGTCGAGGCGACGGACCGGCAAGGGCTGCTGCGCGACATCTCCGAGCTGTTCGCGAAAGAGAAGATGAACGTCACGGGCGTGAAGACCCAAAGCGTCAAGGACTCGACGGGCGGCACCGCCTGGATGACCTTCACGATCGAGGTGATGGACGCGGCCCGCCTGGCCCACGTGCTGGGGCTGGCCGCACGCATCAACGGCGTGCGCTCGGTGCGTCGAAAGTGAGCGCCCGAAATACAGCTATAATCTGAGGCTTCGCAGGCGCGTAGCTCAGCTGGTTAGAGCACCACCTTGACATGGTGGGGGTCGTTGGTTCGAGTCCAATCGCGCCTACCAAATACAAGCCCTCGGCTCCGTGTGGAGTCGGGGGCTTTTTTCATTGTTCCTCGATCCGATTCAGCCGCATCGCGCGCCACAGTGCGAGGTCATAGGCGATCTTCAGCACGCCGCAGCCGATCAGCGGCAATGCAATCCACCCGGCGGCGAACAGTGCGCCGCTCAGCGTCGGGCTCAGCGCGGCCGCGAGACTGCGCGGCACGGCCGTGAAGCTGGCCGCCGCAGCGCGCTCTGCCGGCGTGACCACGGCCATCACGTAGGCCGTGCGCGTCGGCACATCCATCTGCGACAAGGCGCTGCGCACGAACAGCAGCCCGAGCGCCATCGGTAGGCTGGGCGCGAGCGCGGCCAGCACCAGGCAGACATTGGCCGGGATGTGCGTGAACACCATCGTGTTCAGCAACCCGATGCGCTGAGCGACCAGCGGCGCCGCAAGCTGGGACGCGGCGCTGAGCACGCCGGCCCAGAAGAAGAACACACCGGCTTGCGCGAGTGACAATCCGAATCGCTCCAGCAGCCACAGCGACAGCAGCGCGTTGACGACCAAGCCACCGGCAAACGCGTCGACGCTGAAGAGCGCGGCCAATCGCACGACGATGCCGCGCGACGGGCCGAGTGCGGCGGTCGGCAGCGAGTCGTCCCGGCCTGTCTCGCTCGACGGCAGGCGGCGGTAGAGCCAGAACACCGTCAGGCCGAGTGCGCCGTAGACGAGGAACATGCCGCGCAGCGCGTCGAGCCGCGCGACCCCGGCCTCTCGAACCAGCCAGTCCGGCACCGCGGCGGCGAGCGCGCCGAGCGACGCACACAAGGCCCCGATGACGCTGTAGCGCGCAAACAGTGTGGTGCGTGCGGCGCCTTGGGCGCACGTGGCAAGGCGCGCGTGCTCCAGCGGCAGGAACACGCTCACATCACCCGAGCTGGGATTGAGCGTGCCCACGAAGGCAACGATCAGCAGAGGCCAGAACGACGCCAGACCCGCGAATCCCAAGCCCGTCGCCAGCATCAACAACGCAGCGCCACGCAGCAGCCGGCGCGAAGTGAAGCGATGTCCCCAAGCGCCAACCGCGAGCGTGGCCAGCGCCGACCCCAGCATCGTCGCGGTGCTGACGATGCCGACCTCCAGCGTGCCCAACCCGATCGAGAGCAGATACGCCGGCAGCAGCAAGGCCATGTAGCCGTCCGCGAACGCGCGCAGTCCCCGGGCCATCAGCAAGGGAAGTGCGCTGACGTTAGGCCGCGTCTTTGTCGGCGATGTGAATGAATTCATATCGCTTACTCTACATCAATGTATGATTCTCTACATGATCATCTCAACCCCCTCGTGGCTTCTGCTCGTCGTCTCGCTCCCAACGTCCAGCGCCACGGGGCGCATGCGCATTTGGCGGGCACTCAAGGCCCTGGGTTGCATGGCACTGCGCGATGGTGCGTACCTGCTGCCCGCGCTGGCCGATCACGAGCAAGCGCTGGAGGAGCTCGCCGAAGAGTGCACCCGGGAAGGCGGCAGCGCCTGGCTGATGGTCGTGCAAGCTCGATCTGCAGGCGAGGCCGCGACCTACCGCCAGCTGTTCGACCGCAGCGAGGACTACACCGAGCTGCGTAAGGCATGGAAGGAAGCGAACCGCAGCCTCGCGTCATTGGCGGCGTCCGAGCTCGCGCGACTACAACGAAAGCTGCAGCGCGACTTCGACGCTGTGCGGGCGATCGATTTCTTTCCCGGCGACGCTAGCGCAGAGGCCGAGGCGGCCTGGACGGACGTCAGCAAGCGCATCGAGAGCGTGTTGTCGCCGGACGAACCGCACGAGACCCGAGGCCAGATTCCGCGACTCGATGGCAGCAAGTACCAGGGCCGGACCTGGGCCACACGTCGCCGCCTGTGGATCGATCGCGTCGCTAGCGCGTGGCTGATTCGACGCTTCATTGACAACGACGCGCGATTCCGCTGGTTGGCCAAACCCTCGGACTGCCCGAAGAGTGCACTCGGTTTCGACTTCGATGGGGCCACCTTCACGCACATCGGCGACCGCGTCACGTTCGAGACGCTGATGGCCAGCTTCGGGCTTGAAGAAGACCTGGCGCTGGTGCGCCTGGCGACCATCGTGCACACGCTGGACATCGGCGGCGAACCTGTCCCCGAGGCGAAGGGCTTCGAGGCCGTGATGGCTGGCGCCCGCGAGCGCTTGACCGACGACGACGCGCTGCTCGCCGAGATGAGTACGGTGCTGGATTCGCTGTACGCGCACTTCCAGCGCGAGGCCCAACGTGGCAATGACAAGGGAAACACACGATGAATGACACGAGCGCCGTGGCGGAGTTATCTCCGACACCCGCCCACTCCGGCTACTCTCTGTGGCAACTCGTGCGCTACATGCTCGCGCTGGGCACCTGGGGCTTCGGCGGCCCGGTCGCGCTGGTCGGCTACATGTACCGCGATCTGATCGAGAAGCGGCGCTGGATCTCGGAGAGCGACTACAAGGAGGGCATGGCGCTGGCGCAGCTGATGCCGGGCCCGTTGGCGGCGCAGCTCGCCATCTACCTCGGTTACGTGCACTACCGCGTGCGCGGTGCGACGCTGGTCGGCCTGGCCTTCGTGCTGCCGTCATTTGCGATGGTCGTCGCCATCGGCGCGGTCTACCGTGCCTACGGTGGTATTGGCTGGATGCAGGCGGTGTTCTACGGCGTCGGTGCGGCGGTGATCGGAATCATCGCGATGAGCGCCTACAAGCTCACCACGAAGAACGTCGGCAAGGACAAGCTGCTGTGGGCGATCTTCCTCGTCAGCGCCGCGGTGACGGTCATCACCAAGTCTGAGATCGTCTGGATTTTTCTCGGCGCGGGCGTGCTGGTCTGGCTGGTGCGGGCACCACCGAAGTGGTGGTTCGGCGGGACAGCGAACAGCTTTGCGGCGCCGCTCGTTGCCTTCTTCGCGGTCGACGCCATCGACTGGCACAAGCTCGGCCAGATCGGAGCGTATTTCGCGTATGCCGGCAGCTTCGTGTTCGGCAGCGGCCTGGCGATCGTGCCGTTTCTCTATGGCGGCGTGGTCCAGGAGTACCACTGGCTCAGCGACCGGCAGTTCGTCGATGCCGTGGCGGTAGCGATGATCACCCCCGGCCCGGTGGTCATCACGACCGGCTTCATCGGCTACCTCGTCGCGGGGTTCTGGGGTGCCGTGGTCGCTGCGGCCGGGACCTTCGTGCCTTGCTATCTGTTCACCATCCTGCCGGCCCCGTACTTCAAGAAGCACGGGAAGCGGCCGGGCATCGTCGCCTTCGTCGACGGAGTCACGGCCGCTGCGATCGGCGCGATCACCGGGGCCGTGATCGTCATCGGCCAACGCTCCATCACCGACTGGGTCACTGCCGCACTGGCGCTCGTCACGGTCGGCGTGCTGTGGCGCTTCAAGAAGCTCCCCGAACCGATCGTCGTGGTCGTCGCCGCCCTACTGGGCTTGGTGCTGCACCCTTTGATGACCCACACCTGAACATCACCCGAAGGAGAACACCGTGGACCTGCAAATGAAACCGCTGACGCTCGACCTGAGCAAGCTCGATGGCCTGTCGCAGAAGCTCATCGCCAGCCACTATGAGAACAACTATGCCGGTGCCGTGAAGCGGCTCCGTGCAATCCGCAAGCACCTGGGCGAACTCGACTGGAGCAACGCGCCGGTCTTCGTCATCAACGGCTTGAAGCGCGAAGAGCTCGTCGCTGCCAACTCGGCCTACCTGCACGAGTTGTACTTCGACGCGCTCGGCGGCGACGGCGTGCTGCCATCGAACGGGTTCTCGGTCGCATTGACGCGCGACTTCGGTTCGGTCGACCGCTGGCGTGCCGAGTTCACCGCGTTGGCCAAGGCGATGGGCGGCGGCTCGGGCTGGGCGATCCTCGCCTGGTCGTCACGCGAAGGGCGGCTCATCAACCACTGGGCGGCCGACCACACGAACCTGCTGGCCGGCGCGACACCAGTGCTCGCGCTCGACATGTACGAGCACGCGTACCACATGGACTTCGGTGCCAAGGCCGCCGCCTACGTCGATGCCTTCATGAAGAACATCCGTTGGGATGCCGTGTACCGCCGCTATGGCGCGGCCGTGGCGGGTGATGCGGTGCCGCTCGGCGTCGGCATTGCTGCCCTCGACAACGACACGCAGCGCGTGATCGATGTGCGGCGCGCGGAGGATTTCGCTGCGGCCAACGACATGGTCGCGGGCGCCACTTGGTGCGACCCGGCACAAGTCGATCAGTGGAGCGGCGAGATCGACGCCGCCAAGCCTGTGTTCGTGTACTGCCTCAAAGGGCTGGACATCGGCCGCTCGACGGCGTTGTCGCTGCGCGCACGCGGCTTCGACGTGCGCTATCTCACCGGCGGCATCGAAGCCTGGCGGGTGGCTGGCAAGCCGCTCCAACCGAAAGGAGCCGCCTCATAGCATGGGATCGCGGGAGATGGCCGGAGCGACTCAGCGCCAAGCATTCGCCTGAAACGAGTCCTCCAGCGGAGGACGCGCCACGTTGCCGACATAGTTCGTGATGGTCGATGCCGCGACGACGCCAATGGCTTCGATGAGTTGAGCTGCGCTGTACCCGGCCGCGAAGAACGGGGTCAAGTCCGCAGCATCGACTGAGCCGCGATGCTCGATCAAGGCTCTTGCTGCTGTGGCCAGACCACCGTATCTGGCGTTTGCCGGGATTCGACGCGCTCGGATGGCCTCTACATCGGCTTCAGCCACGCCTTGCTTCAATGCCAGGTGCGTGTGAAACGCGACGGCCCAAGAGCAGCGGTTGGTCACCGCGTTGGTCAATAGCAGGACCTGGATCTCGGCTTCGGTGAATGTGCCTGAGTGGACGTTCTGGAACAAGCCGATGAAGCCCTTGAGCAGCACCGGCGATTCCGCCATGGCGCCTGCGATGTTCGGCACGAAGCCGAATACCTCTTCGAGGGCGCGAAGAGACGCCTTCGAGCCGTCTGGCGCAGACTGGATGGAGTGGATAGCGAAGTTCGACATGACGCTGCCTTTCGTGTTCGCGAACGACCTGTGTTCGCATGAATGAAGATTAGGCAGCGCTGCAGCGCCCGGCAATTACATGCGAGGTAGTCAAACGCTCGGCGTCATGACCTGCCATGTCGTTGAATCGTGCGCCGCGCGCGATAAGCTGTCGGCCCAGGAACCCCCTCAGACACCGCTGCGCGCGTCCGTCATGACCTCTTCAAGTTCCACCGCTCGACGTGAGGCCAGCGATGTGGGCCAGCTGCTGCGCCACTGGCGCGACGTTCGCGGCCGCAGCCAGCTCGATCTGGCGCTGGACGCCGGGATATCGCAGCGGCACATCAGCTTCATCGAGAGCGGTCGCAGTGCGCCCGGCCGTCAGACGCTGCTGCAGATTGCCCAGGCGCTCGAGGTGCCGCTGCGCGAGCGCAATGCCTTGTTGCTCGCCGCCGGGTTCGCGCCGCTGTACTCGGAGCCGCCGTGGAATGCGGCCGAGATGCAGAGCATCGAGAAGGCGCTGCGACGCATGCTGAAGCAGCACGAGCCCTTTCCGGCCGTCGTGATGGACCGCCACTGGAGCGTGCTGATGGCCAACGATGCGGCGACTGGCTTCTTCAACCGTTTCGTCGATCTGTCGCGCCGCGGCACACCACGAAATCTGTTGCACCTGATGTTCGATCCCGAGGGCATGCGCCCGTTCATTGCGAACTGGGACGACGTGGGAAAGAGTTTGATCCAGCGCGTTCATCGCGAGTCGACGGAACGCGTCGCCGACCTCAAGACGAAAGCGCTCCTGGCTGAACTGCTGGCTTATCCGGGCATCGAACCCGGCTGGAAGAACACGAGGTCCCTGCTTGTGGACACTGCCACCTCGGCGCTCCCGTTGGTCCCGATGACATTCGTCAAGGATGGCTTCGCACTGTCCCTTTTCTCCATGGTGACGACGGTTGGCGCGCCGCAGACCGCCGCGGCCCAGGAGCTTCGACTCGAGTCGATGTTTCCTGCAGACGAAGTCTCGGAGCAAGCCTATGACCGATTTTTGAAGGAAGGCCGCTAGGCGGGGGGCGCGATGACCAGCGAACTCGAGCTCAAGTTCCAGGTACCCGAAGGCATGGTGCCGTCGCTGCGGTTGGAACTGCAAAGACATGGCGCTCGCTCGACGCGCATGATCGCGCATTACTTCGACACGGCCGACGAACTGCTCGCTCGGCGTGGGCTGTCGCTGCGCCTGCGCCGGGAAGGCCGCCAATGGGTGCAGACGCTCAAGGCCGAGGGCGACAGCGCCGTGAGTCGCCTCGAGCACAACGTGCCGCTGCGTGTGCCATCCGGGTCGCAACCGCGGCTGGAGCTGGCGCGGCACGACGGCACCGAGGCTGGCGCGGCCTTGCACAAGGCGCTGGCGGATGGCGGCATGTCCGATCTGGTGGAGCGCTTCGTCACCGATGTCTCACGTCGAGCCTGCATGTTGCAGCTACCGGGCGCGGTGATAGAGGCCGCGTTCGACCAGGGCGTGATCCGGATGGGAGACCGGTCGGCGCCGATCTGCGAGCTGGAACTCGAGCACAAATCCGGTGACAGCCAGGTGCTGTTTGCGCTCGCCAAGGCGTGGCGCGCTCATGGTGGTTTGTGGCTCAACACTTTGTCGAAGGCCCGGCGCGGCGCGCTGCTCGCGAACGAGCAGGCGCATGGGCCGGCGGTCAAGGCGGGCGTGCCGGCATTGGGCCATCACATGAACGGCGCGCAGATGCTGCGCGCCATGATGCGGTCCGCTCTCGATCATGTGCTGGCCAACGCGAGCGAGCTGGCGTCGGGCAGCATTGACGAGGAGCACGTCCATCAGACGCGCGTCGGCCTGCGCCGGCTGCGCACCGCGCTGCGCGAAGTCGGGCCGCTGGGCCAAGGCGTCAATACGGCGTGGGACGAACCGCTCTCCGAGACCTTTGCACGCCTGGGCGAGGTGCGCGACAACGAGACAGTCGCCCGCGCCGTGCGGCCTCTGCTCGAGCAGGCGGGCGCACCCAAGCTCGAATGGCAGGCGCCGGCGGTCAAGGTCGATCCGCGCGCGACCGTGCGTGATGCGACGTTCCAGTCCACGCTCATCGAGCTGTTGGCGTTTGCCCTGCATGAAGAGGCGAGCGGCAGCCCGGCCGGATCGCATGCCCAGGCGCTGGCGCATGTGCGCGAGCGGCTGGCCAGGTTGCACAAGCAGGTCGTGCAGGGCGGCAAGCGATTCGAGGCGCTGCCCCGCGAAGAGCAGCACCGGGTGCGCAAGCGCCTGAAGCGGCTGCGCTACTTGTCGGAGTTCGTCGAGCCGCTGTGGGAAGGCAAGGACGCGCGGCGCTACCTGCGCCACCTCGGCCCTGCACAGGACGCGCTCGGCACCCACAACGACGTGGCGGTGGCCCTGGAGAACTTCCGCAAGGATGCCGAGCAGGACCCCAACTCGCTCTTTGCCGCCGGCTACCTCCAGGCGCATCTCGACACCACCGCGCGGGCGGCGCACACGGCACTGAAGCGGGTCGCCGATGCCCCGCGCTTCTGGAAGCGCTGAACCCGGTAGTACCTCTCCTACGCTGGATAGGCTGCTCTGCCGATGGTCGGGAGCACGCGTGTCGGCAACGCTGTGGCTCTGCAAATATCCAGGAGACGACCATGCTTTACACCATCGCCTTGATCTTGCTTGTTCTTTGGGTGCTCGGGCTGGTGACTTCATTCACCGCCGGCGGCCTGTTGCATCTTCTTCTGATCCTGGCTGTCATCGCAGTCGTGTACCAGCTGATCACGGGCCGGAACGTGGACTAGGCCACTGATGCCGGTGGGCCATGCTTGCCGCGAACGCGAAACACCGGTCGCCTCATTCGCTCGCCGCGTGGTGGCAGCTGTCCAAGGACGCCGTCACCGCGTGGATCGACGACTATGCGCCCAGCATGGGCGCGGCGCTGTCGTACTACAGCGTGTTCTCGATGGCGCCGCTGCTGCTGATCGTGATCTCGATCGCGGGCCTCGTGTTCGACCGGGAGGTCGCACGCGGTGAAGTGTTTGGCCAACTGCGCGGCCTGCTGGGCGACGCATCGGCGGCCGCGATCGAGGCAGCGCTGAGCAGTCTCAGCAAGCCGTCGCACGGGGTCGCCTCGACTGTCATCGGCCTGGTCGTCCTGTTGGTCGGTGCGACCTCGGTCTTCGGCGAACTGCAGAACGCGCTCGACCGCATCTGGCGCGCACCGGCGCGCGATCGGTCCAGAGGCGTGTGGGGACTGGTCCGTTCGCGCCTGCTGTCGTTCGGGATGATCCTCGGCACCGCGTTCCTGCTGATGGTGTCGCTGGTGCTGAGCGCCGCGATCTCGGCGCTCGGCAAGTGGTGGAGCGGCTTCTTTGCCGACTGGGAAGTGCTGCTGCAGGCCGTCAATGTGCTCATCGGCTT
>Ga0307509_10009585_pt1 | contig 12051 bp, 9 predicted proteins | sample 10_EM_MG_FD_202245 | JGI IMG/M metagenome (GOLD analysis project Ga0307509, IMG submission 202245) | Populus trichocarpa ectomycorrhiza microbial communities from riparian zone in the Pacific Northwest, United States - 10_EM | ecosystem: Host-associated > Plants > Roots > Unclassified | place... | reverse complement strand
TTTTCTTGGCAATGTCTTGATAGCTGTTATGGCGATTTTTGAGAGCTTCCTCAACCATAGCTTGATCTTGAGCCTTAGAAGTCTTAGGATGTCTTCCTCTGCCCTCTTTCTCCTCCCCCTCTTGATCTCATCTTGCTACTGTGTTTTGTAGTAGTAAAAGGGATGTTGAGGTGGTGGGAAATCTCTTTCAAGGGCATGCCCCTCTCATGTAACCCACACACTCTCCCTCTTGTCCATTCACTCAGATGCTTAGAAGGTATAGGTTTTTTTGCATGACTGCGAAGAATAGGAGACATTATTTCTTAAAATAAAAAAAGAGAAGATATTATGAGGAATCAGTTGAGTGGTAATGATTTTTGTTGGGGATTGGTTGCACGAGGATGTGGGGAAGCGATGGGTTGCCACGCCGGCGCAGGGCGATCGGTTAATTTTGTCCACGTACAATACCATATATAGTTGGGAGCAAATCTACACAGACAACCTGCTTTCTATCATGGACTTGCTGAGCAGTACTCATTTAGCACTATTCTGAGCCCTACACCTCTTCTGAAACACAGGGTTTTTCACATCACAATTACCCAAATAGGGTAGTGTCTAAAAGGTGCTGAATTATCTTAGCACCCTTTACATTCATGATAATACTTACATCATACGGAGGTACAGCCCATAAGTTTTGTATATTTTGCTAGCAGGGGTGCTACGCTAGTATGAAGTGGGTGGGCGAATTAGGTAGCCACCATACCTATTTAGCTGCCTTTATACCCAATTTGCTACATTACCCCATGTTAGCGCAACACCCCCTGCTAGTAAAATATACAAAACTTATGGGCTGTACCTCCGTAGTTACAATTATTCCTAACTTTGCTCTTTTCAGTTACTTCACCACCCATCGCTTCCACAACCAGGTGTATCCGCACTTAGTGCGAGTGCTTGAAAACGGTTTAAGGGATGGATGGTGGTGGTGGTGGTGGTGGTGTGGGTCGTGGTGGGTGATCGGGGTGGTGTGGGTGGTGGTGGTGGTGATGATGGGTGGTGGTGGTGGTAATGATGGGTGGTGGTATGGGTGGTGGTTTTGGGTGGTGGTGATGGTGGTGATGAGGGGTAGTGGCTGGGTGTGCAGCGGGGAATGTCGAGTACAGAACCAAGGGAATTATTTTGGAAGCCGGACTATTATTACTACTATCCTCTATCCAACGTTCAATTGTCGATTTCTAGAATATTTACTGGATTTTGTGGTAAATTTTCCTTTTCAGACAGCAGCACAACTTAAGTCCTACTTTTGCTGCTTGCCAAAAAGAAAGACGTTATCTCACAATTCAAGCCACAAGTAAGTCTAAGCCGGGAGGTGGTTGACTACGGCAAACAATCCGGAAAGGGAATGTTACTCACCACCCGCTTACGAGTCTGTTACGTTACGATGGGTTTGAATGTAAAACAGGAGGGGCTTGATTGGTTGATCTGCCCTGGATAGAGGGAGGAGGAACTTTTTTGTTTTTTCATTGCTTTTTCCACCATAGCAGCCTTGTTCTTTGCCAAAGCCAAGTTATGCGACTTGTACCACCGGCGCAGCGCCCGCCGCCAGAGCCTCGGGGCGGGGATTTTTTTTTTGGACGCGCCACCTGACGGAGAAAAGAAAGCAATGGATCCTCCGATGCCCCGATTCCATAGGCTCGCGGCTCGGAGATCTTTTTTTTCTTCATTCCCTCCCTCCCCTCTCTTACCGTAAATTCTGGGTAAACTCGAACCACAGCCCTACTGCTTAAGGTAGCTACTATTCCTCTTGAAGACTAACCCTGTGGCAAATTCGCTTCTCTAGGGATAGTAACTACCATACAGGTAATAGTGGAGGGGTCGAGTTTGCCCAGAATTTACGGTAATCCCGCTGCTGGCATTCCACGTTGTTATCTCGTTTACCTGGTCTGGTGCTTGTTGCTTATCGTTCGTGTAACCGTCTCCCTACGCAAATAACTTAAACCCTCACTAGAAGCACTTGAACTCCCAATCGGACCCGCAAGTGAGCGCAGGAGAAAAGGTTCTACACACCCCATTAATCATTTATATTGTCCTTCCCGGCATGCGGCCGAGTTATAATACGAACAAGGTAATTAAAACTGTTTGAAGCAAGCACAGCATTTGGTTGGTCGTGTCTAGCTATGAGTGGAATGAGTGGGTTGGGGGTTCCACCACCCAATTCGCCGTCTGAGTGTTCTAACACTTACTTCACCTTCTACCTTTGCTCTCATATATATAAACGGGTAGTGTAAGCCCCAAGGTGTTGTCATCTCCCCCTAGAGAATTTACTCTGCTATCCTCCACTGCACCCTATATACTGGCCTCTGTTCCAACCCGCCTCCACTTCTACACAGAGCTAACAAGCGTTTTTTGTTAGAAGCCAGTCCTATGGTTTTGCCTAATAGTTCCTATGAAGGGGTTCCCGGACGCCGCATGCCCACCTACACTTCCTTCTCCTCCGGGGGTGGGGGTCCTATCCCTCAGGATCTCACTTCCTCCCCCGACCGCTCAATGGCGCTGCAAGACACCACCTCTTCTAATCCTAAACCACCTACACTTGCATGTCCCGTCTTGAGTTGCTCCGTAGTTTTCAAGGGGGGGATAGCCCAAGGGTACCTCTGGAGGCACCTCAAGCGTCCTGGAGTTCGCGGGCTCACTGCTGCCGAGAGATCTGCTTGGGAAAATCTTCACAAGGTTGAACATGACCGGCTCCTGGCTACACGCAGTATAGCCCCCCCTTTTCAAAACCTCATCTCCTAGGTACTATTGAATTTAATATAGACACATCGGCACACCTCAGGCGTAGAGTGAACAAGGTGAGGGCACAAACAAAATTGAGGACGGCTGAGTTCGAGCTCCGTGCTAGGAACATGGGGATTACGGAGAAGGTGTTGGTGGCCCGGAAGGTGGCCATCTGGGAGGGGATGTGGGCCGCGAAGCACAACGGCAAAGATACCGAAGTTACTATCCTTTATTGCCTTCAATTTTGAAGGCTCTGGTGGGAATATTGCTGATTGAACGGGAAACTAAAGTACTACGCTTGGGTTCTCTTGGATTTCTCCACCAGCCTGTAGGACCTTCTCCAAAAATCCGTAAGTAAGTAGTTGCAGATTCCGTGCCATGGATTCTACTAATGAATTCTAGGGGATACCTCCTTGCTTTTTCGCGGCAAGAGAACATTCTACCCACTGGATTTACCGACCCGAAAGTTTAGTCTATTCATTTTGTCGTGGCGCGGTTGACCATTGTTCAAGACTTGGTGCTTCTTGTCTTAAATAGTTACCCTATTTAAAGTCATCTTGTTCTGCCGTTTCTCATGTTTTTCGAGTTACGTCTCTCTTGTTCCTCATCTGGTGTTGATCATGGAATAGGATCACGGCAGACGGGAGTACAGGAGTGCTCGGGTGTGGTTGTTGTTGGTGGGTGATGGCCTAAGCGTCGTTACCGACCGTTGCCTTACTCGAGTAGCTCAAATAGACTTTGGGCAAGGCACAGCCGAGCACCACTATTCAACCTTGCCTCAAAGTAGAAGGCAACTCGTAGAAGCTGTACCGGTACTGTATTGTCTGTGGTTTTGTCTACTCTCCTATTATATAGTTCGGTAGCCTGAATTGTGTTGAGCCTAAAGAAGATACGAAGAATTTATTGTGGTATTAGTACTGTACCGTAAGCCGGTCATTTCGGTCAGCAATGGTTACCATTGGGCCAGGGACCGAACTGTACTTGGATTGGTATAGCGTGCAACAGGAAACACGATAAAACTCGGAGTATGGAAAATCTGTGCTTGTGCCCCCACCTCTCAATTAATTGAAACAAAAAACATATCAATGATTAGCCAGGAATCTAGCAATAATGGAATTCACGTTTTTATAAACTATTTCTATGTTCTGTGGACAGTGTTAGTTCAACCATTCAGAATCAGGAGCTATTATAAGTGCTAAGAATTTGTTAGTCAGCAGAAAAAGATACATGTTTTCAAAATCGCCAAGTTTGTATCATCACAGTTCACCCAATATTACACTACTCGCTCCAATATTAATATGGCCCGTTCGGAATAAACAGAATGACTATTTCCTCAATAATTGATTAGCTAGCACGGTAGATGATGGAGTTCTGGTGCTCTGCAAATAGTTGTTTTTGGGGTAAAAGGGCCACCAAAGATGACTTTTGTCAGGGCGCTGTACCGTTCCGTGCTGGAGTACAGTACAGCGCAGGGTTTACCCATTCTGAGCAGAGGGAGATTGAATTTAAGCGAGATTGGGGGAAACTGTTTTGTCACTTGAGGGTGACCCGGATACCGGTAGGTGCTCCAGGAAAGCATGCATCGTATCATACCAAATATGCAACAATAGGAAGGTCGCTGACAGATGCCATCTAGGTTCCTTGTTTCACAGGATCGTTGGGATTTGTGGGGTTGTGTGCTTTGTTTTGTCGTGCCTGCTTGTCGTTTGGTGGACGGAGATCGGGGTTGATCACACACCCAGTCTGCTTATTTACACAACGTAATTTTCTCCGCTGGTATGGTTCTTGAAGACTAAATCATGCCGACTTGGTTTTTTTCCATCGCATTTACCTGCGGCTAGATTACTTGTCTCCACAACCACCTAATCTTCTATCTGCGTGCTATCCTGGCGAGAAAGGTCATGGGAGCCGCACCCATTTTACACCAAAAATGGTCACCTTTACTTCACAAAATCACAACCTCAAAATACACCAGAGACTTTGGAATGATCTAGAGATTGTCATTCATAAGTTGAAAGCTCCGTTAGTCAATACCCATGGTGTAACGCCAGAGAGAACAAGGCTGGGCAAAAGGTACAGTACCTCTAATTTTATATGAGGTTCCCATACAAAAGGAACTTTGCAACAATACCTGATTTGGATCCCAAGCTCGCGGCCCTTTCAGGGGAGTGGAAAAATTCTAATAATTTCTACAGAGAAATTCTAGGGAGCCTACACTATGCTAGTGGCATTGGTTTTGTTAATTCAATATTGCTTTCAATTGAGTTGTGGGGCTTAGAATCAGCTATTTCCGGCCTAAAGTGGGTAGGTGTAGAGGGCTTTCCCCCTCAAGATCGTACTGTACATACCCGACACCAAGCAGGGAAAAATACAAGTATCGGAACTCTGCGAATGCCAAATAAACACTCTATCTTGCAGCTCAGTTTCTTGGCTCTCTTTCTCTACCTGGGAAGCAACTTTGGGATCGGCTGGTTCTTGGGTTGGTGGGTGGGAGTTGTTTCAACATGGGCGAAATAAGATTTTTGCATTATCATGCAGGTTCCGTAGAAGCTATTGAGGCAAAATCCCCGCTCGCTAGCCAACTCTATTCACCGGCACGACATGCCACCTCCACACCTACGCTCTGATTATGTCATTGGGTGGTTGATTATAGTCTCCCCTAAAATGTTATCGCCAGTACCAAAAATTCAGTATTAAAGGCGTCGTTTGGCAGCTCAATTATGATTTGAAATCGCAATTTGAGATCAGGTCTTGGCAATTTCAACACGCATTATCCCTACCATTGATCTTGTACTGTACAGGGTTGGGTTTGTTACAGTTACTACAGTCTTCACTATAGTCACGATGAAACCGTGGTGGTAATGAACAGGCATTAGTTACAGCAATTTTCCGCAACCTTAACCTTGAGAATTTCTCTTTTTGTTTGTCTATCGAATACCCTTATTGATCACCATCCTAGTTTTGTTGTGACTACGGTAATGACTGTAAATATAAGTTTGATGATTGCGGAAAACCGAGACAGCTTGTGGATCCAACTGGTATTTAGCAGAAGACGGATAATGGTATTGCGATGATGGAAAAAAGTGGAGATTCAAACATCAAATATTATTTTAGTAGTAAAGTAACAACTCTGTATCCTACCGGTATGGGGTTTTCACGGTACTGGGGTTGTTACTCTATTCTGTCTTAGAACCTGCTGAGTAAGCTTTTGCCAATGCTTTTGTCTTGTGACTTATCATAGTTGAGGATGGGGGTGCCAAGGCTTGATCTTTAATTGCAATGATATTTTAACTTTGATTTAGGCTGTTAAATACCCCCGAAGATAGTTTATTGTTCAATTTAATTTAATTTATCATAGATTTAGATAACTAGGGTTTTGTTGGCTAAAAGAGCCGTGAGGTGCGTCTCCCCTATTCTATGCCATAGAGTGGTTCATGTAAAGTCTGATAAAACTATCGGATACTGAGTTCGGGTTCTTGGGGTAGCTAAACCATCACTTACAGTACGGGGACAAAACTTTTCATCCGATGCCCTTTTTACACCCAAAATGGACACTTTTAAACAAACAATTCTCAACAATGCTTATATAAAAACACTTGAAATCTTTCCATCAGTTAGGGAATCACCATCTATTCAAACCTCGACAAGTAGAAGTGTAAGGAATCAACGCTGTCTTCATTGTTCATGATTGTGTCAGCTAGTGTGAAAGTGACTTAGATTTTTGTATGGGGCTCAATACAAAAAAGTACATGGCAACCAATACCAGATGCTTAAACAACCTTTTCTCCATCACTTGGTAATATTTAAGAATTCTGTAAATTTCATCATGTTATCTACAGGTTTTCTAATGCAAGGACAAATTTTCGCTGGTTCTGATTGACATTGCGCAATGAGAGAGGGTGGTGAAGATGGGCACTTTTGGTGTAAAAAGGGCATCGGACGAAAAGTTTTGTCCTAGTACTGTACCTCTCGTGCCAAGGTTGTGGTGAGGCGCCATGGCCTTGGCACAGGAGGTAGGTTCCTGTCGATCCTTCGGGCGGTGTGAATCTAAAATGCGGACCATGGCAGGCAAAAACCGGCTTTGGCAACCATCAGCTACACTTAGTCAGGTGTCATACTCCTATTTTCGGCCTTCCCTCTGTTCAAATGACTCAACCCTCACGTGAACTCAGGATATTCCCAGCAAATCACAATGTTCGGATCGTTCTAAGACAGGCTTGGCGTGCATGGTCAGAATTTTACTGTTCCACACCGCCAAGAGATAAGCCATTGGGATATGCTGTAGTTAATTTAGGTTAACCTGTAAAATAAACTTTGTCCTGTTCGAAATATCTATCTTCCAACGAAAATGTTGAAGGTTATTAGTTTTAGGAATTCTATGATACGGGATGTATGATAGTATGATACAAGCACAAGTGTCAGGGGTAGAGGGCGTGGGTCTGGGCGGGATTCTCCTAGTGAACAAATAATCTGAATAATCTGTTGCTAGGTGCGCCGTGGTGGCGCTTTATTGAGGTACGGTATTCTGTGTGCTGTATGATAGGGAAAGTAGAGTCCATGGGGCGACAGGATAAAGTCGTCGTCGAGTCCGGCTGCTGTCATACAAATACGGTAAAAGACTCGGTAAATCAGCAATCGGAGATTGGGCCCCGAGCCTTCTCAATCCAAGGAAAAACAAGTGGAAAGGGAATAGTGTTTTCCGGACAAGGCATTGCTATGTGAAACCTAAGCTCGCTAGATCTCCTTAACTGGCTTTCTTTATTTTGTTAACCTACGATTAACCTAATATGACTGATCACGGCAACCAAGTTGAGATCGAGGTAGCTGGTTGAACAAGTTTTTGCGGTAATCGACTTCTAGGGAGCTTCGGATGATTGGGCAGAGATCAACCGAGCGACATGGCTGTGTAACTCACCCCGCTTTCCAACCATTTTCGCTTACAGGAGCTTCAACAATCACCAAAAGTCCATCGCCACTTTTTTCTTCCCGAGGATCTCTACAAGATTCTAGCTAGGGCAATACGGAAAATGTTTCAGGCTTTCTCCAATAACAATAACTCTTTCAATCGGTCTACGGTCATCAACAATATTTCCGATGATGGCTCGAAAATACACGCGTGGCTATCTCCCTTAGAACCCCGGGTACGGCATCATGACATCGTATCCCAACGGATGGATAGTGTGGGGACCTGGCCGCTGGGAACTAGAGAATTCGAGACCTGGAATGGTGGCGGTGGAGGAGATGAATCCAACCATGAGACCTTATTCTGTGGTGGCAATCCTGAGATAGGAAAGAGCTACATCACGTAAGACAGAGTGGAGTGTATTTTAGGGGAAAGGGGAGAATGGCAATGCTGACAAGTTGTGATTTTAGTTCGCTAGTTATAGACAAGCTGGGTGACGAGGCCAAAGGGCGAAATACTGCCGTGACTTGTTTTTATTTCGACTATGCTGTGCGGGAAGAGCAGTCACTGGCCAATATGCTAGGTTCTCTGCTGAGACAACTGGCTGGCAAATTTGAACACATTCCGGACGTAATCGTCGAGGAGTTTCGAAATCAAAAAGAGGTCGTTGAGGGTCGAAGACTAAAGATTTCGAGGATTTTGGAGATGTTCCTGACCATCGCAACAACAATGCATACGTTTATATGTGTTGATGCTCTTGACGAATGTGCGCCAGAGCATCGAGTGGAGGTTCTTAATTCGCTGGGAAAGATTCTGCGGAGGTCACGGAATACTCGTGTATTTATGACCGGAAGACCCCATATCCGGTGTGAGATCGAGGGGAGACTTGGTGGAGCAGTGGTTTTTGTATCGGTAGGGCCTACGGAAGATGATGTGGTTGGATATCTGCGCGAGAGACTTAGGAAAGATATAATGCCGGGGATAATGAACAGCAGATCGAAGGAGGATATTATGAAAACCATTCACGAAACAAGCTCGGAAACGTAAGTAAGGGAGGGCACAGTTAGGAGGCTACTTAATAGTACATTCTGACTTAGTTGAATGTAATTTCTTACTGGTTTCCCTCCATATCGACCGAGTCCTGCGAGAAACAACAATCTCTCGAAGGGCAAAAATGTTGAGGTCAAGGGGTCATGGAGTAGGGTTACGGGGTGCATACGATTCGACAATGGGACGGATGAGGGCTCAGGATGGGGAACAGGCAAAGCTTGCGTTGGCTACCCTCATCTGGATCTGCCATTCGGAACGCCCATTCCAGGTGGATGAGCTTCGCCACTCCTTGGCAGTGGAGGTGGGATCACCGGATTTCGACTCTGACAATATTCCTCTGATAGAGACGGTGCTAGGCTGCTGCCAAGGCCTAATCACGGTGGGCAGGGAAGCAGCCACTGTACGATTGATTCACTATACCCTCCAAGAGTATCTTTTCGCCCATTCAGAGCTATTCGCCACGGCCCACTCTACAATTGCGGAAACCTGCTTAGCATATTTAAATTCACCACAGGTCAAGACGCTCCCACCCTACCCCGTCCCGGACCACCAGAAAATGCCATTTCTCAAATATTCTTCGAGGCATTGGGGAACTCACGCGAGAAGGGAATTTTCAAAGCGCGTGATGTCGCTCGCGCTAGAACTCTTGTGTCAATACGAAGATCACGTATCCGCTACATCACTTTTGGGTCAATCCCGGGGAGGCCATTGTTTTGTTGGTTCCTCACTCTTCTCCGGACTACGCTGTGCATCTTTCTTCGGGATCATTGGACTAGCGACTACATTAATGGACGGCGGAGTTTGTGAGATCAATCAGCAGGATCGCACGGGTGCTACGCCATTCTCATGGGCGGCGGAGAATGGGCATATAGAAGTAGTGAGGTTCTTCTTGAGGCAGGGGGGGGTTGACTCCGATATCAGTAACGTAAACGGTAGGACTCCACTGCAGCTTGCTGCTAGTAATGGTCATGAAGACGTGGTCAAGTTGCTTCTGAATGAAGGAAACGTGAGCATCAATAGCTATGATACGAAAGGCATAACCTCACTTGGGCATGTGTCTACAGGTGGGCATGATGCGGTGGTGAAGCTTCTTCTAGAACGGAGAGACATCATCCCGGATTGGCTAGATGGTATGGGTGGAACAGCGCTCGGGGGTGCTGTGGCGTTCGGAACAGAGGAGGTGGTCAGGCTACTGCTAGAACGTGGAGATGTCGACCCTAATCATTCATATAAAGATAGCAGTACACCGCTTTTCTATGCTGCTGGATTTGGACGGGAAGGAGCGGTGAAGCTATTATTGGAGCGGGATAGAGCTAGCCTCAACAAGCCTGACGGGAAAGGGAGAACACCACTGTGGTATGCTACTGCAGCCAGGCACGAGGGGGTAGTGAGGCTGCTACTCGAACAGGAAGGTATTGACCCTGATTGCCAAACCAAAGAAGGTAGAACACCACTGCAGATTGCTGCCAACGGTGGGCATGAAAGGATGGTGAAATTGCTCATGGGACGGGGAGATGTTGACCCCAACCATCACGATAACGAGGGTCGGACACCACTGCTGTTCGCTGCTGGGTCTGGAAAGGGGGTAGTAGTAAAAATCTTTCTGGAGCGAGAGGATATCGATCCCAATTATCCGGATAACGAGGGCAGGGCTCCGCTCACCAGGGCTGCTTCAAAAGGGGATGAAGAAGTGGTGGGACTACTACTGCAACGGAGTGATGTTAACCCTGACTGGCCGTCTAAAAAAGCCGAAACACCACTACACTTCGCCGCTTTGGGAGGACACGAAGGAGTCGCAAAGCTTTTGCTAGAACGGAGAGATGTTGACCCCAATCGACCGGATGGCCAAGATCGGTGGCCGCTTGCGTGTGCTGCTGTAAATAGGCATGAGGGGGTAGTGAGGTTATTACTAGAACGCGAGGATATTGACCCCCATTACTCAAGTTCTAGGGACAGAACGGCACTGTGGCTGGCTGCTGCGGTCGGAAAGGAGGGAGTAGTAAGGATACTGCTAGAATGGATAGATGCTCATCACAATTGTCTAGAAAATCAGCATAACCAGTGTTCCCAAGCGTCCAGTTCGTCCGTCTTTTGCCTAGGACGGGACGGACGCCAATTGTGAGGCCTTTGGACGGGACGGACGCCAAATTGTAGTCCGTCCTAACCCATGCCCGGGACGGACGGCCGGGCCCTGCAGTCTTTTCGAGTGATAAGGTGTGATTGCGGCTGTGAAATGAAACGAAACGCCAAGCACAAAAGAATGTGATCGTCAACACACAACGGTGACGAACTTCTTCTCATTTTACTGCTCACTCTTACGCTCATGAATTAGGAGATGGAATCCTCAGGACCGAGTTAGCCCTGGCTCCCGTGCGAGGAATATGAAAATGCTTCAGACATATTACTTGTAGTTAAAGGACACGGTTTGGATAGTGCAAAGTATAAGAAAATAGGGAAAATGAGAGCACGATTTTTTGCTGAGGTTCCTTATCGGATATGAGATATACTCCCATATTGGGCGTATATCTACCGTAGGGATATTTTATTCACCCAGCCTCTGATATGAAAATGAGGCACACACTTATTTTGTCAATGCACCACGTATATCCAATTACCATGCAACTTAGGGGGTGACTATCTATTATAGGCTAGTGTGCAAAGTACCTATAGAGCCCTATGGGTAATTGGCCGGGCCCTGCAGGTGATGCCCGTCCTTACTCAGGACGCCCGTCCCCTACCGGAAGTTACCATTTCCAAAAGAAGACGGCGGCGTTTAAAAAAGACGGAAGCCGTGGACGGCCGTCCTTACCCACCCGGACTGGACGGACGGGACTATAGGACGCCAGGGCCCTGGCGTCCGGACGGGGCGGTTGGGAACACTGCTCTCTACTAGCAATATCCTTTTGCCCTTCTTCGAACGCTTCACGTAGGTAAATCGGGATGTCGCCTCTGCCTACTACCAGCTTGAGAATAGCTCCCATCATGCTAGTGACTGTCTGCTCTTTCCGAGCAAGGAAGTCGCAGTACAAGCACGCAATGGTGATATCTTCCTTCCTTGACTGATGGCCCAGGCTGTCGACCACCAGGGAACTAGTATATCTCGCCCGTCAACCGCATTCGTTTTCTTCAAAGAATTCTGTCACTTACCTTAGATAGGTCTTGCCCACCCCCGGATTCCCGGAGCAAAACAAGACTGCATTATCGGCTCCACCCTCCCTGTTAGCTCTATTAGTGTTAGCTCTATTAGCTCTACGATATGTTGAGGTACGGCTACCCACTTAGGTCATGTCTATGGGTTAGGTCTATCATTGGTTGTGCGGGAGTGGGCTTGGCATGGGATTTCC
>Ga0307509_10009584_pt1 | contig 12052 bp, 13 predicted proteins | sample 10_EM_MG_FD_202245 | JGI IMG/M metagenome (GOLD analysis project Ga0307509, IMG submission 202245) | Populus trichocarpa ectomycorrhiza microbial communities from riparian zone in the Pacific Northwest, United States - 10_EM | ecosystem: Host-associated > Plants > Roots > Unclassified | place... | reverse complement strand
TGTCCTTCAACTATTATCTCTTACTTCCGGTCCCCTGAAGCCTCCCTTAGCACCAGCGCTAGCAGGCCTATCGCCGGTCCTATTGTATTTTCGTTAGACAGGAATAAACCTGTTACATTTTTTTGCCAACAGCAGGTGAAACCCCTTTGTACTCAGGATTGGGAACAGCCTGGTAGGATTGATCACCCTCCCAGTATCTTGATAACTAGTTAGAAGCAGGAGCGGCAAGGAAAGGAACTCCCGGCTCAGGTGCTACATTCACAATAGCAGAACGCAGGAGCAGAAGCGTTACCAGGTCCGGTAGGGCCTACAATCGTCCCTCAGTAGAACCTACAGACGATACCCCAGAACCAACCACACAGGAACCAACCCCTGGGCCCACGCCAGGCTCAGCACATACACCAGCAAGAACCAGTCACCTCCTCCCAGGAGATTTAGATACAGATTCAGACGAAGACCACGACCTCACAGCTGAGGAACTCATTCAAAGAGAAACCCGGCGGATTGAGGAAAGAGCAGCAGCAAGAGCAGCAGCCCAGCAAACTTCGGAAACTGAACGCCCACCAGAACGCCCCTCCACAAGCAGGTGGCCAGCACCTAGCATTCTAGGAGTCTTCGGAAGTCAGACACCTACTAGAGCGCCCTCAAGAGAGTATAGAGAGCAATCGCTACCCGGCACATTCATCCCAGACACACCAGAAAGACTCTCAAGATCCAGGGGCAGCAGACAGCCCCCTGAACGACCAGATCCACCACCTCCAGACCCAGACCCACTTACAGGCACCATGGCAGACCCAGGCCCGGCCAGGTTGCCACCACCCAAGATCCCCAAACCAGCTATGTTTAGCGGGGAACGAGAAGACCTGAAGCCAAGACAAACTCAAGCGATGGCTTAGAACAGTCAAAAAGCATCTAGCAAGATCAGGACTGAACGATGACTCCCCTGGAGTGGCGGACTACTATGGCACCTTCACAGATGGCAAGGCCAACAACGCATATCAGACACTAGACAGAGAAGTGGAAGACCTAACTCTAGCGCAGTTAACACAACGCCTTCAGCAGCTATTCGAAGCCTCTACAAACACTGATGACACATACCACAAGTGGCAGAACACCCGCCAGACAGCTGGTGGACAGCCAGCACGCATAACGAAGATTGCTGGAGAGCTAGCGGACCTATACCAAGTCCAACAAGCCTAGCAAGGCTGAAATCGATCGCCGCAAGGCAGAAGGAGCCTGTTTCTACTGTGGCGAAAGTGGACACATGGCAAATGAATGCCCAAAGAAAGAAATCAAGACCAATCATGTTCGCCTCTCAGAAGAAAGCCCAGACAGCAGCGAAGGAGAATATGAGCCCGATACAGACAGCACTGAGGAGCTAGATGGCAGCGGCTCTGTCAGGACCTACAAGACTACAGTAGGTACGCCTAAGGATACGCCATTCCAGGCACTTGAATTCACTATCAACATCAACGGCAAGCCCGCCAGAGCCCTCGCAGATACAGGTACCATTGGCGGTACCCTGATATCCAACAAATTCGTTACAACACACAACATCCCCTACACAGCTACGAAGAACCCCGTCACTCTAAAGATAGCAGTTAAAGGATCGCGATCAACTAGCAACTTCTCTGTTGATGTTATGATTCAGCTAGGCAAGATGACAGTCGACAAGGTGCCTATGCTGGTCACGCCTGTATCAGACTATGATATCCTCATCAGTATGGCCGATCTCATAAGGCTAGGAGCGGTCATCGATTGCCAAAAGAACAGCATCTACTTCTCCAAGTACAAGGTCAGAGTTACCTGTGACGGAAAGTCTAGAGAGTCTAGATCAGCCATGACGAAAGCACAGGAAGTACCAGACTTCCTGGCGATGTTCCCTAAGGTATTTGTCAAAGAGGTACCTGAGGAACTACCCCCACTACGCAAGATTATGTAAAGAATAAACCTTATAGACCCGACGAAGCTCTTAAAGACACCCACATTCAAAGCGCCACAAGCCCTGATGACCGGGTACAAGGCATAGATCAACAAGCAGATGAACGCTGGTATCCTCCATAGGACCAGTGTGCCCGGAGGAGCCAGCATGTTTGTGGAAGCAAAAAGCGATGGCAGAACCCGCCCCTTGGTAGACCTCCGCTTCAGGAATGATAACACCCAGGCCGATCACACACAGATCCTCGAACAGAGTACTATCCTAAATGTAGTAGCCAGAGGACGATTCCGCAGCAAGATAGATCTCAGTGACGCCTATTTCCAGACCAGAGTACACCCAGATGATGTGAAGTACAACACTATCAAAACCCCCTTCGGCGGCTTCACAAGCCAGGTCATGATGCAAGGAGACATGAATGCTCCCGGAACCTTAGTGAGAATCATGGAGGACCTATTCCATGACGAATTAGGCAAGAACATATGGGTCTACATTGACGATATTTTTGTCTTCAGTGATACCTTTGAAGAGCACACTAAGGACGTTACGAACGCCTGCAGTAAGCTGCAGAACGCCGGCTATTATGCCAACCCTAAGAAAAGCGTTATCTTTGCCACTAAACTCGATATCCTAGGCCATATGATAGACGATGATGGCATCCACCCTGCACCAGAGAAAATCTGGACCATAATGGACTGGACAAGACCAGAAAACAAGAAAGAACTGCAGCGATTCAATGGAATGGTTAATTATATCTCGCAGTTCATTCCCCACATCGCGACCATCACAGCCCCTCTCACAGAGATGAGTCGGAACGCTGAATGGCTATGGATGGATCTGCAGGAAGTAGCCTTCGAAGCGGTCAAACGAGCTGCAGATAAGCACCAAGTCCTTAGACCGATCGACTATAATGAGCCAGATATGATATGGCTTTTTACCGATACATCACCTACAGGTACTGGCGCTTGGATAGGCCAAGGACCAACCAGAGATGCAGCCAGACCTGCAGCGTTCCACAGCAGAAAGCTGACGCCATCACAAAGCAACTACCCCACACACCAACAAGAAACGCTCGCAATCACGGAGGCTATGGAAGCTTTTGCTCCCCATTTGCTACACAAGCAATTTACAGTGGTTACAGACCACGTGTAACAATCCTATTGTTAGGCTCGTATGCAACAGGCAACGACAATTAGCTATCTGTTAATTTAGTACGCAACTATCTTGCCTGGCTTGAGGGATCCGTCGCAGGATATTATCTCTTCATATGGTACGGAACAGGCTTGCTGACTAAGACTATCCCAATAGTCTTATGTTCGGGCAACCCGTCGCTGAGACTATCACCATAGTCTCCGGGTTCTTAGATCGTAGTATCTGGTAGAGGAATGATAAACGTTTGTAGAGTAAGAGTAATCGTATTGCAATATCTTTATTATAGAAAAGTACTTAGATGGTTGCGTGAAGATCCTATCTCTTGTTCGGAAACAAGCTCCTTATATAGTCATCTTCTCACAACCCTAACCCTGGTGACTCATCACCTCGTGTTACATAAACCTCTATGACTCATAATGAGTCATAGCGTGAAATCCATCAATGACTCATACGAGTCATTGCACAACATACTGTGAACCAATTAAAACCCATAAACAAAATCATGTGCTCAAATGAGTCACATGCGTGAAACCCATGACTCATAATATGAGTCATGTGCGAAAATCATTACATCATATGACATCACAATCGTGAGTGATGAAAACATTAACCAATCATAATAAAACAATCACGCGCAAGTGCGTAGTCATGTGAAACGTATGAGTCAAGTGACGTCATAGTGAAAAACCCAACATACCTTATGACTAATAACTATTAGTCATTTGAAATCTGCCTTGCTTAGTCACGATTTGTGACATTAGCTCCCGTCTCCCCCCAGCATCGGTCCCACGATGCTAAATGGCCCAGATCTAACAACCTCTGCCCAGCTCTTCTGAGTTCCTTTCGGAGGCTGTGGTTTCGGTGTTCGAGCTCCTCGTTTGCTCGTGTTCTTGTGTCCATCTCGTTCTTCAACCTTGCTAGGCTGAATCCAGATCCCGTGACCGTTCGGCGAAGTCCCAAGATTTCTTCGCGCATCCGACCGATCGTGTTCTCGTAATTCGCTAGCTCCTTTCGGGTCTTCTCGTCCTTCTCCAGTGAATGTTGTTTTCGTCCAACAGTTCCTGGATTTGCCTCTGTAAGGCTCCGACATCTGGTTGAGTTTTTTCGCTCCCCTCCCTCTCCTGCCGTGTCCTCACAGGACCAAATTTCCTCCGTTGTTCCAGCTCGGGGTGTCGTCTGTGCCATCGCGAGAGAGGCTTCCTTTCGCCGTTTTCCTGGGGGTAGTACCCAGCTTTGATTTTTTCCTGTACATGGACGAAGCATTTGTCGTCGAAGCATTCGTACCATGTCACAGTTTGGCCATGGCGTTTCCTCTGTTGTTTTTTGTTCCCGTGTGATACCGGTACTGATGGAACAGACCGAGATCGTTCTTGCGGAAACGATCCCGAGGCTTCCTTGTCCCTGTAGTCCACTTGGCACCCTTCGTTGTAACATGCTGTCCATGACAGCACATCGTGCTCTTGTCGAGTCTTCTCTCTTCTCTCTGCTTCTTCCCACTCGTGTGGGGTTCGGTATGGGGGGCTCGTGGGGAGTCCCACGGAGGTTTCCCATCCCTCTTGCGCGGTCTTTGGTGTGGGGGGTCTTGGTGTCGTCATTCTCGGAGGTGGTGGTGGTGGTGCGAGTTGCGGTTCTGGTGATATTGAGACCCGCGTCTTTCCGTTGTTTAGTTCCTCAATCTTGATCGAGAGATGGTTTCCTTGGGTACTGTTGGTGGAACTGCTGCTTTGCGATGTTTGCATTTTCGAAATCGTCGTAGGGGTACCAAACTTTGTCGTGTTCAGGAGGATAACCGGTCCACTTGGCGCGGTATTGAAGCTTTCCGTAGTGTAGGCGAGAATCAACGATTCGTTCGAGTTCGTACTCCGGTTCTCCTTCGATGATAATTGGAGGTGGTGGTTGTGTTTTGTGTGAGGGTAGCTTATCGTCGTTGTAGAGCTCAAGAAGAGAAATGTGGAATGTGTTGTGGATCCTCATTGAGCGCGGAAGATTGAGCTTATAAGCACTTCCTCCTATCTTTGCCAAGATTTTAAAAGGTACTATTTTCTTGTAGTCCAGTTTTTTGCATGGCCGTGTGGTTCGTATATTTCTTGGCAATAGCCAAACCATATCTCCTGATTGTAAATTCGGATCGGGTTTTCTTCCGGCATCGTAGTATTCCTTGTGTCGTAATTGCGCTTCCGTCATTTCCGCTTGTAGTGTGTCGTGTAATTGACTCATATTTTCTGGTGGCTTGATCTTTCCTTGCATCAGGTGCCCGATGGTCTGATATTCGGGGTTGATTCCGTATTTCGCAAAGAAGGGTGTACGCTTAATCCTGTCTTGATATCCGTTATTGTATGCGAATTCGGCCATCGGTAGGAGCTCCTTCCAGTTGTCTTGTTGATAGTTGACATATACTCGGAGGTATTGTTCCAAAGTGGAATCGGTCCATTCCGTTTGTCCGTCCGGTTGAGGGTGAAATGCCGTGCTCAATCTTGGTTCAATTCCTAATTGTTTTGTGGTTTCTTTCCATAAATCGGAAGTAAATATAGATCCTCGATCAGTTATGATGTCGTTCGGGAGTCCATGTAATCTGAATATTTCCCTCACGAATAGTTCCGAGAATTGCCGTGCATTCATTTCTTTGGTGCATCGTAGGAAATGAGCCATTTTTGTGAGTCGATCGATAACGATAAGGATTGCGTCATTTCCTTCCGATTTTGGTAAGTCCGTCATGAAGTCCATTGATATTGATTTCCACGGTCGATCCGGGGCTTCATTTCACTTCATCAGGCCATAAGGTGCATGTCGTACCACTTTTGTCCTTTGGCAGGTGTCGCAATTCTTAACGTATTGTTTTATTGTATCTCATATGAGGCCAATAGTATTTGCGTTGTAGGAGCTCCGTTGTTTTTGCTGTTCCTCCGTGTCCTGCTTGAGGAAGGTCGTGGTGTTGTCGTATAAGGTTGGTTCGAATTCCTTCTTTATTGGGAACCCAAATCTTTCCTTGGTGCCATTGGTATCCGTCCTTCCATTGGCATAGTCCTAGGGCCACTTTTTTCATTTCTTTGTCTCCTCGTTCCAAGGCTTTCCTTATCGTTTGAATTTCTTCGTTTCGGGCCGTTTCGTGGCGAAGTTCTTCGTCGTTGGTATTGTCGAACCTCATGGCTTCCATTTCCTGGATGCTGGTGGTGAAGTATTTCTCTCTAGGTAGGAGAATCCTTTCTTTCTGTGTAAGTCGTTCATCTCCTTCCTGGGGCATATCTGCGGTTCGCCGAGTTAAGGGGTCTGGTTTTCCTCCTTCTTTTCCCGGCCGATATTCGATTTTGAAGTCGAAGCCACTCAACACTTCACTCCAGCGGATTTGTCGTCCACTTAATTCCTTAGTGGTCGTAAATCTTATCAGGTTCTGATAATCGGTCAAAACTCTGAAGTGTGGCCCGCTTCCTTTCAGGTATCGTCTCCATTCTTTGAGTGCTTGAACTGTCACTAACAGTTCTTTATCGTGTACGTCGTAGTTGCATTCGGCCGGTTTCATTGTCTTGGATCGATATGCTATTGGTCTCCATTTTCCGTCTTCGTCTTGTTGAGACAATATGCCTGAGCAGACATATTGTGAGGCGTCGGTTTCGATGAGCAGTGGTCTTCCCGCTTTGAAGTACGTCAACACTGGAGTCGAGCATAACTTCCTTCTCAGCTCGTCAAACGCGGCTTGTTCCTTGTTGCCCCACTCCCAGGGGACATCTTTCTTGGTTCGATCGTAGAGTGGTTTGGCGGTTCTGCTGAATCCGTTTATAAAGCGTCGATAGAACTTGCAAAATCCCAGGAATTCCTGAATCCCTTTTTTGTTGGTAGGTGCTTTCAAATCCCATATTGCTGCCGTTTTGATAGGGTCGACTTTGACTCCTTCGTTGTTGATGCTGAATCCTAGGTATTCTGTTTCCTGCGGATGAAATTCGCATTTCGACGGTTTGAGTTTCATTCCTGGTTGCCGTATAGCGCGGAGAATGGCAGCCACATGTTTTTGATGTTATTCCAGGTTGTCCGAGTATATTAGGACATCGTCCAGATATACTATACAGCATATGTCGATATATGATTGCAAGGTTCTGTTGATCCACCTTTGGAATGCTGCAGGTGCATTGGTGAGCCCAAAAGGCATTACCAAGTATTCGTAAGTGCCGTATTTCGTGGTGAATGTTGTTTTCCATTCGTCTCCCTTTTTTATCCTGACATTGTGGTATGCATCCTTGATGTCCAGTTTGGTGTAGTATTTTGCCGTTTGTAGCCTGTCTAAGGCTTCCCCTATGAGCGGTAAGGGGTATCGGTCTTTTTTGGTAACATAATTGAGTGCTCGATAGTCGACACATAGTCCGAGTTTCCCATCCTTTTTCTTGACGAACATGATGGGAGATCCCCCGTCGGAGTAGGTTTCTCTTATCCATCCTCTTTCTTCGTTCTGTTTGATGTAATTCCAGAGTTCCTTTAATTCGTCCTGGGAGAGTGCGTATATCTTCTTGATTGGGAGTCATTGTCCTTCCTCCTGCTTGATTTCCAGGTCCACCCCCGGTCGATGAGGGGATAACTCAGTTTTTTCTTCTTCTTCGAATACATTCAAGTATTCATGATATTCTCTGGGTACCATTTCTTCGAGCTTTCTTTGCTTTTCGTATTTTCCGCTTTTGATGGCTAGTTCAGTGCTGATATTGACTGATTCTAGGCTTATGCGTCCTTCCTTTTTGTTGTATTTGAGGATGCCCGTGGTTGTGTCCGATCTTCGGTAAAACTTTCCGAAGGCCTTAGCGCTGATCTCGCAGATCTGTGCTTTGGAAGTTCCTGTGCTTCCAAATCCTTGTCGTCCTCTGGTGGTCTCTTCGAGCGTTTGGACTTCGTAACAATTGCTGTCAACTATTTTTTCCGTGATGAGCTGTGCGATTCTGTCTCCTCTTTTGACTTGATAGGCTTGTTCGCCCATGTTGGCTAGTACCACCTTAATTTCCCCGGTATAGTCGGAGTCCATCACACCTGCATTGACTGCAATCTGATGTTTAACTGCCATGCCGCTTCTTGGGGCTATCCTGCCGTAGGTTCCTCTGGGTGGTGTTATTGATATTTCGGTTGCGACAACTTCTTGTCCTCGGGCCGGTATCGTCTTGCTTTCGTTTGCATACAGGTCATGTCCTGCCGCTCGGGCCGATCCTCGAGTCGGTATCTTTGCTTGGGTATCCAGTTTCTTAACTTGGATCCTCTGATCTTTCTTGCTTTGAGCAACGCCGAACTCGACTTTCAAGTTCTCTTCTCGTGCTTCGTCCTCTGGTATTGCGTATACCGTTGGAGATTCTTTTAAACACCATGTCGTACACCTTTGGCTTTCGAAGGTGATCTTTCCTTGGCCCCAGTCTATTCGGGGACTGTGTTGCTTTAACCATGGCATCCCCAGGATGACCGGGTGGTTGGGTAGTTTTGCCACTTGGAATGTCGCTAATTCCCTATGGCTACCGATGTCCATAGGTACTTTCGCTGTATGGGTGATTGGTCCCATAGCGCTAGGTCGACCGTCCGCCAGGTAAACTTCTCGTATCGTTTTCGCTTGCGTGGTTCTCATGTTGTATTTGCTGCAGAACCCTTTGTCGATAAAGTCTTCGGTTGCTCCCGAGTCGATTATCGCATTGATCGTGACTTGCCTTTTCGTGCCGTGTAGTCGTATCTGAACCATAATATGGTCGTTTTCGTTGTCCCGTGTTTCCGTGTTGTTTAGTGCCGCGTATAGGTTCCTCATCTCAATGGGCTTTGGTTTGGTCTTGTCCCTCAGACCATTGCTTACTGGGGACTTTCCTCGTTTCCCGATTCTTCTGTAACTTCCGTGTCGACCTCCATCTCTCGTGCCTTGGCCGGCGGACTCCACCGTTTCTTGTTGTCGTTCCGTGGTTCCCATGTCGCTCCTTCTTTGCTATTAGCCTGACTTCGGCATGCCGCGGCTCGGTGTCCTGGTTTGGCGCATTTGAGGCATAAATTGCTTCTCATCCTTCGTTGGTATTCTTTTGCCGACATATTGAATCCTGGCCTTCTTCGCATCGCATCCAATTCCATTGGATCTCCTTGATTCTCGTTCGGTTGTCGAAAAGTTCCATTCTGGTTTCTTGAAATTGCTGGGGAGGTGGCCTTTTCCTTGTTGGATCCTCCGTGGCGCATGTGTCTAATGACTGTCATCTTGGTCTCCTTTTTAATGGCCCAGTTTGCCACGAATTGTAGGTCCTGCGAGTCCGATCCATCCATTCCCCATGCGTCCTGTAGTTCTGTTTTGAAGCCTCTCATTAGGTGGTAAGTTAGGGTTGCATCGTCCATTCCCGTCTGACTGGCAATAAGTCGATACACGTTCCAGTATTCTGTTGCTCCTTTCGATCCTTGGGTCATCTTCATGAGCTTTGCTCTCGCTGCTCGTTGTTCATCGATTTCTCCAAACTGTCCTCGTAACTCGTCCTTGAAGGCATCCCAGTCGCTCCAGGTTACATCTTGTCTTCTTTCGATGTAGGGTGTAGCCGATTTCAGCGCATCTCCCCTTAATAGACTTAAGGCATAGATGATTTTGTCGTTGTCGTAATCTGTTTCCCATCCCACTCCTTTGAAATATACTGACAGTTGTGCCAGCCATCCTCTGAGTTGGTCCTGTTCTCCATGAAATGTGCTTGGTTCCTTGATTTTTGGTTTCTTGGTGTTGCCCACTCCTCCTGTCAGGGCCCCTATGATTTGTTGTATTTGTCCTGGCGTGATATTGGGTGGCAGTGGTGGTTCGGCTTCTTTCCCTTTTGTGTCAGGGTTAGATGTAGACGCCATGGTGTTGCTTCTTGTGGGTACTGCGTCTGTCTCGTCCGAATCTGATTCTTCTTGTGAGCTGTCTGTATCTGTGCTTACCGTTCGCGAGTATTGAATAGATTTGGCTAGTGCCTCTTCTAGTCCCGTTAAGTCAATTTCTCTTCCAGTGAGGTGGATCTCTTGATCGACGGGTTGTTGAGCCGTCCTATCGTTGGGTGTTGCGTTTAGACGCAACCAAATGTAACAATCCTATTGTTAGGCTCGTATGCAACAGGCAACGACAATTAGCTATCTCTTAATTTAGTACGGAACTATCTTGCGTGGCTTGAGGGATCAGTTGCAGGATATTATCTCTTCATATGGTACGGAACTGGCTTGCTGACTAAGACTATCCCAATAGTCTTATGTTCGGGCAACCCATCACTGAGACTATCACAATAGTCTCCTGGTTCTTAGATCGTAGTATCTGGTAGAGGAATGATAAACGTTTGTAGAGTAAGAGTAATCGTATTGCAATATCTTTAGTATAGAAAAGTACTTAGATGGTTCTGTGAAGATCCTATCTCTTGTTCGGTTTTTTTTTTTTCTTTTTTCTTTTTTTTTTCTTTCTTTTTTTTATCCCTTTTCATTTTGTTTAAGGTACAAAGTCGCGTCAGCCCCAGCTATGTAGACAAAAAACCTCCAACTACAGTCCATCCCGCTTCTCCTGGCTAAAACCCTCTGACCCTGCCCAACGCGTAAACCACTTTGAGTAGAGGTGGAAACAACGCTCGGTACTATGGGTAGAAACTACAAGGAAACCACAGGCCTGAATCCAACGAACCTAAAAACCTCCGCAGACATGCAACCCAAAAGAAAGAAACCCCTGACAGTGAACAAACAAACTCGCCAAACAAGGAAAACCTCAAGCCCATCTAGAAAGGAAATACACTTAAGCCCAAACCTGTAGTCAACCCATCCATAGCCCAACGACGTGCTCCATTCCGTAAGGGGGAGGGACTCAGGAGCCCGCAGGACAAAGACATAGGACGGCACCACGCACGAGAGGTAGATGTACCTGGGTCGTATACGACCGGGAAGCCGAGGCGAGCGCAATCCCCAGAGGGAAATCGGTAACCGAGCCAGCACTTATGAGAGTGTGTGGCAGGACGAAGTCGATCCCCGAGTCCACCGGAAAAACGGCGGGGAACTGATGCATGTACCCGGGGGTACAGAGGCGGAAGGCATGAAACCCCTACAGACAAGCGAAGACAACCGCGCACGCAGCCACGATCATCAAGCCAGGCGATCAGCAGGGCACAGAGGCCAGGAGGATGGGCGGCAGGAGGCGTAGCCGCAGTATTGAAGCAGTAGGGTGCTAGCCGACGTAACCGAGAGGTGGAAGGGCGGAAGGGACAGTAACGACGAGAAGTGCGGAAGCGACCGACCGAGACAGGATCACGATTTTTCGAATGCCGACCGTACCGAAACGTTTCCCAGGAGGAGGTGCAATACCAGGGAGCAGAGCCACCAGGGCAACTACTTCACCGATAACCCGAGGCTAACAGCCACGCGCTGACGAGTTGCGACCGTACCCGACCGTTGCAAATGCTAAGCGAGGGGCCACAAAGCAAGTGCGGGGAAGAGGATGAGAGGAGTAACCGTAACCCCCTAGACAAAGGCTGCCCATAGACAGTGCCATCAGAAGGGGCCAGAGGGGAGAGGCAGGTGGGAGGAGCTTCACCCTTCTAGGCAGCGAGGCCATCAGAAAAGGGGAGAGGGATACCAGCCGACGATGATTTCTCATGGTGTTGAGATTTCAATCGCCGGAGGTGTAGGAGAGATGGTTCGTGCCTATCTCTTGTTCGTTTTTTTATTTTATTTTATTTTATTTTATTTTTATTTTATTTTATTTTATTCAATTCGTTATTATGTTTAAAGGTACAAAAGACTCATGCAGCGCTAGCTATGGAGATAAAAAGCCTATAAGCAAACGTCATCCCGCCCGCTTCACCTCGTCATAGGAAAAATCAAACACCCCGAGTCCATAGGAAAAGTCCCCCCCTCGTAGCACCTAAGATAATATACCCCAGACACGTAAGGAAACAATACATAGAAACGTACAGGTAGAGAGACCCAAACCCTTCAGCAGGCTCCCCAAAACAAAAGAAACGACGGCTGTTCTAAGGCCCT
>Ga0307509_10009583_pt1 | contig 12053 bp, 10 predicted proteins | sample 10_EM_MG_FD_202245 | JGI IMG/M metagenome (GOLD analysis project Ga0307509, IMG submission 202245) | Populus trichocarpa ectomycorrhiza microbial communities from riparian zone in the Pacific Northwest, United States - 10_EM | ecosystem: Host-associated > Plants > Roots > Unclassified | place... | reverse complement strand
ATGCGGGGGAGGGGCGTCGTCCGGCCATGAAGTGCAGGAATTCGGTGGTGAAGGCGGTTTTGGTGAGGTCTGCGTCGGGTGAGGTGGCAAGTCGGTGGGAGAAGCCGGTGTGCAGCAGCTTGCGGTATTCCCGGGCGGAGATCGTGCCGCTGTGATCGGAGTCGGTGGCCTCGAACAGGACGTTTGCGAGGTTCGCGAGCGCCGGGGCGGGAAGAGCTGAGGCGCCGTCAGCGTATTCCTGCAAGGTGATGACGCCGTCGCCGTCGGTGTCCAGGGCCGTGCTCAGTTCCTGCCACCAGTCGTGGAACGCGGTGTACACGTCTGCCTCCCGGTCGGCGTCGAGGTCGAGGCGGGAGGCGATCTCACGGGCAAGGGAGGCCAGGTCGGGCCAGCTGATAGTGCCGTCGCCGGTTTGGTCGAGTACGTGGGTGAAGAAGCGCTCCGCCGACCGCGCCGCGGGTTCCCGGCCGGGTTGGGAGGCGGTGGTGATCGGACGGAGCGTTCGGACGGCCGAGGTCAGGGTGCTGGCGCCGCGTAGCAGGGCGCCGAAGACCGCGGAGGCGGGTTGATTGTCGTCCGAGTCCAGCAGGTCCGCCAGGGCCCACGGATTGGTCAGGACCGGCAGGCACAGGGCCGCCAGGCCGCTGCCTCGGTACGCGCCGACCATGAGCACGTCCGACACGGTGGAGGTGTTGATCTGCACGCGGTCGCGGAAGGTCGGGGGCAGCGATGCGATGGTGACGCGGGCGGCCACCGGTCCGGCGATCGAGCGGAGCGCGGCCCACGTGGTCCGCTGGTCTCGCAGCAGCGGGGGCGGGGGCACGGTGTCGAGCAGGCGGTGCAGGACGGAGTCGACGGCGGCGGAGTGTTCGAGGCGTTCGGAGAGCATCCGCTCGTAGTAGGGCCAGAAGTGCGCGAGCTGCTCGGGCAGCGCAGCCGGGTCGTCGCCGAAGCTGGCGAGCAACTGCCGGAACTCCGCGTAGAGCCGTTCCTGGGCAGCCCAATCCAGGGGGCGTGCGCTGTTGCGGCGCATGGCCACAGTGGATTCGAAGAGGGTTGCGACGACCCAGGCGCGCGCCTCCGGGTCCAGGCCGCTGTACGCCGCGCCGTCCGCCCCGACGCCGGTGATGCGGGCGTGCAGCCGGTTGAGCCGAGCCGTCTCGCGCTCTCGCACCTCGGGGCGGTCGTCGAATTGGCGCTGCAAGCTGACCATGGTGTTGTGCAGCCGCCGCCACGGGTGGGTGAGGAAGGTGGACTCGTCCATCAGGGCGGCGGCGATCTGCGGAAGGGCAGCTTGCAGAACGACGGCGCGGACCATGGCGAGCCCCCAGCCGAGCTCGCCGCTCAGTTCGCGAAGCAGCGGATAGGGGGTGGTGGATGGCGCTGTGTCGTTTTCAGGCACGGTCGGCTCCCATCGGGACGTGCGCGGCAGCCTGCGGGCGCGCGCCGAATCGGCGCTGACGGCGGCTGAAGGCGTCGAGGCACTGCAGAAAGGGTTCGGTGCCGAAATCGGGCCACAGCTCCGGCGGGAAGATCCACTCGGCATAGGCGACCTGCCAGAGCATGAAGTTCGAGATCCGCTGCTCGCCCGAAGTGCGGATGACAAGGTCGACGTCCGGCGTGTCGGGAAGCGGCAGATGCGCGGCGAACAGCTCCTCGGTCACCGCGTGCGCCGGGATGCCGGTGCGGATCAGCGACTGAGCGGCTTGGACCAGGTCGCCGCGTCCGCCGTGGCCGAACGCGGCGGTGAGCGTCATGCCGCGATTGTCTTTCGTCAGATTCTCCAGATCGGCGATGTCGCGGCGTAGCGCGTCGGGAATCCGGGCATCGGAGGCACCCAGGAAGCGGCAGCGGATGCCTTTCGCGTGCAAGGCCAGGGCGTGACGGCGGACGGTGTACTGCACCAGTTGCATCAGGAACGCCACCTCGTTCCCCGGGCGGTGCCAGTTCTCGCTGGAGAACGCGTACAGCGTGAGCCAGCGCACCCCGACGCTGCGCGCCGCGTCGATGACCTCCAACGCGGCCGCCTGGCCCGCCCGGTGACCGGCGTTGTCCGGCACCGATCGCCGCGCGGCCCATCTCCTGTTTCCGTCCATGATGCAGGCCACGTGGGTGGGAGGGGAAACCGTCACATCAGGGTTCGTACCCACCAGGTGTGCCCGGCAGGTGGCGGGGAATCCGATATGACCCAAAGGAGTGAAGTTCCCCCGCGATGCTGGACACGAACTTGCAGGTAACGGTCAGATCGCGGTGCTGGAACCCTGACTCTTGAACCGGTCTTCGAGGCCGGATTCACCGGCGCGAGCTAGGGGTTCCGTCCCATGAGGCCCGGGATCGACGCCACCGATTTCCAGAGCGCGCCGAGTTGGCGTGCGAGCTGGCGGCCCGGGTCCCCGGCGGGCTCGGGATGCGGTTGCGTCCGGGGATTGAGTTGGGAAGATGGTTCGTCTTCGGGTCGCGATGCGGCCGGCTGCGGCGCGTAGGCGACGGCGGTGTGATTCCGGTCGCCTGTCCGATCCGGAGGGAGCCGTTCGTAGAACCGATGAGAGCCGGCCGAACGAAGCTGCCGGGACAAGGAGGAGACATGACCGAGTACCTCATTGCCTTCAACGACCAGTGGGTTCCCGACCACACGGTCGAGGAGCTGCGCGAGAAGTCCAAGGCTGTCAGGGCGCTGGTGGCGGAGATGAAGGCTGCCGGGGTCTTCGTCTTCACCGGCGGCCTGGACGACGCTGCCCCGGTGTTCAGTGTCGATGCGTCGAGCGGCACGCCGCTGTTCACCGACGGCCCGTTCGTCGAGTCCAAGGAGTATCTCGGCGGCTTCGCCGTCGTCGATGTGGCCGACGAGGAGGCGGCGCGGCTGTGGGCGGGAAAGATCGCGGTGGCGTGCGGCTGGCCGCAGGAAGTGCGACGTTTCCGGGTCCCCGCGAACCGTCGGGAAGCCTCCTAGTCAGTGCCTTCCCGGGTGCCTGTTTCAGATCGATGATCTTTGTTTGAGGGGTCTGGACAGCGCTTTTGCCGTACGGTTGGGACGCCCCCACGCCTATCGGCTGATGCCGCGTCGGCGGCTACCGATCTGGCTTCGGTCGCCGATCCTGCAGTCGCATGATGAAGTGAAGCGGTGGAAGGAGTTCCATGGCCGACTTCACAGGCCCTGCTCGCGGACGGTGGTGGCGTGTCGTACCCGCCATGCCGGGGCTCCTCGTCCTGAAGAGCTACCGGCGTGGTTGGTTGTGGGGCGATCTGCTGGCCGGTGTGACGGTGACGGCCTACCTTGTGCCGCAGGTGATGGCGTACGCGAGCGTGGCCGGTCTCTCGCCGGTGGCCGGGCTGTGGGCGATCCTTCCCGCTCTCGCGGTGTACGCCGTGCTGGGTTCGTCCCGGCTCTTGTCGATCGGGCCCGAGTCGACCACGGCGCTGATGACCGCTGCCGTCGTTGGTCCGCTGGCGGGCGGCGACGCCGGCGCTTACGCGGGCCTGGCCGCCGCTCTCGCCGTGGTACTCGGGGCTTTGTGTGTGGTGGCTTGGCTGGCCAGGTTGGGTTTCGTCGCGGACCTTTTCTCGCGTCCCCTGCTGATCGGCTACTTGGCGGGGGTCGCGCTGATCTTGATCGTGGATCAGCTGGGCAAGCTCACCGGCGTCGGGGTGCACGGCGACGGATTCGCCGTCCAGTTGCGCTCGTTCGCCCGAAACCTGTCAGAGCTGCACGCGTCCACTACGGTGCTGAGCGCGGTCGCGCGCTACCTCCCGAAGGCGCCGGGCCCGCTGCTCGTCGTGGCTCTGGGCACGGTGCTCACGGCGGTATTCGGTTTGAACAGGCACGGCATCGCCGTGATCGGACAGATCCCGGCCGGCCTTCCACATCCCCGAGTGCCTGACCTCGGCAATCTCCGCCGCCTGGTGCTGCCCGCGGCCAGCGTCCTGCTCGTCGGCTATACGGACGTGATCCTCACCGCGCGCACGTTCGAGGCACGCGACGGTACGGGGCGGCTCGATGCCAACCAGGAACTGCTCGCGCTGGGCACCGCGAACCTGGGCTCGGGCTTCCTGCAGGGCTTTCCGGTCAGCAGCAGTGCGAGCCGTACCGCGTTGGCCAAGTCCGCCGGCGCGCATACCCAGGTGTACGCGCTGGTCGCGGACGCGGGGGTGGTGGCTGCGCTGCTGGTCCTGGGTCCGTTGCTCAAGTACACGCCGACGGCCGTGCTGGGCGCGCTGGTGGTCTTCGCCGCGGTGCGGTTGATCGACCTTTCGGGCTTCCGCCGCCTGTGGGACTTCCGTCGTCGGGAATTCCTGCTGGCGCTGGGGTGCCTGATCGGAGTACTGGCACTGAATGTGTTGTACGGGGTGCTGGTGGCCGTGGGCTTGTCCGTGGCCGAGTTGCTCAGCCGAGTGGCCCGGCCGCACGACGCGGTGCAGGGCCTGGTACCCGGCGTGGCCGGGATGCACGACATCGACGACTATCCAGAGGCGCGCACCCTCGCGGGGCTGGTGATCTACCGCTACGACTCGCCGTTGTTCTTCGCCAACGCGCAGGACTTCCAACGTCGTGCGCTGGCCGCGGTGGCCGAGCAATCGGAGCCGGTGCATTGGTTCGTCCTGAACACCGAGGCCAACGTCGAGGTGGACATCACCGCGCTGGACTCGCTCGACGCCCTGCGCAAAGAGCTGACCAGGCGTGGGATCGTTTTCGCCCTGGCGCGCGTCAAGCGGGATCTGCGCACGGAACTGGACGCGTACGGCCTGACTGCGTCGGTCGGCGAGAACCGGCTCTATCCCACGCTTCCCATGGCCGTGGCGGCCTATCGGCAGTGGCGTCGAGGCGAGAACGGTGGGGACCGCTGAACCCGCGTCTGACCGACGAGGTCGATTCCGCAGCGGAAGGAGGTTCGTAGCGCATAGAGTCGTGCCCGTCGGGGCCCGCGGTGAGCGAAGGCAGGTGGCGGATGGACGCGCGATATCGCGCTGCGGCCGCTACGCCGTCCGCGCTGCGCCACCGCGCGGGAGCGCTCCGGGTGCTTGCCGTTCTCGTCCTGGCCGGGCTGTGGCTGATGCACGGCGTCTCCGCGACGACGGAGGCGGGCTGCCACGGCGTGCCGGTCATGATGTCCATGAGCGCTTCAGCCGCGGGCTCCGGCTCAGCGATGGTCGCGGACGCCGTGGTCGGCGCGAAGCGCGCGGATACGAGCGCGCCGGACGCCACGCCCGGTGTCCGGGCCGCGGGCACGGGAGCCTTCAGCCACAGCAGCCCGGGCGAGACGTGCTTGTCCGGGCAGCCGCCGTCGCCCCATGACCTCCTGCTCGGCCTGCTGGCAAGCTTCGCCCTGCTTGGGCTCGCCTTCGGTATGGCGGCGCGGCTCGCGCAGCCGTCGATGCGCGGCTGGAGCCGCGTGCGGCGACGCGGGCCACCGGGCCAGGCGGGAAGGGCAGTACTGACCGCGGTGTGTATTTCGCGGACGTGATCGAGGACGCGTCCGCCCGGCTTTGCGCCGGGCGGGCAGACGGCCCCAGTCACTGCGCGGTTTCTCCGCGCCCTTCGCGAAAGCCGAAACCAACTTCATGCGTACTTTGCGATTCACCGTGTCCCGGCGCCTGCGGGTTGCGGGCGTGGCCGTCCTGCTGGGCGCGGGGTTGACCGCCTGCGCCTCGAGCGCCTCGCCTACCGCCGTGTCCTCCGCCACCACCTCGTCGACCGGCTCGGGGATGGCCGGGATGACCGGCATGACCGGCACGTCCAGCGCCTCGCCGTCCGCGAGCGCGATGAGTGGGATGAGCGGCATGGACGAGCCGATGTACACGGGCACCGGCCTGGCTGCCTCGTCCGGCGGTTTCACGCTCGTGCCGTCCGCCGCCGCGACCGCGCTGCCGGCGGGCCGGACGTCCTCGATCTCCTTCCAGATCAAGGACCTCAAGGGCATGGCGGTCACCTCGTTCCAGGACGACCAGACCAAGCTGATGCACTTCTACGTCGTGCGCTCGGACCTGACCGGTTTCCAGCACGTCCATCCGACGATGGCCGAGGACGGCACCTGGACCGCCAACCTCGCGGCCATGGCGCCCGGCACCTACCGCGCATACGCGTCGTTCGACACCGACAACAGCAGCGGAGCCGAGGTCGCTCTCGTGCTCAGCAAGCAGTTCACCGTCACGGGAACCGCGTCCGTGACACCGCTGCCCGCAGCCTCCACGACGGCCGAGGTCGACGGGTACACCGTTACTCTGTCCGGCGACCTGATGGCCGGGATGGAGCACACGCTGCGTGCGACCATCACCAAGAACGGCGCCCCGGTCACCGACCTTCAGCCCTACCTCGACACCTATGCGCACCTGACCGCCTTCCACCAGGGCGATATGGCGTTCGCGCACCTGCACCCGCAGGGCACGGTCAATGGGGACCACGGCGGCCCGACGCTCACCTTCGACGCCGCCATGGCCGCAAGCGGGAACTACCGGCTATTCCTACAGTTCCAGACCGGCGGGGTAGTCCACACCGCCGTGTTCACCGTCCCGGTGTCCTAACGGCGCCGGGCGGGGCTGGAGCGCGGCCGAACACGGGCGCCCCAGCCCCACGACGTCGGCGTGGACGGTCGAGGCACACTAGGTCGTGTCTTCAAAGTGGCGTCGGGGCCGCGACGCCTGCCGCGCACGCTCGCGGCGTTGGCGGAACGGCCACAGACGACCGAGTATGAGGCCGCCCCTCCGCCTTGCGAGCGCACGCGTCAGACGCCGCGGCCTGATCCGACGCCACTTTGAAGACACTCCCTAGCCGTGTGCCTCCGGCTCGGCCCGGCTCGCGCTATCGGGATGCGTGATCCGGTGCGCTCTGCCCCGCCCGAGCCCGGCGTGCAGGGCGAGCAGGATCAGCTTCACCGCGATCAGCGCGATCAGCGCGTCGGCGGCCACGTCCTTCCATCGGCCGCCGCCGAGGAGCGAGCCGATCAGCCCGAGGTGGATCGCAAGCGCCAGCCCGGCCAGTGCGAACCATCCGATCCCGCGCCACCACCCCCGCCCGCCGCCCCGCCGCGGGATCCGGGTTCCCGCGCCCGCTGCCGGGCCGGGCGGGTCGGTGGGCGACGACCAGGTCACGGCCAGCCCGTCGCGCCGGCCGATCTTCGCGATCCGGGCGGCGATCGCCTCCTTGAGCCGTTCGAGCGCGGCGGCCTCCTCCGCCTCCACGCGCAGCACCAGCGCGTCCTCGTGCGCCTGAAGAGCCCAGGACCCGTCGTCGAAACGGATCACGGCGCGGTTCCCGTTCTGCTCGATGTTCTCCACGCGCGGCATCCCGGCTCCGCCGTGCCCGCCCGCGGGCAGGCGGGGCATGTGCCCCATCGCACCGAGGTGACTGCAGAGCTGTTCGAGGTAGCGCGCGGCGCGGTCGGTCGGGATACGTGCTTCGGCGCTCGGCATCACACATGCTCCTTCATCGCCCGCGGTCCGGGCCGCTCACTGGATTTTTCAAGACAGACTGTCTTGGCTAAATCCAGAGTGTCACACCAGTGTCGCGATGTACACTGCGGGGGTGCCGAAGCTGTGGAACGAGACGATCGCCACCCACCGCGAGGCCGTGCGCGAAGCGATTCTGGATACCGCGTGGCGGCTGGTGAGCGAACGCGGACTGGCGTCGGTGACGATGTCTCAGATCGCCGAGCAGGCCGGGATCGGCCGGGCGACGCTGTACAAGTACTTCCCGGACGTCGAGGCGATCCTGCGCGCCTGGCACGAGCGGCAGGTCGGCGAGCACCTGGCGCACCTGGCCGCGATCCGCGAGCAGCACTCTGACCCGGCCGAGCGGTTGCACGCCGTGCTGACCGCGTATGCGTTCATCTCCAGGCACCGCGGCGCTCATCCGGGAGACCTGGCCGCGTTCCTACACCGCGGCACCGATCTCGAACCGGCTCAGCGGAAGTTGCTCGCCCTGGTCACGGACCTGCTCGCGCATGCCGCCGCCACGGGCGCGGTTCGCACCGACACCGCCCCGGCCCAGCTCGCCTCCTACGCACTGCACGCCCTCGCCGCGGCGAGCGACCTACCCGACGAGGCGACGGTGCACCGGCTCGTCGAGATGGTCACCGCGGGCCTGAGGCCCGCCGTCTGACTCCGTCCGGGTCCGCGTTGTGAAGCCAGTGCGGGGAAGCCAGTGCGGGTGAGCCGTGGTGATCTGATGTGGATCGCGCTACCCGTGGGACATCGCCCACGCAACGTTCTACTTCGGGCGGGGCCGCAACTGCTCCCGGGCGCCATGCTCGACTAGCAGCGGTATGAATGTTCGCACCTTGCTACCGTCGAAGCGGTGGTAGTTCGCATCCACGGCCTGCCCGACCTGTTCTACGGAATGCGTAGGGCTGAAGGTCTCGGCGAGGCGCGCCACCAGCTTTCGGATGGCGTCCTGTTCGTTCTGCTCCGCCGCCGTCATGGGGATCCGCTCCCTCGCTCGATGCCAGCCCCAGGCTGCCGGAACTCAACCGTGCTCCCCTGATCACCGGGAGCGCAAGGGCCGTTCGGGTAGGAGGTCGGTGCGCGGTGGGTAAGTCCCTGGACGTGACGCGTTTGGGCGGCCCTGGTGGGTTCTTGCGCGCGTTCCCGGTATCCGGATGGGACCTTGGTCCCCTTAAGATGGGACATGGGCCCCTTCAGTATCGCCATGTGGTCTATGACGCTCGTGAGGAGCCGACGCGAACGCGTCGGCGACACCGACCCCCACGGTGAGCACTATGCCCCATCTTTCGAGCACACCGAACGGCGATCCGATCATGGTCGCCCGCTTCGCCGTGCCCGTTCTGCCCGCGACCTTCGTCCGGCGCCCGCGCCTGGTGAAGCCGCTCGCGGAGGGCGTGCGCGGGCCGCTGGTCGTGGTCGACGGTCCCGCGGGGTCGGGCAAGACCCTGCTGGTCGCGGACTGGATCCGCACGGAGCGGCAAAACCTCGGCCCGGCGGCCTGGCTGACCGTGGAGGCCTCCGATAACGCGCCCGGACTGTTCTGGGCCTACGTTCTGGAGGCGCTGAACCACCACGGCGTGCCGCTGCCGCCGGACGTCTGCGCTCCGGCCGACGCCGAGCGGGTCGAACCGGCGCTGCTCGGACGGCTGGCGGCGCACCTGCAGCGCCGGGATCCGCCGGTGGTCCTCGTGCTGGACGAGTTCGAGCGGATCGTCTCGCCCGCCATCGCCGCCGACCTGCACGAACTGCTCAGGCACGCCGCCACCGGGCTGCGGCTGGTACTGGTGAGCCGGACCGAGCCGCTGCTCCCGCTGCACCGCTACCGGGCCGCGGGTGCGGTGACCGTCGTGCGGGCCGCCGATCTGGCGTTCTCGCCGCAGGAAGCGCAGGCACTCTTCGCGGCACACGGGCTCGCCGCCGTCTCCGGGCAGTCGGTCCGGGCGCTCACCGCGCGGATGGACGGGTGGGCCGCGGGCCTGCGGCTGGCCGCGCTCGCCGCCCAGGAGGCGCCGGACGCCGAGGCCTGCCTGCGCGAGTTCGAGGCCGGGCAGAACACCATCGCCGACTTCCTCACCAACGAGGTCCTCAAGACGCAGCCGGCCGAGACCCAGGACCTGCTGCTGCGCACCAGCATCCTGAACCAGGTTCACCCGGACCTGGCCGACGAGCTCACCGGCCGCCGGGACGGCGCCCGGATCCTCGCCGACCTGCACCGCGCCAACGCCTTCATCGGCCTGGTCGGCCGCTCCTGGTACCGGCATCATCCCCTGTTCGCCGAGATCCTGCGGGTCCGCCTGCGCGTCTGGCAGCCAGGCCTGGACCAGGAGCTGCACGCCCGCGCGGCGCGCTGGCTCAGCACTCACGGGAAGGTCGCGGAGGCTCTCCCGCACGCGGCCGCCGCCGCGGACTGGGGCTTCGCAGCCGCGCTGCTCGTCCGGAACCTCGCGGTGGGCCGGCTGCTCGCCGGCCGCGGCGCCGAACCGCTCGTCAGGCTCTTCAGCGCGATGCCGCCGGAGACCTCGGGGCCCGCGCCCGAACTGGTGCGGGCCGGACTGGCGCTGACCCGCTACGATCCCGACCGCGCGGTCGAACACCTTCGCGCGGTCGATGAAGTCCTCTCGAACGACGAGTCCACCGACGCCGTCGCGATGCGTCTGACGGCCGCCTGCCTGCGGGTGCACGCGGCCCGGCTGCACGGTTCGGCCGAGCGGGCGCAGGCCGCCGCCGACGCGGCGGCGCGGCTGCGTGCCCGGCTGCCGCAGGACTTGCTCGACGGGCATCCGGAACTCTCCGCCCATCTGATGGGCAACCTCGGCGCGGCGCTGCTCTGGGACGGCCGGTTCCCCGAGGCGGGCCGCGCCCTCGCCGCGGCGGCCGAGACCCCCGATGCTCCGGGGTCGGTGCAGCAGCGGCACGAATCTCTCAGCAGGCTCGGCCTCATCGACGTCTTGGACGGGCGTCTTGCCCGCGCGGAGCACTACGCCCGCGCCGCCGTGGCCGAGGCGGAACGCTGCGGACTGCCGTCGAGCGCGGGAACCGGCGCCGGGCAGCTCGTGCTCGCCGAAGTGGCCATCGGCCGTGGCGACCTGGAGGCCGCGGCCGCGGAACTACGGCGCGCGGACGCCGCGGCGAGCGGCCACCCGGATCTGATGATCGAACAGGAGCTCTCCGTCGCCCACTCCCGCCTGCTGGTCGCCCGCGGAAAGCCGGAGGCGGCTCTGGCAGCCCTGCTGGAGCCCGAGGGGCCTCCCCGTGAGACGGCTCGCCCGCACTGGCTGGCGGACCGGGTGGCGGCCACCGCCTCCGCGGCCCACCTGGCGGCGGGGCACCCCGAAGCGGCGATCGCCGTGCTGTCCGACGTGGACGCGCAAGCGCCGGAGCCGGTCCTCGCCTCGGCACGCGCCCAGTTGGCGCTCGGGGAGCCCGAAAAGGCGCTGCGCACCCTGGGCGGGCTGGGCCCGCTCGGCGACCGCGGCCCAGTGGTCACCGTGCAGGCGCTACTGACCCGCGCGCAGGCGGCCGACGCGCTCGGAGACCCGGTCGCCGCGCGGCAGCTGACCCGACGTGCGCTCGCCTGCGCGGACGGCGAGCGTTTGCGGCTGCCATTCCGGCTCGCCTCGCCCTGGCTGCGGCGGTTGCTCCGCTCCGAGGAGGCGCTCACCCGGCCGTACCCCTGGCTGCCGTCCGACCTGCGCGCGGCCAGCACGGTGCCAATGCCGGGCACGTGCGGCAACGGCACCCCGCCACCGGTCGAGCCGCTGAGCGAACGGGAGCACGATGTGCTGGCCCGTGCGGCGGAGATGATGTCGACCGCGGAGATCGCGGCAGACCTCTACCTCTCGGTGAACACGGTCAAGACACACCTGAAGAGCATCAACCGCAAGCTCGCGGCCGACCGGCGCGGCGAGGCCGTACGCCGGGCGCGCCAACTGAACCTGCTCTGAGCTCGGATGAGCCGACGCTGCCGAATGAACCGTGCGGTCAGTCCGGCAACTGCCGGATCTCGGTGACCCGCAGCCCGAGCGCCTGGAAGCGGTTGAGCAGGCCGTAGAGGTGCGCGTCGTCGATGATCTGGCCGAAGAGGATCGTCTGGTTCGGCACGAAGACGCTGTCCAGTTCGGGGAACGCCCCGCGCAAGGTCGTCTCCAGCATCAGCCCCTGGACGCGGATCTCGTAGCGCATGGGCTTCCTCCGCCGTCTCCGGGTTCTGGACTCCGCCTGCTCAGGCGAGGACCTTCTCCTTGGCGCGGGTGTACTCCTCCTCGCTGATGTCACCGTGCTCTCGCAGGTCGGCGAGCTTCGCCAGGTCGTCGACGTGCGTGGCGCTCTTATCCGGTGCATCCGCGGCGGTCTGCCGGACGTAGGCCTGGAATTGTTCCTCGCGTTCCTGGGCCGCGGCCGCTTCGCGATCGGACATGCCCTTGCCGTGCACGATCAGGTAGACGAAGACGCCGACGAAGGGCACCACGATGAGGAACACGGTCCAAAGCGCCTTGGCCCAGCCACTGGTGGACTTGTTCCGGAAGAGGTCTCCGATGATGCGGAACAGCAGGAAGAACCAGAGTATCCACACGAAGATCCACATGGTCGTGAGGAAGATGTCGAGCAGCGGGTAGTTC
>Ga0307509_10009582_pt1 | contig 12053 bp, 7 predicted proteins | sample 10_EM_MG_FD_202245 | JGI IMG/M metagenome (GOLD analysis project Ga0307509, IMG submission 202245) | Populus trichocarpa ectomycorrhiza microbial communities from riparian zone in the Pacific Northwest, United States - 10_EM | ecosystem: Host-associated > Plants > Roots > Unclassified | place... | reverse complement strand
CTATGATGAGCTGAGCGCTATCATATTACCTGTTTGTGTTTCATTTTTGTTCTAACAAAAGTTTTTTTTTTCGTGCTGTTTAGCACAATCATACCATGTGTTTGTCACTGCATGGGATTCAGGGGAGAGATAGCTGGAATCCCATAGTTGTTAGGGTATGATAGTTAGTTTGGGGTACGACCGGTTTAGGGTTGTGACTGCCACTTGGGGGTTTTTCCCGTTGTGTGGGTTTTTCCTGTTTTGTGTGTTTGTGCGCTCTCTTCTGTATTTAGTCTGAGCTACCAGTAGAGAGCTTCCTGTATCGTACATCGAACATCCACATCGTTATCATCACATACCGGAACCACCACCTACGTGCTTTTCTCCGTGCTTCGCGCCGTTACCTACGCTACCCCAGTTATCATTGGGTTGTGAGCGAGCTGCCATCAGAGTGTCGCTATCATTTAATACTACAAAGACTCTAAACTGAAGACAACATCGCTGGGCAGAATTTCTACAACCGTTCAATTTTAAGGTTATTGATCAAGAGGGACTGTTAAATGAAAAGGCAGATGCTTTGTCGAGGCGTCGGGAATACCGCCCTGAAGAGGGGAGTAATCCCGAACCTTTTACTTTTTTTCGCTCTGGACAGTATGTGCATGAGGAGCCCGTCATCTTGCGACGACCCGTGTTGCAGACTTGCCAAGTATTTCGGTTGCAGACAACCTTTCATGAGGCTCTCGTAAAAGCAGCCGATAATAATCAAATTTATTTAGCAACGCTACAGGCAATCCTCAAAGGCGATAGTAAGGTTGATACAAACTTTAGTATCGAAAAGGACTTGCTCCTGTATAAGAACAGGTGGTATATTCGAAAGGATGAAGGTCTAAGACAAACGCACATGGAGGCAGAACATGATTCAAAGATTGCTGGACATTTCGGAACATACAAGACCATTGGTAGGGTTAGGGCTAACTTCTATTGGCCAAACATGGATGAACACATTACTGCGTATGTGTGCTCATGCGATGTATGTCAAAGTAATAAGGTTATAAGGCATAAGAAGTATGGGCTGGTAGAACCCTTAGAAGTTCATATGAGACCATGGACGGCAATATCCATGGACTTCATTGTTGGGTTACCAAAGTCAGAAGGCTATACGAAGATATGGGTCATTGTAGACAGGTTCTCCAAGATGGCACACTTCATTCGGCTGAAGACTGAGGAACATATTAAGGAACTCGCCTCGACATTGGTGAAGGAAATCTCGCGCCTCCGTGGGCTTCCTGAATCAATAGTCTCTGACCGAGATACCCGATTCACGTCTAATTTGAGGACAAGCCTAATGCAACTACTGCAAGTCAAGTTGAATATGACAACAGCATTCTATCCTGAAAGCGATGGGCAAACTGAAAGGGTTAATCAGACACTGGAGCAATAGTTAAGGAGTTATGGCACCTATCAGCAAGACGATTGGGTATCCCTGTTACCATTTGCAGAACATGCGTATAATACCTCAATGTCTGAATCCACGAAGGCTAGTCCCTTTGAAATTAATTATGGATTCGCCCCGCAAACGCAATGGTCGGGGATGGTTTCAGATAATAAGGGAATACACCCAGACAGTAGGCTTATGGTTAAGGATTGGGAAGGCACCTGGCAAGAAATCCGAGAGACAATACAAAGGGCACAGGAAAGACAACGGAAATGGCATGATCAGAAAAGACAGCCAGCTCCGGAATATGTCACGCTGGAGGATGTCCTCCATGGCAGGGCTAAGAAAGCCGACAGAGTAATGCTTAACCGCAAGAATCTCCGCACAAAGAGGCCTATTGAAAAACTAGACCACAAGATGCTGGGACCTTTTGTTGTCCTACGCAAGGTGGGTTCTAGGGCCTATGAGATTGAACTGCCAGATAGATGGGAAATCTATCCTGTATTCCTTGTCGGGTTATTGGAGCCTTATCGAGAGGATCCCAATGGGAGACCTCCAATGGAAATACCAACGCCGGATATTGTGGACAATGAGCCTAGTGATGTCGTCTCAGACATTGTTGACAGTCGGTGGTATGGGAATCCTAAGAAGACATTTCCCCACCAGTTTGTACAGTACAAGGTTGCATGGGAAGGGTACCGTCCAGAAGGGAATTTTTGGGAACAGTTTGAGATGTTAGAAGATACCGCAATGCAAGCATTGCAACAGTTCCATGAGAGGTATCCGTCTAAACCTAAAGACTATAGGGCTATAGACAATCCAAACCGTGGAACTAAGAGATGACGTTGACGGTCTGAGGCCAGCCCCAGAGAATAGGGGAGTAGTGTAAGACCCTACGATAGGTAGCTACAATAACTACCACCTTAGCCCAAATGGTATACCAAGAGGTAGTCAGAGGTGGTATGGTCTAATATACTTAGTATACAAGAATGCCGGTTCGCCTAAAGGCAAGGCCTAGGGAACAGTAGAGTAGCCTGGGGCATTCTATTAGGCAGGGTAACCTTTCGGGAGATCATTCACATAAGGTCAAGGGAATTATGGGAATGTTACACGGACCTCCGAGACGACCTTTGTGGTTGACTGGAGGACCTCCAGAAAGGTTAATGGCATGAGAGGGCAAAGTTACCCTACCTTGGGAATTTGGTTATTTTGCCCATGGACCCCAGTTACCCTACTGAGGAGTCCAAGTTACCCTACCTTCACCTGCAAAGTCATCCTAGAACTTAGAGGTCGATTGCCTGGCATTCTATGGGCTCTTAGATGTTCTTGGGCGCACATGCATCTGCGCAGAGAGGCCCCACGCCTGTATGAGGGCGGCCCTAACATGCTATTAAACTTGGGCGGGTTTTGCTAACACCCCCCTCTGGCCCCAGCGTTGGGACGGCCCGTCGTTGGCAGACAGCAGTGGAGTTGATCGTTTGCTAGTAAAAAGAGGTCATTGGAGCAGGTGCCGTAACACCGTATAAGTCGTCGCCGTCCGTCGGACGGAATGTCATTCACAGGTTATATAAGGGGAGTATGGGTAACCGCCAAAATGGGGGTCATCCATATGTGGTCTCTCGGGCATCTAGGAGTCTATTCTAGCCGACGGGTTGTAGGGTAGCTTTCCTTGTGGTACTCAGGTAGTCTCAGAAGACAAGCCTGCTTTCGAGACAAATACCTCAGTAACCAGCCCGGACCTTCTCCCCTTGATTTCTACCATTACTATGCGTTGTTATTGGACTCTAGAGGTATGAGTCTTATCACGGTAGAGTATGTTCCGAGGGGTTGCAATGGGTAGCACCCACTTAGCCAACCATCGGCTACATCTCATCAGGGGAGCTTGCATGTCAATTTATCACATTGAATAGTCGTTTAGATTATATGATGGACTGCATAGCTTGTATAGACGAAACTGCCACTGGGCCAGTGAGTTCACCACCTAGGTATTGACTCCGGTTGTTGTCATAACAGTTAGCGACTGGTATAACTTCGATAGGCAGAGTTTTTCCACCTGCCGTTGTATTGGAGATGCATTGCAGAAACTCATATCCTATTGACAGAGTTAAGTGTACCCGAGTTGGTCCCACACTTCCAGGTGGATAATTCCTGATCGAGGGTAGACCTCGGAGAAACCCTAAGCAGGACAGGGTGCTCACACAAGATTGGAGTAGTCGTGAATGTCAGAGGCTTAAATCTGATATCTACATAAGTTTAAGTGTTTGGCATTCTACTTCGATAACCAACTTTCCTCAAGAGAACTTATGGCGTGAAGCTTTCGGCTTAACGATAATAAGTTTAACCGTTTTGATTCTTCGTGAATTATTTACTTTATCTTTATCTTCTACATTGAGTTTGGTGATATCGCAACATTAGAGTTCACCTCTCTATAGGGTGCCCCCGTTACATGGTATTGTGTACAGGCAGTCTTTGTCTAGGGGTTTCACGGTTACTCTCTCGGCCTTGCTCCACGCTTTGTTTCGCTGCCCTCGCTTAACAATTGCCACAGTCGGCAACCTCCTGACTGCGTCAACAGGTCGGTCGCAGTCGCGGTCCATTCGTGAACTAGTGGTCCCAGTCGCTCTGCTCTCTGTTATTGCACTATCTCCTGAGAGTCCTTTCCGGTACAGTCAGCGTTCATGAAAAATTGTCATCTCGCTTCCGTCATCTTCTGTAACAAACCAGCCTTCCCTTCGGGTGTTCGTACCGGGAAACGACTATCGTGACTATCATAGACTATTGACGTAGTCTACATAGTTTGCTTCGTCTATCATTATAGACTAACATCTTGCGTTTGTTGTAGGTGAAGTGATCGTAGAAAGTCCTATCGTGTAGGAATAGAGTACTCGCATACAAGCGAGGTATTATAGATGTAAGGGCATTAGGTATCTCGAACATATTGCACCTATGGAAGGTCACTGTCAATGGGCTTGGCCCGAGCCCAAGGATCTGAGTGGTATATTACTTAGATGGTTGCGTGAAGAGCTCTAACTACTGTGACCGACTCTTTTCCCTATAGACTCTTTACGCCAAGAACCCTAACCCTCGTGACTCATAACTCGAGTCACTCGGTCCTATGACTCATAATGAGTCATGCCCGAAATCCATCAGATGACTCCCATGAGTTACTACGCGACATGCCGTAAACCAATCATAAAACATAAAACATATCAAGTGCACCAAGCGCGTCACCTGTGTGGACCTCGTGACTCATAATGTGAGTCACCCGCGAAACTCATCACATCATTATGACTCACAATCGTGAGTCATAGAAATATCAACCAATCATAACATAACGATGACACGCAAGTGCGAGTCATGTGAGGACTATGAGTCAACTGACTGCATAGCGTGAAACATAAACATACCTTATGACTAATAACTATTAGTCATATGAAATCTGCCTTGCTTAGTCACGATTTGTGACATTAGCTCCCGTCTCCCCCTCGCTCGAGACCCTTCCAGCTTTCCTTAACATTCTTTAACATATAACATTAAATCAAATAAACAATTTGAAACAATAAACATAGGGAAACAAAAAGTATACATTACCATACTGAGGGAACGTTCATCTCCACAGGTTCCTTCTGGACATCGTCTTCCGTATCCCCGTTCGTAGGGGACCCGTTTAGTGTCTGTTGCTTGGGTGGCAGTCCGACTGCCTCGGAATATTCGTCGTCGTGGTCGATCTCTTTCACCACAGCCGCCGCTTCGCTTACCCCTCGTCGAACTCGTATCTTTAGTTCAACGTTCTCGTATGCCCGTCGTCGGGCTTCGATTCCGGCCTTCCTGGGCCAGTCTTCCGCGAGGACTACTTGCTTCTTCAGTCCTCGATTTTCCTTCTTGAGGCGGCCTAGATCTTCGGCCATCCTCAACATTTCCTCCAGGAGGTCGTCGACCAACTTCTCTGCCTCGTGGTGTTGCTCTTCGGGTGTTGCTGGCTCGCCCCAGCGTACCTTCTTCGCAACTCGTGGTGGTTGGTTTCGTTGGTCTTGTTTTGGCCACCAACCGGCTCCTTCTTTGTGTCTTAGGTGCACGTCGTACCTGTCTTCGAAACATGCACTCCAGTGCATGGCGGCATGGGGGGTGGTCGAGGGTTCTCCGTTTGAGGGCATCTTCATTTGCCTGGTGATTGTGGTGGGAGTAGGATGTGTCTTTGGTATCGGGACAGAAGTAAGAGAAGAATAAAGAGTCTTCGGTAGGGGTAAGTGGTCCTTGGTCGTCTTCGTATTCGTTGTCTTTGTGGATTCTTCACTTGCATTGATGTTCTCCCTTTTGTCGTTCCAAAGGCTCCCTTATAAACTCCTTCTTAGTCCATCATCTTTGTGTGCATCCCGTGGCTTTCCTGTTGTCCTGTTGTTCCTTCCTTCCTCTTTCCATTCTTCTTGCATTGTGTAATTCTTATTAGAAGAATTATGTCGTAATTGTACGGTCGCTTGTCTTTCTTCATCTCGCTCTTGCATCGGTTAATCCTTATCAAAAGGATCCTGCAATAATTGTACCGTAGCTCCTCTTGCTTTCTGTTGTTCTTGTATGAGGTAATCCTTATCCAAAGGATTCTGCAATAATCGTACGGTCGCTCTTCTTTCCGTTCGTATTGTCCTTGCATCAAGTACTCTAAAAGAATCCTTTGATATCGTCTTGTGATCACTTATTTGATTACGTGTTTTTCAATCACTCGTCATTCGTCGCATGATTCTTTTGTTGTATGATGTGTCGGTTAATTCTTATCGGAAGAATTACTTCGTAATTGTTTGGTCGTTCCTTCTTGTTCCTGCATCAAGTGATCTTAATCAACTTCCGTTTTGAAGTTCTCTGATCGCTTGTGTTGTTGTATGACCTTCCTGCATTGGCTAATTCTTATCAAAAGAATTATGTCGTGATGGTTCGGTCGATTGTTCTTCTTCGTGTTTCTTTTGCATTGGAGGGTGTGTTGACCATTTCGTCATGGTGGTTTGCCATAAGTACTATCGTCTGAGGACTTTCCTCATCGATTTGGCTTACCTTCTCCATTGCCGCTTTTTATCATTTCTTGGTTAAGCTCCTCTCTTACCAGTGCTTGTCTTTCGTTAAGCTCCTCTCTCACAAGTGCTTGTCTTTCTTTATTGTTACTTTCACAGTTGCCATTGCAACCGATCTAGCGTCTTTATTTGTTAGACTAACTTGAGTCTCTTTTTGTTTGGCTTCTTCTCTCCCGGATGTTGTTATAGCCATTCGAGCACCTTGAGCCCTTTTCATCTTCATTTGTTCATTCATTTGGGTTCCTTCTCACAGCTGTCGTTCCAACTGATCTAGTAAACTCATAGACCTTGTTGTCTTTGGTCGTTCATTTGGCTCCTCTCACAGTTGTCGTTACAACCATTCGAGTAAACTCATAGCCCTTGTTGTCTTTGTTCGTTCCTTTCAAAATTGTACTTTCTGATTTGATCGTTGCTGTATAGGTAACTAGCCCGATTGAGCAAGGTTCGCCGTTCGTTCTGTAAGTTTCTCTTGTCATCTTTCATACTTTATCATTTTAGATCCCCTTCCCCTCAAGCCTTGGTCCCACAAGGCTTTTTAGTTTTGAAAAAACAATTCCCCATTTTCCATGGTCATTTTTAACTTTCTTATGGTCAGGTTTCTCTTATACTTCGTTTGTCTTTGCTTCGCTGGTCGATCTCGTATCGACTTCGGTCATCTTCGCTTCTCAATCGCTTGTCGAACTTTGTCTTATGAGAAACCTATATAATTAACTTGATAGGTTCTTCATGGACTTCACTCGTCTTCGCTTCTCAATCGCTTGTCGAACTTGTCTTATGAGAACCTATTTCTTAAGGATTAGGGCTCCTCCTAAGCCCTACTCACCCCTTAAAGAAATTCAATTATTTTTTCACTTTTTGCTCTTTTTCTTTCCTGATTCTTTTGTTGTTCTCATAGGTCTTCGCCCCTTAGGTCTTTGTTCTCATTGAACTTCGCCCCTTAGGTCTTTGTTCTTGTAGTTCTTCGCCCCATAGGTGATCGTTCTCGTAGCTCTTCACCCCTTAGGTCTTCGTTCTCGCTGAACTTCGCCCCTCATGTCTTTGTTTCCAGAATGTCTCAATTAAGAGTTACGGTGGTTGTCTTCTTTGGTCGTGTAGTCATTTGCCGTTTGGTATGGACGCAACCAAATGTAACAAACCAGCCTTCCCTTGGGGTGTTGGTAACGGGAAACAACTATCGTGACTATCATAGACTATTGACGTAGACTACGTACTTTGCTTCATCTATCGTTATAGACTAACATCTTGCGTTCGTTGTAGGTGTAGTAATCGTAGAAAGTCCTATCGTGTAGGAATAGAGTACTCGCATACAAGCGAGGTATCATAGAGATAAGGGCATTAGGTATCTCGAACATATTGCACCTATGGAAGGTCACTGTCAATGGGCTTGGCCTGTGCCCCAGGATCTGAGTTGTATATTACTTAGATGGTTGCGTGAAGAGCTCTAACTACTGTGACTAAGTCTTTTACCTATAGACTCTTCACGCCAAGAACCCTAACCCTGGTGACTCATAACCCGAGTCACTCTGTCCTATGACTCATAATGAGTCATGCCCAAAATCCATCAGATGACTCCCATGAGTCACTACGCGACATGCCGTAAACCAATCATAAAACATAAAACATATCAGGTGCACAAAGCGCGTCACCTGTGTGAAACTCGTGACTCATAATGTGTGTCATGCACGAAAGTCATTACATCTTTATGACTCACAATCGTGAGTCATAGAAAAATCAACCAATCATAACATAACGATGACACGCAAGTGCGAGTCATGTGAGGACTATGAGTCAACTGACTGCATAGCGTGAAACATAAACATAGCTTATGACTAACAACTATTAGTCATGTGAAATCTGCCTTGCTTAGTCACGATTTGTGACACCTTGGCTCGTACCTCTCGGTTTGGGTCTACCCCTCCTCCTTCGGCTGTTAGGGCTTCGTGGGCTCACAGCCTACTCCCTTCTCTCCTGGGCTCGCACCCTACTGCCCTTACTGCCTGGCCTCTGCTCTCTCATTATAGTCTTGAGTTGGGATCTGGAATGGCTGAGTGCGTGCTGGTGAACTTCTCTTGTTTCTAGGGGTATTATGCTGCCACCTCAGTCCCTTGCGGGACATGCACCTCCCCTGGTCCAGTTTCTGGTAGGCCTGCCGTCTTTACTCTGTCCTGCCACACACCTCCTATGTCTTGGTTTGGATTCAGATCTCCCTCTGGGGTTCGCTTGCCCCTGCGGCCAGGCTTTATGCCCCAGGTACTTCACCACTTGTGTGTGCTGTTGAGGCCATGGCTTTGTCCTGCTGGCTTCTTGATCCCTCCCCTGACTCGTCAGAATAGGGTCTATTGTTGTGCTAAGGGAGGGTTGTCTACTGTTCTTGGGTTTCGGTGTTCCTTTCTAGATGGGCTTGAGGTTTCATTACTTTTCCTTGGTTGTTCACTCTTGTGGTGGGATTTCTTCTTATAGGCTGCACATCTGCAGAGGATTGTGGTTCGCTGTTTTCAGGGCTGTACTTTTGCTTGAAGCTTTCTACGCATAGCACCAGATACTTCCTCAGACCCAAGAGTATTTGGCAGGGTCAGAGGGCTTTTAGCAGGAGGGAGATAGGATGGACTATAGTTGGAGGTTGTTGGCCAGATACCGGGAGGTCAGACAGCTTTTGTACCTATTTAGCTTCTTAGCTTAGCAAACAAATTAAATGATATAAAAATAACATAAAATAAAATAAAATAAAAATTACGATAGCTAGAGCTCTTCATGCAACCATCCAAGTACTTTCTTTAAGATTACTTATAGTTATAAATTAAATACTATTACATTTTTTACTCTCAAATGTATTATCACATCTAAAGATATAAATCTCATTCGACATTAAGTCACATATACATCTTCGCTATTTAAGATACCGGAGACGACAAAAGAAGTGCGATAAGAAAGCTCTACGAAGATATTTAAGATTGCGTTAATCTTAATTAATAATACAATTACGTCGTTACTTGTTGTTTACCAACCTCTCCAGCCAAGATTGCTACACCTGTACCGGTTACCCATGATGATAATCCTTATGGTCGATGGAGATTGTCTCGGAAGGCTCAATTACTAAAGTAGAGGTAGATAGAATGATAAAAGATTTTCTACCATAAACATTTTATATTGATAAGATCTCTTCTCAATTGCTTGATGATATTCAAATAGTTTGGGAGGCACCTCAATATTTATATACCGTGTCTGGGTGGTCGTGGGCTACATCTAGTTCTCATACTAACTAAGTATCCACTAACAATTCCATCTTTTCTTCAAAGGGGCGAACACTATTTGACCCTCACAATTCTCTTATCTCACTTGACTTCTGAATCACAACACTATCAATTTTCCTGATGCTGCTCTCAGACATCAGTCTATTCACTATAATCCATCTTAGTCCACATGGAGTTTGTCTTACCACTGCATACACAGAGTGGTCTCCATGATCGAACCAACAAAGGGGCCAGCTTTGTTATCGAACCTCTCAGCATTCCAGGTGCTGCCTGTACATGACATCTGCGAGGCATAAGATAGACTTGTCCAGATAATCGCACCAATGGCCATTATTTCTCCACAGTTATATCATTATCATATGGTTCCGTCAGTATTCGAAGAATACTAGTGATATATGTGAGTACGAGTATGCTTGATTTCTCAAACTACCTCATCCAACCATACCATTCACTTCTGCGACTTTCATCCCTGGAGCATGGAGTATAGAATGATGTTGCTTAACCATTGTCCCTAAAAACGTCCAGTTACTTACCAACCACCTTCACAGCTCTCCTCTTTAGTGCTCAGTTACCTAATGCGACGTGGACCGATCTGGCTTGAACCACTTGCATAGGCTCGTCAAAGGCCTTCCCTCATATATCTGAGAATGGGATCCGGTCGGACAGATGGCCATGACGTCCATGGGGTGACGAGGAGGGCTCCAAGCAGCAGGTCTTTGGTCAGAGAACGTGACTACGGTGGGGTCTGCCGGTGTAGTGCAGTCCCAACGCTGGTGCGGGAGTGGGGTGTTGGCTTGTCCTTTTTAACTCAGAATCCTAAGGTAGGGTAACTATAGGTCTTTATTCACTAATAGAAGGCTGTGCCTTCCTGTATGCCTAACACTAGTATTGCAACTTCTCTTGCCCTAATCGTTTTCCAGTATGATGCATGCAGTCTATATTGTCAACCAGCAGTGTTTCAAAATGTAACGCCTTTGGAATCATGGTCAGGGTTATTTTATCAGAGATTTTGGAATCCTGGGCCGAAACTGTAACTCTTATATTGGTATGATATTAGCAACATCGAGAAATAATATAGTATGTTAAATTATACAAATTGTAATAGCCCAAAATAGAGTGCCAATAGTATTAAACTTGAATTTTTTTACCCAGAATTAAAATCTCATATAAATTACCCCCCCCCCCTCCTGATTATATAAAGCATTACATTTTGAAATACCGCTGGTTGATGATATAGACTGCATGCACCATACGGCGGAAGATGACCATCGGTGGTACTCCTGGTATGCCATCTGCGAAAACACAGAGCACCAAGGTGGCCTGGCGTTTATCCCAGCCTGACCTCATCTCTTGTACCCCAATTGTCTTCTCCCCGACTTGATCGCAGGTTTTCCCCTGTAGCTACTTGAATAGAATTGCCGTTTCGTCTAAATTTCAAATGTTGGATAGTTCGAATCGACCAACCGGGCACTCGAGAACTATCTTCCACAAAGAAGCTGTCCAGGGTTGAGAACTTCGCCTGTTAAAGTGGTGCCAGTTTACCACAAGCATCTCATAATCTCCCAGCACCTTTTGAGTTTTTTTTGATATCGAGGGAAGGCTAATTTGATGATGGTTTAGAAATCCTCGGAACCAGCCATTGCTGAATCGGAATATTTCTGGATTCACTTGCGATATATCTCACAAAATTGGAACCGTGCTTGGCTGCAAAACCATCCTTGCCTTACAGTTCTTCAGGCCTTCCTTCTCTCTATAAACTCCTTATATAAGGCATCTTCTAACTCTAGCCATAGTACCCTTTGAGTACACCTCAATGTTTCCTACTTCTTCACCCGTGAGTCCCTGCCAAGCTTCTCTATCGTACTCTTTTTCCGCATCCAGTCACTAATGGTTTGTCGTCGAATTTGTTATAGATCAGAGGCTTCTTGCTGTTTTGGCTGCGAATACTGTAACGACCCTACGATAGGTAGCTACAATCACTATCACCTTAGCCCAAATGGTATACCTAGAGGAAACCAGAGGTGGTATGGTCTCGTATACTTGATACAAATAGCTGGTAAACCAAGGATAAGGCCTAGGGAATAGTTGAGTAGCCTTGAGGTACTCTACTAGGCAGGGTAACCTTTCAGGAGCACATTCGCATAAGGTCAAGAGAATTATGGGAATGTTACACGGGCCTCCGAGACGACTTCTGTGGTCGCCTGGAGGACTTCCTGAGCGGTTAAAGGCATAAGAGGGCAAAGTTACCCTACCTTGGGAATTTGGTCATTTTGCCCATGGGTCCCAGTTACCCTACTGAGGAACCCAAGTTACCCTACCTTCACCGGC
>Ga0307509_10009581_pt1 | contig 12055 bp, 8 predicted proteins | sample 10_EM_MG_FD_202245 | JGI IMG/M metagenome (GOLD analysis project Ga0307509, IMG submission 202245) | Populus trichocarpa ectomycorrhiza microbial communities from riparian zone in the Pacific Northwest, United States - 10_EM | ecosystem: Host-associated > Plants > Roots > Unclassified | place... | reverse complement strand
AGAAATCAAGGAAGGTAGATAAATAAATAAAAAAAGAAAAGAAAAGGCAAATCGGATGAAATTATGCCACACTCGCTGCACAAAAAAGGTAGGCCTCTTTGTGATGAATTGAAAAGCATCAAAGAAGGGTTGTTTTTGGTTGTCACAAGTAGCTTCACGCATCACTTAAACATTAAAAAATGACTTACTCGCTAGCATGTTCACACACACGTCGATAATTTTTTTTATATTTATTAAAATATTAAATTGTTTCTAAGACCACATAATAATAATAATAAAAACATGTGATGTGAAAAATAAAATATCAAAAAAGCTTTAGACCTAAGTAGAAAAATTTTTTACTTTTAAAAATAATTAATTAATTGTCACATAAAAAAATATGACCGATTAATTTTAAAATAATTAATGCATCTTGTAAAATGATCTAATTATCTCTAATAAACAGTTTAGTTTTTGTAGAAATATAAAATAATAATTTTACTATGTTAATCTGCAATGAATTTTTACCGTGTTTTGTTTTTTCCGCTGGTTTTAGGTTTATGTTAATTTTCTACCTGGGCTTCATACACATGTGGGCTCAAAGTAAAAAACACACTAATATTTCAAGAAGTTTCCTTGATCGACAGAAGCAGTGCCGAGGAGGCGAGGGAACAGTTAGCAAACGCCAATGGACGAGAGGCGATGGAGAAGACATGGGAGGGGACAAGCACAAACTTCGTTACTTCCTTTACGGACACCAACACGACCATCTCGTACTACTTTATCCAACACAGTATCTTGCTGCTACTGCGATTACAAAATTTCTGCCTTAAATACCTCTCTCTATCATTTTGGACGGAAACAAGCCAAGTTGTTAAAGATTTGGTTTTCAATCGGCGTCGGCTTTAGCCTAACTGCACTCCTTGGAGTCACTTTGGTATTATACTATTAAACGCGATAATCCTCAATTCTTTAATCACTCTTAACCTGCAACATGATCATCCCTTTTCTTTTCTTCTCCTTTTGTGATGATGGGAATTGGCAGATTCTTGTGTGGGAATTAGGAAAATTTTTGCACCTATTCCACGGAAGCAGCGATCTTTCGAGTTCTTTACTATTTGGGTTTTCTCCTCAGGTTAGCTAGTAGCAACTGGTTTTTGTTTCACACACACACACACACACATATATTGAGAGTCGTAGCTACTTTACTTGAATGCAGGTGTATGGTTCGAGATTATCTGTTGCGGATGCTGGATATTTGTTGCTTTCTACTTTGATTTCTGTATCAGTCCACGAGTTCGGGCATTCCATCGCGGCTGCAAGGTCACTTTTCTCTGTTTTATTGTTCTCTAATCAGTCTCACACTCTCATTGAAAGTTAAAATAGATCCCAATGAAGCCTCTGTAACCACCAAAAGTTAGCAAATAAAGCAGAAAAATAATATCTACATGTTTGAACCGGCCAAGTATCTAGTCTTGGAATCAGAACCCAAATGTTTCTTGTATTTATTTGCATATGTGACTGATTAATAAAGGATAGTGAAAGTGGATAAATTTGTGAATCTCAAATTTTAGATTTGAATATGCAGAAGGCTAGATTCTCATGCTTGGTACTGTAGGCACCTTTTCATCCGGAAGCAGTGAGGGCATACCGACGGAGTACATTGCTATTTTCCTTGCAGTTCTGTTTCCTGGTGCTCTGGTTGCTTTGAATTATGAGTTGCTTGAGGAGCTACAACCATTTACTGCACTTCGTGTGTACTGTGCTGGTGTTTGGCATAACGCTGTGGTATGCTTACTTTGTATTATGATTATCATATTTATTTTTATATGCAATTATCTGGGTATAGTATTGTTCATCGAGACATTGCTTAGCAAGATTTCATAACCTTTTTTTTATTTAATTTAACAACTGTTTTTTTCATGCTATAACTAATTGACACATATGACATGGTTTCATAACTTAAAAATCGCTGTAGTGTTGTGCAGTTTGTGCACTGGTGTTATTCCTCCTGCCCTTGATCTTGTCTCCCTTTTACATACATGGTGAAAGCCCCATGGTATGATGCTGACATCTTTACTGGTTTACATTATATACGATGGTTTCCTTCCCACTTATAGCATATGTACTGATTACTTGGAATAGGTTTTGGATGTACCTTCTACCTCTCCTTTGTCTGGCTATCTGTCTCCTGGGGATGCAATTGTATCTTTGGATGGAAAACGCATCCATAATGATCAGGAATGGATGGAGACCACTGCTTTAATAGATGAACGGACACTTCAAAGTTCAAATCTTTCAAAAAGTTTTGAAGGTCTTGCGATAGTTCATCAAATGAAGGGTTACTGTGTCCCTACTTCTGTGATAGAAGAAAGCAATGAGATGCTTTTCATAGAAAATCAATCTGCCTGTCCTGATGACCTTACTGAATTTGTAGCTGTTCAATGCTTCAATTCAAGCAAATCAGATAATGTCAATATTGAAGATGGTATAAGCCAAAGACAGAGGAGGCACTGCTTGAATGCTAAGGATGTTGTCAAGCTTAATAAATGTGGTGATGGTTGGGTTACAGAGATAACCAAAGGAAGTAGTTGCTTGTGTTCACAGGTACACATTAGACATTTTCCAGCATTACCTGAATCAAAACCCTTTGAGGTCAATCATTGATGTCATAATATCTATAGCTGAATTTTCTTATTGGTTTAACTTATTTTCTTTATGGCCACTGTGTGGTGCGAAATTGCACAATGTCATTGCCTTTGTTTATCATGTTAGTTTGAAAGAAGATGTAGTAGTTTAATTTTAACTGCAACTGCGTTCATTTTGGCATTGCCTTTAGGAGGAGTACTGCTTAAACCCTGTTCCACTTCCAGGGTCAATATGGGTTGAGATCACCTTTGCAAGCCCTTATTCTCCAGAATGCCTGCAACTTGGAAGAAATTCATTTCCAGCTTCTGGAGCTTCAGACTTTTCAGAGCATAAATGTGGTGGGACTTTTGTTTTTGTTGGTGATCTGATCTCGATGGCACATTCAGTTAGGTTAACAGCATATCAACCTCGCTGGGGATTTTCTTTCAGTGCACATCTTCCTAACATTCTGGAAAAGAGCTTAATGTACACATTCCACGTCTCTCTTACCCTAGCCCTCCTCAACAGTTTGCCGGTAATTTCTTGCCATTTTAAATTTTGTTTCAAGTGCTTAAGCTCAGTAGCTTACGTGTGTACCAGGGGGGTTGGTTTGGTGGCCCATTATGCCTTGATGCATGTGAATATAAATAAGATATCCATATGTACAAGTATGGAAAGTTAATTTGAGGTCATTTGATTCACATACCAACTATCCACAACCTTAAAGTCTGTAGAGCTGAGTTACTTTATCTAAAAGAAACTTTTATGCTATCCAATAATTTCAATTTGACAAGTGACTGCATAAGCTTTTCTAAGGGATAAAATCAAAGGTTTGTGGACCTACTGCAACTTGTCTTTGATCCTCAATGTATATAGAAGCGATGTTCTGCTTTGCATAAGTAACACCTAAGGACAGAGAAGGGGATGAATTAGAAGAAGCATGGGAGGAGGGCAGGTATCAGTGGGATGCATTGCAAGTGACATGTGAGGGAGGAACAGGCATTAGGCTAGAGATGTGGAACTTGCAAAGAGAGAGTAAGGGTATATAGTGTGAGGGGATTCTGAAAGATAGTTTTTTTATTGATGTTATAGTTTTTCATGTTCATATGTGTTCTGATTAGAAACATGTCCTGCATAATTGACCAGAAGATAACACAAACTTAGGGGAATTTGGTTTCAGCTCTTTCATATATATTCAAGTGTTAAGTTACAATCTGATATACTTGACACAAGAGATAAATACAAGTAGGGAGCTATTTATCTTTACCCACAACACTAACTGTGATAGGGATTATCTTTAGTAAGACTTCTGTTATCAGTATCCTTTGCATGCTTAGCGGCTTCTGCTTCCCCTTTGCTAAGTACATCTGCTTGCTGTCCTAATATGCATATAAGAGTTTTACACAATAAAACTACTTGGTCTAACCATGTTGGCAATGAGTCTACTCAAGTAACTCAACTAATAAAAACTTCCATGCATTACTTGCTTCTTCTGCCACATCCCACTAATTCATTCTTCAACTCTACCTCAATGCCTCAACTTCCCATGTAGAGTAAGAACCTGCTACATGTACTAAACCATGTGGTGTCCTATAGTTTGAGTGTTGAGAAGAGTGATGGAATTTTGAAATGCAATTATACGCATTGTTGCTGAAGGCAATTACTTGACAAAATGCTTCTTCTAATAGGTTTTGTGTGCTTGTGCATGCGAGATGTTATCATGATTATCTTTAGGAAGTGGGATTTGGAGACTATTCTGATGAAAAGACTTCTTGGTGCTCATAAAGTTTTCAGTATTAAAACATATTATTGTAGGTATACTTTTTGGATGGAGAATCAATTTTGGAGGTAGCTCTCTGCCACTTCACATCATTGAGCCCAAGGAAAAGGGCAAAAGTTATGCGAGCCTGTCTTTTAGGAGGGACTCTTATTTCCACTCTATCCTTTATGAGGATCTTCTTCATCAATTTTTGGTAATTAACAGGTAAGCAGTACTAATGTTGATTTTCAAAGAATGCTCGTGCTTTGCTTCTGATTATTTGTTGGCCTTCATGATTTTTGAACTGCCATTACAAGGTTTAGGAGGTTACAAGCTTGAGTTATCCTATATATGGAGAATATCTGCTACCCCTTCGGGCAATGTTTGGCTTTGTAGAAATATAGGTTGTAACAGACTCTTGTTATAAACATAAGTTCATTGTTTAGATGTTCTTGTCAATGCACACTTTCCTTTCAGCTGAAACATCAATGTTTTTCGTGTATAAAATTATTCCCTGTCTACTCTAGAAACAAGGGAAACAGACCAAACAGCAACCTTCGGCTCTGGTTGATTTTGGCCATTGCCTGACTGCTATCCAAATTTACAGAGCAAATGTGTAATTAGGTTTTAGTTATTTTGAAGTGATAGCGGTTAGCCAGTTAAGAGTAAGCTTTTAGTTTTCAGTAAACTTAAACAAATAAGATATTCATAGGAGTGTAAACGACATTGATAAACCCAACTAATGTAGCCCTTTTCATGGTGGTACTGTTGCGTGCAGGTCATCTAAACTCGCGGATCAGAATCCATGGAGAGCATACTCTGAAAATACAAAAGAACCCTCTGGCCACAAGTGTTCGATGCTACGCATCCAAATCAATTTCTCTTGCTGCTTAATCACCCATTTCTTCCATTATAGTAGGAAACATCAAGGTTGGCGCTGTTATCATTGATTTTTGCTGGATATGGGGTTAGCTTGTGAGCTAGAGCAAAGATAGAAATAGGGATCTGTTGACATTCTATATTGCATAGCGGGGATATATGAAAAATGACTATGATCTGGCTTATCACTGTGCTGCTCTGAACACTCCTTTCTTTACACCAAGAAGAGAACAGAAAATATGATTCAACGCTGATGAATATTCAATAGGATGTTCTTGTAAGGTTTGTTAATAGCATCCCTGTTTTCTTATATTTTCTGAGTGGGATTTTGAAAAATGTTCTATTGATTTTGATGCATGATATGTAGTATCTATAACTTGGATTTTTACCACATGAGATAATACTGCTGTGTGTCCAGATGGAATCATACTGGCTGCGTGCTTGACCATGGACATCTGCCTAAAAGAAATCCTGTTTCGTATAATAGTACTGTTAAAACTGGACCGTGTCATTGGAGACAAAGCTACACGTCGTAGGGAGGCTGAACTCGGCCCGTGTTAACTCCTAGGACGACAATAATTCCAATTCCACTACTTAAGCCTGTGGGCCTTTAATGATGAAAGATTATACGCCCTAAAAACTCGAAGGCCTTGTTTCTCAAGTCCACCCAGCCCTGAAGGAACCAATACCATCAAGCGATGAGTTGACCTTGGTGTAGTAAGTGCTCCCTCAGTCTTTGGTGGACACTGGACAATAGTCTCAGATATTTCTGCGCGTCCTATGATAAGGGTATGTTTAAGCCTACTACTACTATTATTATATTATACAGTGTTTTACTGTGCACGAGTGCAATCCACATTATAATTACTATTTTGCCATTCAAAAACCAAAGGATGGTGCACACACTCAAGGTTAAAATAATATTTTCACACTTTATTGTGTAGTATTACCGGGTCAATCATATTTTTTAATAATATTATTTTGATAAAAAAAAATATAAAAAAAAAATCAACGGGTTTTGACATGATTTTTTCCTAACTAATTGCTTGATGTTTTATTCGACTAAAAAATAAAAATAATATTATTTTAAAAAAAAAATAATGGAGAAAAAAATCAATACAAATAATAATGGAGAAAAAAATCAACAAGTTATGGTTTGATGTTCCCTCAAATATTCATGTTATTGATCAACCCAAGATTTTGACCCGTCAAGCTAGGTCATTTCTCCCCCTGTTTTTTGGGACTCAACTCAACTTAGACATCAAGTTACAAGATTCACGAGTTGACCTACTTGGTTAAGTCGGGTTCTACAATAGTCTTTCTTTTATTTTTAGTTTTTATTTATATTATTTTTTTTTCAATTTCATTCATCACCATTAAGTTTATTGAGATTCTTGTGCTGTTATTTTTTTTAATTTATCTTCTATGGGATAATCTTATTCTGATGACATCACAAATTTAGAGAATTATTTTAAGTTAGCTTCATTATTTTCTTAAAATTTTTTTTTTAATTATTTTATTTTAGTTTGATTCTTCAACCTTTGATTAATTCTGAATCATATTTTTATTTTTATTTTTGTAAGGTTATCCTGATCTCATGTTCTAGGTTGTGAATTTGGTGGGTTAATCTGGTTTGACACGGGTCTTTTTCCCCTAATTTTTTAATATTTTCCTATAATCTTGACAATAGCTAATTTTTAAAATTTTAGTTATTTTTTTATTTATTGGTTTTATAATATGTAGACAATATCCAATGATTGAAATCTCAATCTTTTTTTTTTTACTTTTATAAATCAACTGAGTTTTTTTAAACCGATTAACTCAATGATAATCTTAAATTTTTTAAATTGTTTTAAAAACGATTACTTCACCTTAGTTTTCTTTTTTTGCTCCCGTGGCGTAGCGTGAGCAAAAATATCTAGTTGAAATAATTTTGGGTAACTGAGGAAAATTTCCTCCATATTGTCTATTCTTTTCATGCTTTGACTTTCGGGCTGTGCATGCGTATACTTGGTGCCGGTCTGGGCTAGATGGTTGAATATCCAATATATGGACTCAACGCAAGGATCCACGTTAGAAAACTGAACTTCCAGATGCCCACTGTTTTTCATCTTTGTGGACCAAGTCATGCTTCCTTGGCTACCTAGGGTACGACTTTTTAAATATCTGGGAGCCAGATTCTTGGTTGAAAATCAAATTTGACTACAATTCTGCACCTTATTGGTATCAAGCAAAAGGAAAAGGAAAAGGACTAACATGAGAGTCGATTAAGAAACTTGAAAAGTCTAGCGAGATAATTAACTTGTAACATGCAATGACTAGATTTGTTTTTCTAGAACATGAAGATCTCCTAGAGAATCGCCTTATCCACCGCACAAAGCATCTTTATACTTTCCCAGCTTCCTTAAAATATTAATGCATCTCGAGATCTTGACTCCTCACATCGCCCCAAGTAGCAAGAAAACAAAGCTCCTGGTGTTTCGAACTATTTGCGTTTGCCCGTTACAGGAAAATCAAAGCGTGAAAAATTGTGTACCATAAATTTCTGCATTGTACGTTCTAAATAATTTGCGCCACAGTATTCCTTCCCGTGAAGGTGACCACATACCTTGATGTCAGCGGACATATCCAGAATTCTCTTTCCATCCTTTTTCCTTTTGAGGAAATTATCCTTGTTGGTCTTTGTCGTTTATATTTTCTCTCTACATGAAGGATTGTAGATTCTTCAAAAATCAGGAAGGCATGTGCTCCTCTCCGTTCAAACCATGTCGGCCCTCAATGGTGAGGAAGGGTCCTTTTCAGCAATCAGAAAGTGAAAGGCCCGGTATCTGGATAAGATACTTCCACTTGCAGCGCTCTCTGTATGCATGTGAGAGCCCTTTGAATCGATGCAAAAGTTTTTGCCCCGCGGATTAATATTTAATGTATATTCTATCTCTCAACGAACAGAATTCTTCAAAAAAAAAGTTACACCTAATCCTAACTGCCGACTCCAGATCGAGCGTTGATTGGAAGTGTCTTTCAACGTTTGTAAAAACTTAAATATTTTATAAAAGGGTTATCGGATTTGGTGTAGGACCCCGCCTGATAATACTTCTTGCATTAGGGTTCTCTAAACAAATATTTACTAATTAATGACCGCAAAACAACACATTGACTGAATGATCGATATTGTTGTCCCATGAAGTATAGAGAGTTATCAGAATCCTTAACCATTACGGGTGCTAATTATATTGAACGGTCAGTGGTCCTATATTGCCACAAGAGGGGCCTGAGTATATCTCTTAAAGACCAATTACATGAAGAGACGTGAGTTTGGGTCTATTTCCAGTTTGAAGATAGGTATTGATGTTTCCTTTTCTTTTCTGTTCTTGTTATATCGATAACTTGGAAGCAAAGCAGAAACAAATGCCAATTTGGGATTCGGATCCTTGTCCGATACTGAAATTTGTTGTAGCGACACAATTATGCTGTGGCAATTGACAGGAATATTATAAACGATCTTCCCTTTAACTTGTATGGTGTTTGGCTATGAGAGATCATGATTTTGTTGGGGCTCGTACAGTGGAGTGCCATGTAAAAGGGAAAGAGCAAAACAGTAGGTGATGAGTGATGAGTGAGGGTCCCTTGTGTTTTATAATGCCATTAATTTGTTGACACTTAACTGCCATAACTACCGGGAGCGGGAGGGGGAGGGGGAGGGGGAGGGGTTTTCGTCACATGGAAAACTGGGCTTTCACTTTCTTTGCTGACCCTCTCGTCTTCTCTCCGTTTGTCTTCCAGGCGCGCATGCATGAGGGCAGCCCCAACAAAATCATACTCTCCGTATATAGGAGTTGCTTCCTTCTTGAAATGCCTAAAATTAATGAGTGAGGGGAAACTGGAGATTGATTCATTTTATTTTATTTTTAATATTTTCAAATTATCTTACAAATGAAGAGAAAGAACATATTACGCAATCATTTCTTTCGGTCGATTCTTTGTTATCGTTTATTAGTTTTAAAGTAATTAATTAGTTTAAATTCATCATTATATTTATATATATACATGAACAATACATTACTGTGCAGCGGGTTTTTTTGGATGAGATTAGAATGATGCCTTTTCTTTCTGATCGAAGACAAACTTTCTAAATTTCAATAGAAAATTTAATAGCTGAGAATATGCATCTTTTTTGAAACCTGATTTTAGAATTTCAAGAATATATAATTACAATAGATTTACTAAATTAATTAATTGAGTTTGGATAATTTTTTTCAAATATATATTTTATTATTTAGGTTAGCATCAATTTTCTCAAATACATTTTCTTTAGATTAGCTATGCATGAATTGAGAAATACTGAAATCGAGATTTAATCTTTTAACTCTTTTATATTACATATTATTAGGATATTGTGTAACTCATATTTGATGTGTTACTCTTTAGTATTAGCAAGCATCATAAAATATTATCAAATAAATTAAAGATTTAGACTGAAAAAGGTTTATATAGTTATTTTACTCAATAAATAATTGATAGGATATAGATATTCTTATAAAACAGAATCTTACCATCCGTTATGTATGCAAAACAAACGAAATGGATTTGTTGATATGCATGATAATAGAACTGTAAATCTCATTAATCTAGTTTTTCGTACCGAACTGTGATTGTCGCATGAAATACTTAGATATCACATGTTGGATATAAGTTGTATCTCATATAGTCTCTGAGATGTGAAGAGGTATGAAACCCTCCACATGGTTATGTCTTTCTAGCCTGTAAGACCTTTTTCTTATGAATATTTCTTTGATTTTTTTTGCTCCTCTCTGAAATCATACAACCTGGTTTGTAAAAAAACAATATTGGTTAAGATTAAAAAAAATAAAATTTTATTTTAAAAAAAAACATATCACATTTTAAATTTAATATTTTCTAATGGCGTTGTAATTTTTTTAAAACATATCACATTTTGAATTCAAAATTTTATTTTTCATTGATAAACATCACTGTAATTTTTTAATAATAAATTTTTCCATCAATATTTGTGTTTGTATTTGAATGTGGACTCCTTTGTATTTGATAGTAAACATTTTTTAAGAACTCAAGACCACATTAATTCTGAATGTGGACTCCGAGAGGAATAATTAAAGGCTACCCAAGTACGTACGCCAATTCAGACTCACGCAGATAATTCATGTGAGCTATGTCACCTTTTCTTTTGTTACTTTTTTTTTCTGTCACATGCACTGCTTTTATCTCTTGCATGTGTGTCTGTCGATATGGAAACCAATCCCTCATGTAAGGACAAGCCTCTATGGCCTACACCCTATATCCTACGAACAAAATACAAAATTTCCCTTTCTTCAAGGTCTATGCTCAAAACAAATTGCACCTTGTCATGATCTATATATGTCCCAGCTGCATGCATACATTCGCTTGCATTGCATATTATACACGCAGTGTTGTGTTCCCAGATTAAACAAGCTTCACGCTCACGGGAGCCCTAACCCTACTCAAATACTACGATTCTGTAGGGGTTTGATGAAGAAAAAAAAAGCATTTTCAATCCGCTATTAGAATATGTATGGATATAATTCTAAATGTATTTTATGATTAAATCTCCTGTTTTAATTGTATTTTGTGATCCAAACATATAAATTGTTGTGTTAATATTAACTAATAATACGAGTGCTTGACAGTGTGGTAATGGTTGCTTTTTAAATAACTTTTCGTGTTGAAATGCATGCCAATGATGTTTTTTTATTTTATAAAAATTATTTTTGACATCAGCACATCAAAACAATCCAAAACATACAAATCATATTAAATTTTAGCAAAAAAAAACAAAAAATTTTAAATTTTTTGGGAATGCGGTTTGCACCGCGTTCCCAAATGCATTCATTAATATCGTCTAAATTAAACAATCAACATATACATTGAATCATTCTCACTGTTTGACGTAATTTTATTATATTTATGATTTTTTTAGTTTTTAATCATATAAAATATAAATATATTATTTTGACTTTTTTTGTTAATTTATTTTAACAATTATAAAATATATTTTCTTAAATAGAAATAATAATTCCAATTAAAAACATTGTGATGACTAAAATAAATAAGAGATATCTTAATAAAAAAATTTCAAAACAACTATATATTTTTGAATTTAATAATAATATTAAAAAACTTCAGAAGACCCATTAATTCCCCGAATTAATGATAGTATGAATCACAAGGATATGTGAAAGATTTCTCAAATACATGGGCTAACACGAAATGTTTCCTTTTTATATTAAAAAAAAGAAAGAAAAGAAAACATGTACCTATCTACGTGCTCACAGAACAAGGTTTTGAGAATAGTTGACAGGTCGCTCGCTACTTAATTGTTAATTAATGTTTGTTTCCACTTAATTAGAGCCTATCGTCTCATAGGTCACAGGTAGAATTTCTACGAGAATGGTAAACGAACAAATGAGATAAAAAGGAGGAACATGAGGACCTCAAGAACCCACATGGCCGTTGTCTGCACAAAAGACCTCAAATCTTCAAATGTGGGGATCAGATTAGGTTCGGTAGGTGGAAAGTTCTATTTCACGCTCAATCGCTCTTCTATAACTGACCAACCACCAACCGCAGTCTGCCTTTTATTATTATATTGACGTCTTGATTTACTAACCAGTTCAATAATATTTTTAAAATTTTAAATTAATTTTTTTATATTTTTAAATCATTTTAATATCCCAGTATTAAAAATAAATTTAACATATATATATTATTTTAATATATTTTTAAATAAAAAATACTTAAAAAATAACAACTACT
>Ga0307509_10009580_pt1 | contig 12056 bp, 11 predicted proteins | sample 10_EM_MG_FD_202245 | JGI IMG/M metagenome (GOLD analysis project Ga0307509, IMG submission 202245) | Populus trichocarpa ectomycorrhiza microbial communities from riparian zone in the Pacific Northwest, United States - 10_EM | ecosystem: Host-associated > Plants > Roots > Unclassified | place... | reverse complement strand
CGCGGCCGAGTTGATCAAGCCGGGGACCCGTGCGCGGGAGGTGAATGGTCACTCGCAGGAGGCCGCGTTGGCTCGTTTCGACCGGACCCGGCATAGCAAAGGCGGCAACAAGGCCGGTGAGATCCGTCCGCTGATGCAGGAAGCGATGCAATCGGGCTTCGGCGTGTTCCGTCGCGACGATTCCTTGCGAGAGGGAATGAAGAAGCTCACGGACCTGCGCGACCCGCTGGAGCGCGTTACGGTCGATGACTCCTCGCTGAAGTGGAACGTCGCACTGGTCTCGACCCTCGAGCTTGCCAACCTGGCGGAGCAGGCGGTCGTGATTGCTCATTCTGCCCTCGCCCGCACGGAATCGCGAGGGGCACATGCGCGTGAGGACTTTCAGCAACGCGACGACAAGAATTGGCTCAAGCACACCGTTGCCTGGAAGGACTCAGATTGGAAGGTCACCTTCGACTATCGGCCGGTGCGTCTGCAAACGCTCTCCAACGAGGTGGAAAGCTTTCCGCCGGCAGAGCGCACTCATTAGCGCGTTGGGTACGACGATAGCGGCGAGTCACCATCAAACCAGGAGAGTCCGAAATGTCCGAGTTCACACTTCCAGCGAATTCCAAAGTCGGTAAAGGTCAGCACTGGCCAGCACCGAAAGATGCCGAGCGCGTCAAAAACTTCCGGATCTATCGTTGGGATCCCGACAATAACGCCAACCCGACGATGGATGAATTCGAAATCGATCTCGATCATTGCGGACCGATGGTTCTCGATGCGCTCGTCAAGATCAATGATCAGATCGATCCTAGCCTGTCCTTTCGGCGCTCCTGCCGTGAAGGCGTGTGCGGTTCTTGCGCGATGAACATCGACGGACACAACACGCTGGCCTGTCTGCAACCCATCGACGGCCTGAAGACGGGTGCGAGCCGAATCACGCCGCTGCCGCATCTGCCGGTTGCGAAGGATCTCGTCGTTGACTTGACCGAATTGTTCGCACAGTACGCATTGATCGAGCCATGGCTGCAGTCAGATCAGCCGCCGCCAGATCGCGAACGCCGGCAATCTCCCGAGGATCGCGCCAAGCTCGATGGCCTGTGGGAGTGCATCCTCTGCTTCTGCTGCTCCACATCATGCCCGAGCTACTGGTGGAACCAGGACAAGTATCTCGGTCCGTCGATCCTGCTGCAGTCCTATCGGTGGCTTGCCGACAGTCGGGATCAGGCCACCGGGGAGCGGCTTGATCGCCTCGAGGATCCGTTCCGCCTCTATCGCTGTCATACGATCATGAACTGCACAAAGACGTGCCCGAAAGGACTGAATCCCGCGCGCGCGATCGGCGCCACCAAACACATGATGTCCGAGCGGGGCTAATTTCAAGGAGCAGATGAGAGCACCATGTCAGACTTTCGCACAGAAGCCGACAGCCTGGGCCGGGTCGAAGTGCCGGCTGAAAAGCTCTGGGGCGCGCAGACCCAGCGCTCCCTGCAGCATTTCAGCATCGGTCAGGACCTGATCCCTCGCGAGATGATCGTTGCCTACGCGGTCATAAAGCGCGCAGCTGCTACGGCCAACCACAATGGCAGCCGGCTACCTGATCAAGCTTACGCGCTAATCACGCGCGTTTGTGACGAGATCCTTGGCGGCAAACATCAAGACATGTTTCCGTTGCATGTGTGGATGACTGGCAGCGGCACTCAGTTCAACATGAATGTCAACGAGGTGGTCTCGAACCGGTGTTGTCAGCTGGCGGGCACGGAACTCGGCAGCAAGCATCCGGTTCATCCAAACGATCACGTGAACATGTCGCAGTCGTCGAACGATTCCTTTCCATCGGCGATGCACATTGCCGCCGCCGTCAATGTCAAGGAGCGGCTGATTCCTGCCGTCACCGCGCTACGCGATGCGATTGCGGCCAAGGCAGCTGAGTGGGACGACATCGTGAAGATCGGCCGCACCCACATGCAGGATGCGACGCCACTCACGCTCGGCCAGGAATGGTCGGGTTATGCCGCGATGCTGGCGGACGACGTGGAGCGGGTCGAGCAGGCGTTGCCGGGTGTCTACCGACTCGCGCTCGGCGGTACGGCGGTCGGGACCGGGATCAACAGCGCGCCCGGCTTCGGAGAAGCCGCCGCTGCGGAAATCGCCAGGCTCACTAACCTTCCCTTTGTGAGTGCGCCCAACAAATTTGCTGTTCTGGGTGCGCATGACACGCTGGTGCAACTCTCGGGGACGCTGCGCACCCTGGCGGTGTCTCTCTACAAGATCGGCAACGATATCCGGTTGCTCTCATGCGGCCCGCGCGCTGGTTTCGCTGAGTTGCTCATTCCCGAGAATGAACCCGGGTCGTCGATTATGCCGGGAAAGGTCAATCCCACGCAGGCTGAAGCACTGACGATGATCGCCGTGCAGGTCATGGCGAACGATATCGCGGTCGGCTTTGGCGGCGCGGGAGGCTATCTCGAAATGAACGTCTACAAGCCGGTGATGATCGCCAACATCGCCCAGTCGATTACACTGCTCAGTGACGGGTGCACGAACTTCCGGAAATTTCTCGTCGAGGGTACGCAGCCGAATCGCAAGAAGATTTCCGAATACGTCCACCACTCACTGATGCTGGTTACGGCACTCGCTCCCGTGATCGGCTACGACAAGGCCTCGGCGATCGCCCATTTCGCAGCGGAGAAAGATCTGACCCTGAAAGAGGCCGCACTACAGCTCGGCCATGTGGACGAGGCGACGTTCGACCGTGTGGTCGACCCGGCAAAGATGGTCCGACCCTACGTAGCAAATAAAGCCGATCATGGCGTTCGGGCCGCAGACACTGTCGAAATCGCACACATCGAGCAAACACGATGAACGCACCAACCAAAATGACTGCGAAGCAGTTTACCGGTTATAAATCGGCAAAGGACAAGACCGATGGCAACTCTTTCGTCAATTGATTCCGGACTGCCCTTCGGCGATTTTCGCGCGCTCATAGAGCGGTTGCCGCCGCTGGATGAGCGCGCGGCTGCTCGCGTTCACGACGATTTCGGCCGCATCGAAAAGCCCAAAAATTCACTTGGCCGCATCGAGAAGGTTGCCGCTTGGCTCGCGGCTTCGACGGGTCGGCCGCCGGCTGTTCGGCGCCCGGTCGTGGCGATCTTTGCCGGCAATCACGGGATCGCGCGGCATGACGTCTCACCGCGCCCGGTTGAGGCGACGCAGCGCTTTGTCGAGCTTGCGGCGGCCGGCGGCGCGGGAGTCAACCAGGTCTGTGCCGCCCACGACCTCGGGCTGAAGCTTTACGACCTCGCGCTCGACCTGCCGACTGCCGACTTCACCACGGGCGCCGCGCTGGATGAGCGAGGCTGCGCCGCAACCATGGCATTCGGCATAGAAGCGGTCACCGACGGCGTCGATCTCATCGCACTGACCAGTATCGGCGTCGGCGGCTCGACTGCCGCGGCGGCGATATCGGCCGCGATCTTCGGCGGCAGCGGTGCCGACTGGGTTGGCGCCGGCTCAGGGGCCGATGCTGCGACGATCGGCCGGAAGGCGGAGATCGTCGATCATGGGCTTGCCCTGCACTCCGGTCATTTCGAGGATCCGCTCGAAGTTCTGCGCCGCTTGGGCGGGCGCGAATTCGCGGCGATCGCCGGCACAATCATCGCGGCGCGGACACAGGTTGCCATCGTCCTCGAGGGCTTTGCGGCGACGGCGGCCGCGGCTGTGCTTCATCGCGCCAATCCGGCGGCTCTCGACCACTGCCTGTTGGCCTATGTCGCCGCGAACGAGCCCGGCCATCGTCAACTCGCGGAGAAGATCGGCCTGACACCGCTCTTCGATCTCGGGATGGGCGAGGGAGAGGGCACCGGCGCCGCACTCGCCGCCGGCACGATCAAGACGGCCGCGCTCATCCATTCAGGGATGCTCGGAGCAGACACTGTTGAAATCGCACAAATGGAGCAAACACGATGAACGCACCAACCAAAATGACTTCGAAGCAGCTTACCGGTTACGATCGGCTGCACAACGCGCGCGTCAACAAAGGTACGGCATTCACGGAGGCGGAGCGCAGTGCTTTCGGTCTCGAAGGCTTGCTGCCGCCGGCCGTGCTTTCGCTTGAGTTGCAGGTCGCGCGCCGACACGATGAGATCGTCCGTCTCGAAAACGATCTACTCAAATACCTCGTATTGTCGGATCTGCAGGCACGCAACGAGACGCTCTATTACGCGGTTCTGAGGTCAGATTCGGCGACCTATATGCCGATTGTGTATACGCCCACGGTCGGTGAGGCATGCCAGAAATTCGGTCACATCTTCCGCCAGCCGCGCGGCATTTATCTGCCGATCAGCGCGCGCGGCCGCGTCAAGGAGCTCCTGTCCAATTGGCCCGAAAAGGACGTGCGCTTCATCGTCGTTACCGACGGCGAGCGCATCCTCGGGCTGGGGGACCTCGGTGCCGGCGGCATGGGCATCCCGATCGGGAAACTCGCTCTGTGCACGGCATGTGCCGGCGTGCCGCCGCAGTACTGCCTGCCGGTCGTTATCGACGTCGGCACGAACAACCAGGCTCTGCTCGACGACCCACTCTACCTCGGACTGCGGCAAAGTCGCGTCCGAGGCGACGAATACGCGGCGTTCGTTGATGAGTTCGTGACGGCGGTACAGCAACTATACCCGAAATGCTGTATCCAATGGGAAGACTTTGCGAACATCAATGCCGTACCGCTCCTCGAGCGTTACCGCAACGAGGTCTGTACGTTCAATGACGATATCCAGGGCACCGCAGGAGTGGCCCTCGCTGGTATCCTGGCCTCGTTGCGCATCACGAAGCAGAAAATCACCGATCAGCGGTTCTTGTTTCTCGGCGCTGGCTCGGCGGGAACGGGAATTGCAGAGCTGATCAGCCAGGCCATGGCTGAAGCCGGCATGGATATTCACGAAGCGAGGCGTCGCAACGCCCTCTTCGATGTCAATGGTCTGCTCGTCACTTCTCGCAAGGATCTCGCGGACTTTCAGCGTCCGTTCGCGCAGGACCGACAGCCGATCTCGACGTTCGTCGAGGCGATCAAGGCCCTGAAGCCGACCGGCATCATCGGGGTCAGTGGAATCCCAAAGCTGTTCACCCGTGAGGTGATCGAAACCATGGCCGAGCTCAATCAACGGCCGATCATCTTTCCCTACTCCAATCCGACCTCGCGCTCTGAAGCCACGGCCGAGGAGGCCTATCGCTGGTCCGGCGGTCGCGCAATCTTTGCCAGCGGCAGCCCGTTTCCCCCGGTCGAGATCGACGGCCGGAAATTCGTCCCGAACCAGGGCAACAACGTCTACATCTTTCCAGCCATGGCCATGGCACTTTTCGCCACTGAGGCAGAGCGAGTCACCGACGAAATGTTCCTCACCGCCGCGCAGGCCATCGCCGAACAGGTCAGCGAGGACAATCTCGCAGCAGAGCTCATCTATCCGCCGCGCGATCGGATTTTCAGCTCCTCGCTGCATGTGGCCGAGCGGGTCGCCACCTGCATCTTCGACCAGGGTCTGGCGCGGGTGCCTCGGCCTGCGGATGTTGGCGCGCTGATCCGATCGCGCGTCTACCGCCCGGTCTACGCGGTGTGAACCGGCGTTGGAGGTACTAGACCGCAAGGCTGGTCCAGGACTGGAGCTGGTCACCCGTCTCGGTGATCGGCTTGGTCGGCGGTCACCTTGAACGAATGTACCCGCGCCCACCTCTGGAAACCGCTCTTGCACGCGGTGGCGGCGGGCCGCATCGATGCCGGTGAATACGAGCTGAACTATCTCGCCCAGGCGTATTGGCATTGCTTCCAGTATCGCTTTGGCGAGGTGGTCGGAATTGTTCGCGTTGCAAAGGAGCTGAAGCTTGCCGCTGCTTTCGATGAGGAGGGTCAACCGATCACTCAGGCGCGGACGATCGCCTGACACGCTGGTAATTGCGATCGGCAGCACGACCAATGAATTTGGACAGAAGGCGCTTCCGAATATGCAGTGCCGCTAGAGACGAATCCGCCATGCAGAACAGTCCGCTACAAGCCACGCTATCCGTACCTTCGGTCGACGATTCGTCTGGCTTGATGCTGCTTCCGTTTGTGCTGAGCATGATCGCGGGGAGCACTGATGTTATCGGCTTCCTCGGACTGGGTGGCCTCCTGACTGCGCATATTACTGGCAACTTAGTAATCCTCGTAGCCAGACTTGTCGCGAACGATCCGGTGCCGCTCTCCTATTTGATTGCTGTACCCGTGTTTGTGATCGTGCTTGGAATGACCAGATTGTTGGTTGCTGTCCTTGAGCAGCTCGGAATCACTTCCCTTCTGCCCCTGCTGCTCCTGCAATTCCTGCTCCTTTGCTTATCTCTTGTCACTTGCCTCTCCGCTGGCTCACACGTTGATCCAAATACCGCGAGCAGGATCTTTGCCGGTATGTTGGCCGTTTCGGCGATGGCCGTGCAGAACGCGCTCGTGCGGATCTCAATCCGAGCAGCACCGTCCACTGCGGTGATGACGACCAACATCACGGTTTTTAGCATTGACGTCGGAGAGATCTGGCTCGGCAAAGACGCGAAGCGCGCGGCCTCGGCGCGCGCGCGCGCGAAACACGCTTGGCCGGCGATCGTCGGTTTCGTGATCGGCTGCGCCATCGGCGCGGCATGCGAGCCTGCATTCGGCCTGCAGTCTCTTGCATTGCCGACGGGGTTTGCACTTCTCGCGTTTGTGTTGGGCCTTGTTGCCAGTCTCAAAAGCGGCGTCAGCAAAAACTCGTCGCAGGCCGCGACATTTTCGTCGACCATCGGAACCGATCTGACGGGCTCGAGGCGGGAATTGCGCAGTCGGAGCGTGGCCACGAGTGAGCAAGAGCCAACCCAGGCCAACGTAACGGGCGAGCAAGGGTAATGGCAGACGCATTCGACCGGACCGGACCGACGGCGCACGGAAGCGACCGATGGAATTGGGCCTTCGCAAAGGCGGCCGAAGCTGGCCCCTCGCTGCTGTACGCACTTCGTCTCTGGGCGGCGGTGTGCCTCGCCCTCTTCGTCGCGTTCTGGCTCGAGCTCGACAATCCGTTTTGGGCCGGCACCTCTGCCGCGATTGTGTGCCTGCCTCAGCTCGGAGCTTCGCTGCGCAAGGGCTGGTTCAGGATGATCGGCACTGCGATCGGTGCTACAGCAATCGTCGTCCTGACCGCTTGCTTCCCGCAGGATCGGCTCGCCTTCCTCGGACTTCTGGCCCTGTGGGGCGGCACCTGCGCTTTCGCCGCGACAGTGCTCCGCAATTTCGCATCCTACTCGGCCGCGCTCGCAGGCTACACCGCCGCGATCATCGCCGCGGATAACCTCGGCGCGACCGGCGGCGCGAGTCCGGACGTCTTCCTGTTGGCGGTCACGCGCGCGAGCGAAATCTGCATCGGGATCGCGTGCGCCGGCATTGTCCTCGCTGGCACTGATCTCGGCGGCGCCCAGCGGCGGCTCGCCGAATCATTTGCAAATCTTGCGGCCGAGATCATGGGTCGATTCATCCGGATGCTCGAGCTGGCAGAGCCACGACTGCCGGACACGCAAGCTGAGCGACGCGACTTCGTCCGGCGCGTCGTCGCGCTTGACCCTGTGATCGACCAGGCGCTCGGAGAATCCAGCCACGTGCGTTACCATTCACCGAAGCTACAAACAGCCATCCATGGCTTGTTCAGGGCGCTGGATGGTTGGCGCGGTGTGGCGACACATCTCAGTTGTTTGCCAGAGGACGCAAGACGGCAGGGGTTAGGCACCATCCTGCGAAACCTCCCGACCGAGCTTCGATCGCTGCGGGAAACGGGCCCGTCGGCGCTCTGGATGGCTGATCCCTTGGCGCTGCGCCGCATTTGCGAGGAGGCGGTGCGGACGTTGATTGCGTTGCCGGCTGATACGCCATCGCTGCGGTTGCTCGCTGACGAAACGGCCAAGGTGCTGGCCGGCATGTTGCACGTGCTCGATGGGTTGGCGCTGCTTGTCAATGCTCCCGCCGAGCCTTCCCCTCGCGCTCCTCGCGTACGGCTAACCGAACCCGATTGGCTGCCTGCTCTCATCAATGCGGCACGCGCATTTCTCGCTATCAGTGTGGTCGAGTTTTTCTGGGTCGCTACCGCCTGGCCTAATGGCGTCTCGGCGATCGTGTTCGTCGCAATCATCGTCCTGTTGCTTTCGCCGAGAGGCGATCTTGCCTACGGCGGAGCTCTCGCCTTGGCGCTAGGTACCGCTGGTGCCGTGATTTGTGGGGCAACCATGAAATTCGCAATACTGCCAAATCTGCAAACGTACCCGGCCTTTTGTGCTGCCCTGGGTCTCTTTTACTTGCCGGCCGGTTTCGCGATTGCCACCAGCCGGCGGCCTGCAGTGGCGGCCACCTTGATGGCCCTGGCCTTCAACTTTACCCCCCTTCTCGCACCCACCAACCAGATGAACTACGACACGACACTATTCTACAATTCTGCGCTCGCAATCGTCGTAGGTTGTGGCGTCGCGCCGCTGGCATTTCGGCTGTTGCCGCCGCTATCGCCGACACTGCGAGCACGTCGTCTTGTCGCCTTGACGTCCCGTGACCTGCGTCACCTCGCGATCGCCTCTTTGGTCCCGACATCGGACGATTGGCAGTGCCGCGTCTGCAGCCGGCTCACGGCGTTGCCAGATCAGGCTGAGCCATTGCTAGGCGCGCAACTGCTCGCAGCGCTTTCGGTCGGCACCGAGATCATCAGCCTTCGCCAAGTGGCTGCGCACGTTGGCAAGGCCGCGGAACTCGACGCCGCACTCAAGTACTTCGCGCAAGGAGACAGCGCGACGGCCACCGCGAAGCTGCGTCAATTCGATAACCTGCTCGCCTCCGCATCTGAAACCGGCACTGAGGCAACCATAGCCCTTCAAGGGCGCGGCCGCGTCCTGATCATCTCCGAGGCGCTTGCCGAGCATGGCACCTACTTCGACGCAGGAGCGCCCGCATGAGGTTTACCGAACTCAACCTATTCGGTGTCTACGTTGCGCCGATCTCAATCATGATGATCGGAGCCTGGCTCATCACCATCGTACTGCGTCGGATCGCCGGCCGCTCGGGCCTGCTGGGGTACGTCTGGCATCCGGCTTTGTTCGTGTTTGCACTGTACATCATCGTTCTTTCGTCCTTCATCCTGACAATTACCAAGTGAGCTCGTCATGACTGTTGCTGAAGTCACATCGAAGCGCGACAAGGCGGCGGATGATCTCGACAGAGGCACCCCCTCACGCCCGCCGGAATCCCGCACCGCGACCAGGCGCAGTATGGAGATACGTCCATTCTTGATCACGCTGGCAGCGGTTGCACTTGCCGGGCTGCTGGGATGGGCGATGTGGGGCGTCTATATGGAGGCACCGTGGACGCGCGACGCCACCGTGCGCGCCTATGTCGTCAGGATGGCGCCGGAGGCCGCGGGGCGCATCGTCGAGCTACATGTGGTCGACAACAAATACGTTCACAAAGGTGATCTACTGCTGGTCATAGATCCCACCAACTTCAGGATCGCGGTCAGCCAATCCGAGGCGGCGGTGCAGCAGGCGCAGGCGAACGTGCAGAACATCGATGCTCAAATGAACGTTCAGCAGGCACAGATCAATGCCAGCCAGGCCCAACTACAGCTGGGGCGCGCCGCGCTCGTATTTGCACAGCAACAGGCCGACCGCTACCAAAAACTGGCGAAGGACGGCTGGGGCACCGTTCAAAATGCCCAGCAATTCACGTCCCAGCTGCATCAGCAGGAAGCGTCGGCGCAGTCTGCGCAAGAAAACCTCAATCAGGCGCTGCGGCAGGTCGAGTCGCTGAAAGCGCAGCGCCTGGGTGCCGAGGCGAGTTTCGCGCAAGCCAAAGCCCAGCTGAACCAAGCGCAGGTGAACCTCGAACGGACGCGCATTCTCGCTCCGGTCGACGGCTATGTGACGAACCTGTTGGCGCAGCTTGGCGACTTCGTCAATGTCGGCGTAAACACCATTTCTCTTGTCGACGCCGATTCATTCTGGGTCGACGGATATTTCGAGGAGACGAACCTTGCTCCTATCCGGGTGGGGGATCCGGCTCAAATCAAGCTGATGGGCCACGATCAGATAGTGCGCGGTCACGTCGACAGCATCGCCCGCGCCATCAACGTTGCGAACGCGCAGCCCAACAATCAAGGGGTTGCTACCGTCAATCCCATATTCACCTGGGTACGCCTGGCCCAACGCATCCCGGTTCGCATCCATATCGATGAGGTGCCCCCAAATGTCGTGCTCACGGCCGGCATGACTGCCACGATTGAGATCGACGATCGACGCCTTGCCTCATCCAGGTGAGGCGCGGGCCTAGCTCTGTCTGGGACCCTGCAGCCGTCGACGCATCGTTCGGCAACGCGACGCATGAACGGCCGCTTTGCGCCAGAGGACTAAACCGCTCGCGCGGTAGGGCTCCGCCGCCAAGTGCGCTGGGTGGGGAGAGATAAGAGGCGCGTCCTGTCTGAAGATGAGGAGTTGCAACCCTCCCTCCAGACAGGAGCCTCCCCATGACCGACCAGGCAATGAGCCCGTTACGCCGGCGCATGATCGAAGACATGACGATCCGGAAGTTCGCACCGAAGACCCAACATGACTACCTGCAGAGGGTCAAGAACTTCACGGCCTATCTTGGCCGCTCGCCCGACACGGCGAGCTCTGAAGACGTGCGGCGCTACCAACTTCACCTGACGGCGAGCGGCGTTGGCGTTCCCACCATCAACCAGACGGTTTCGACGCTACGGTTTTTCTTCAAAGTCACGCTCCGCCGGCCTGACCTCGTCGAACGCACGACATTCGTCCGTGAACCGCGCAAGCTACCGGTGGTGCTCAGCCCGGAGGAAGTGGTGCGCCTGCTCGATGCGGCGCCGGGGCTTAAGTACAAGGCGGCGCTGAGCGTGGCTTACGGGGCGGGATTGCGCGTCTCCGAGGTGGTGGCGCTGAAGGTCGGTGACATTGACAGCAAGCGCATGATCATCCGCGTCGAGCAAGGCAAAGGCCGCAAAGACCGCTACGTGATGCTGTCGCCGCATCTGCTTGAGCTCTTGCGCGCCTGGTACAAGGCGGCACGCCCACAGGGCTGGCTATTTCCAGGGCGCGACCGCGTGCAGCCGATGACGACGCGTCAACTCAATCGTGCCTGCCATGCCGCCGCCAATATGGCCGAGATCAGCAAGCCCGTGTCAATGCACACGCTGCGTCACAGCTTCGCCACCCACCTGCTCGAGCAGAACATCGATATCAGGGTGATCCAGGTTCTGCTCGGTCATGCCAAGCTCGACACCACGGCGCTCTACACGCGCGTCGCCACCAAGACGATCCAGCAGGTCATGAGCCCGCTCGATCGCATCACACTGACGCAGGCTGAGCCGCCAACCTGACGCGCGGTACGTGTCGCGTCCATCGCTGGAGGTCGCGGACATCTTCCGCGGCCACGGCCCGGCATGGCGCCGGGCCAATGCCGGCCATGTGAGCCTCGGCCAACTCAAGGTGATGTCAGCGATCGAGAACTGCCGCACGGCAGCCCTCGGCGGCCATGTCGCGCGCTGTGAGGAGTGCGCCCACGGCCAGATCTCGTACAATAGTTGCCGCAATCGGCACTGCCCGAAGTGCCAGGGCGCGGCGGCCAAGGACTGGCTGGCGGCGCGCGAGGCCGATCTGCTGCCGGTGCCGTATTATCATGTGGTGTTCACGCTGCCGGCGGCGATCAGCGACATCGCCTACCAGAACAAGGCCATCATCTACGACCTGCTGTTCAAGGCCTCAGCCGAGACCCTGACCACGATCGCGGCCGACCCCAAGCACCTCGGCGCCCGCGTCGGCATCACCTCGGTCCTCCATACCTGGGGCTCGGCCATGACCCATCATCCGCACGTCCACATGATCGTGCCGGGCGGCGGCATCTCGCTCGACGGCGAGCGCTGGGTGGCATGCCGCAAAGGCTTCTTCCTGCCGGTGCGCGTGCTCTCGCGCCTGTTCCGACGGCTGTTTCTGGAGAGGCTCCTTGCCGCGCACCAGGGCGGCCACTTGAAGTTCTTCGG
>Ga0307509_10009579_pt1 | contig 12060 bp, 3 predicted proteins | sample 10_EM_MG_FD_202245 | JGI IMG/M metagenome (GOLD analysis project Ga0307509, IMG submission 202245) | Populus trichocarpa ectomycorrhiza microbial communities from riparian zone in the Pacific Northwest, United States - 10_EM | ecosystem: Host-associated > Plants > Roots > Unclassified | place... | reverse complement strand
ATCGATGCGATCGCCGGCTCGGAGCACCTGAAGAACCTGATCTACGTCGAGCTCGGCGGGAACCGCGTCCCGTCGCCGATCGAGAGCTACGGGGTCGACGGCATGACCGGCCTGGTCGTCCACCAAGGCGCCTCGCTCGAGGCGGAGGGTCAGACGCTCGAAGCAAAGTACGGCCGCCTCGCATGGCTCCACGCGCCATCGCAGCTGACCCGCTATCCGCCCGACGACGCCGACTTCTAGCGGGTGATCTTGCGGGTCGTGACCGCGCCGCGCGCGACCAGCTCGCGTAGCGTCGCCAGCACGCCGTCGGTGCCCGCGCCGAGCGCCACCCCGGCAGCCGCGGCGTACTTGCCGATGTCGTCGGTCGTCAGCGGAAAGAACGTGTCTGCGATGACGACCGGCTCCGACTTACCGAGCAGCTTGCGGATCGCCGCGACAGCGTCGGCGGCGAACATCCTGACCTCGCCGTAGCGATACGGGATCTGGACGAGACAGACCTCGCGATCGGCGAGCAGCTTCTCGGTCGCGGCCAGCAGGCGCGCGTCTGCCACCGGGGCCTCGGCGATCTGCTTCAAGGTCTCCACGCGCGCGCGCGCGTCGGGCGAGGCCAGGCGCTCGAGCCAGTACGCGACGTCGTCTGCTTCACTCACGGGGCGAGCTTAGCCGACTTGACGGCGCGCACCAGCTGCTCGAACGAGGGCTCGGTCGTGGTGAGGCCGAGGCGCTTGGCAGCGTCCGCGTCGATCGTTGTCTTCGTGACCCCCTTCGCTCGCAAGGCGGCGAGGTTCGGGTTGTCCTTCAGCAACGTCCCGTCGGGCATCGCCATGTACGTGCGCGACTCGTCGGACGTCGGATCGATCGCCGCGACCTCCTCGGGTGTCAGCTTCACCTTCGCGATCGCCTCGAGCTGCTCCGCGACGAACTGGTTCTCGGTGTACAGGGCCTTCGAGTGCGAGGTCATGTACTCCTTGTCGAACTTGTCGCGCCACGCGTCCCGCTCGGTGTTCGACTTGAACGACTCGGGGCCTGTGGTGTCGACCCCGCGCGCCTCCATGTCACCGATCTCGGCGAGCTCGTGAACGATGAACCGCGCGTCCGCGATCGTGCCGTTACCCGACGCGAGCCGCTCCCACGCCGAGTAGTTCACGTAATCGAACGCGATGCCCTGGCTGTCGAAGATGTACTTGAACACCTTCTGGACCGCGGCGTTCGTCGCCTTCGCGATGCCGAAGCTGCGCAGCTTCGCCGCGACCGTCGGTACCGAGACGCCGCCACGCCCCAGGATCCCCGTGCGCAGGCGTTGCTGATTCTTCCAGACGTAGTCGAGCTGCGCCTCGTGGTCGTTCGGGAACTTGTCGATCGCCTCCTTGCGCAACGCCTCCATCTCTGGCGACGCGTGCGGATCGGTCATCATCTCCTCGGCGCTGTCGACCACGCCCCAGCGTCCACCGCCGGGACGCCCGGCGGGCTTCGCCATCGCCTCGGGCTTTGCGAGCGCCTCGTTCGCGGCCGGAACCTGCTTGCCGACGTTGTGCAGCAGCGGGTTCGCCGGTGAGTCGCGCGGCGCATTCAGCGCTTGTTCGGTCATCGCCTTGCGGAACCGCGACACCACGACGGGATCGGTGATCCGAGCGCCGCCCGGCGCCCTGCCATCGATCCACAACGGGCTCCACATCGCCGCACCGACGATCCGGACCGCGCCCTTCGGGTTCACCGACTCGAGCGCGACGACCTGACCGTTGACCTCGACGATCGTGAGCTCCATCGTCGCGAGCGCGAGCGCACCCTTCGGCTGCGCCGCATTGCTTCCCGGCGCGCCGTCGGCACCGTTCGCGACGTTCGTGCCGTGCGACGTCACGACCTGGTCGTACATCTTCTCGCTGCCGTCGCTGAACGTGACCTTGACCTTGCCCGCCGGCGCGCCCGGCACCTGCTCGCTCGGCGTGAGGCTCGCGATCTCGAGGACCTTGCGATGGATGTTCGCATCGTTGAAGGCGTCGTCCGCCGACTCGACGTTGCGCGGGAGCATCGCGGAATCGAACGCGCGCAGCTCCTGCTGCCGCCTGATCAGCGCATCCTTCTCGGCGGCGGGCATCGACGGGTTCGCGTCGAGCTGCTGCTGGATCTGCTTGTACTCGGCGGCGGCCGCCTCCATCCGCGGCGGGCGGGTGGTCTTGTCGCCCTTGGTCGCGGGGTCGTACGAGATCCAGTCGACCTGACCGCCGAGCTGGGCCGCGACCTTCGCGTTCCACGCACCGGTGGCGCTACCGCCCGAGACGAGCACCGCACCGCCGCGCTGCTCGCCGACGATGTCGCCGTTGACGAGTCGGTGGTCCTTCTCGAGCGCCTCGCGGAAGTCCTTCGCCTTCGTCGGGTCGCCCGAGATCTGGCCGTCCGCGAGCTCGCGCGGCGGGCCGAGGCCGGTCGCGAGGTCGGTCGCGTCGCCGTAGAGGTAGACCTCCTTCGTCCCGAACATCACCTTGACCCGGACGTTCGCCTCCGGGACCTTCCAGTTGGCGTCCTTGGTGACCGAGACCTCGATGATCTGGCAATCGACAACCGGCACCCCCGAGCGATACTGCGTGCTCGCGGTCGCATCGGCGATCGTGCTCGCCGACGCATAGTTGCCGTGGTCCGCCGTGAAGTCGGACGGCTGTGCGCCATCCGCATAACCCGGGCCCGAGAGCTCCGGCGCGTTCTGACCGATCGGGGTGTTGCCGAGCTTCTCGAACGTGTTCTTGCCAGAGCCGACGCCGATGATCTCGGGCAACGCGGTGACCGCGCCCTGCTTCGCACCCTTCGGTGCGCCGGGCAGGGTGTTGGCATCCATCGCGGCGGCCGGTCCGGTGCCGCAGATGATGCGCGCGAACTTCTTCATGCAATGCCCGCCCTGGAGCCCACCCTCGATCAGCTTCTTCGTCTGCTCGCCGCGCTGGGCCGCGAGCTCCGCTTCCTTACGCGCGCGGTCGTGGTTGGCCTTGGCCTCGGCCTCGCTCGGCGCCTTCGTCGCGGGCTTGTCGAAGAAGCTCTCCGCGCCCGTGCCTTCCTTCACGTAGAACCTGGTCTCGCCGGCGGCGGTGCCCTTCAGGAGGCCTTCCTTGCCGGGGACATCTTCGATATGGCCGCCGTTCTCCTTGTAGAACGAGTCGAGGATCGCCCTGCCCTCCGGCTTGAAGGCGATGAAGTTCGGCGACAGCGGGCGGAAGAAATTACCGGCCTTGTTCGCGCCCAGGTTCGACTCGATGCCCATGTTCGCGAGCTCGAGATCGAGCTTTCCGATCTCCTGGACGAAGCCGTCGACGGTTGCCTGGAACGCCTGCGTCGCCTTCGTGCGCGCGGCCGCGTCTCCCTTGCTCTGCTCCTGCTTCACGGCCTCGTTGAGGACCGAGACCTCGTTGTTCCACAGCTTCTCGATCTTCTTCAGCAGCTCGGCCGCCGCGTCGGGGCTCCGCTTGCTGCCCTTCAACGCATCGACCTCGGGCTTGAGCGCGGCGATCGACGCCTCGATGCCCTCGAGCCGGCCCGGCAGGTAGCGAGCGGTCAGCTCGACAAGCTCGGACCTGATGCGCACGTTCATCGGCTTCGCGAGGTAACCGCCGAGCGCGAGCGCGGTCATCATCACCGCATTGGAGGCGACGCCCTTGACGCGCTCGTCCATGCTCATCAGATCGCCGTGCTTCATCGCATAGTGCGCCTCGGCGAACGCCTGCAGCGAGACCATGCCGGTCACCGCACCGCCGACCGCGTAGGCGGTCTTGTAGAGCTTCGGATCGCCGACGACCTTCGAGAACGCCTTGCCGTAGAGGGCCGACGCTCCCTTCATGAACCCCATCATCAGCGCGTTCGTCGCGAGGTCCTCGCCCCAACCGACTTGCGGCTTCTGGCCGAGGACGTACTCGTTGCCCAGACGATTCACCGCGGTGAACGTCACGACCTCGGCCGCGAACTCGCCCGTCGCGACGACCGCCGCGCTCGCGCCCGCGCCTTCGAGCGCGCCCGCGAACGCCGCACCTGCCGCACCGCCGGTGAGCGCCGCGACGCCGACGATCGCGAGCACCTTGCCGAACATCTTGACCGCCTCGACGGTCTCTTTGCGCGACTCGATCGCGGCGACGTCATCCTTGAACTTCTTCGACGAGACAAGCGCCTGGAACTTCGAGACCGCCGCCGGGGCCGCCGCGTGGAGATCGCCGGTCGCCGCGACCGACTGATTCACACCCGCCGCCAGCAGCTCCAGCTGATCGATGTAGCCCTGGCAGACGCCCTTGATGTCGCGCCCGAACGTGTCGAACGCACCGCCGACGATGCCCTCGAGCGACTTCTTCGCGACGAAGAACGAGGCGCTCGTGTAGAGGATGCTCGCCATCCCGGTGTAGAGCTGCGCGTCCTCGACGATCTTGGTGACCTCTTGCGCGGAGCCCGTCTTGCCGATGGTGAAGTCGTCGCGGACCCGGTCGAGCCGCTTCTCGCTCTGCCGGCGATCGCTGCTGTTGCCGACGAGCGTGCTCTCGAGCGCGTCGTAGTGGGGAAGCCTGCCCTGGCGAAGGTCGGTCGCGTTGCCGGCGATCTCCCACGCCTGGGTCAACATCGCTCCCGCGCCCTTGCCCTTCTCGAGGTACAGCGCGCTGAGTCGGTACCAGAGCGAGTTGAAGTTCTTCTCTGCCGGTGCGAGCTGCGCGGCCGGCGGGCCATCCCACGACGCTGCGATCGCGGCGCCGAACTGGCCGCGAACGTCTTCGACCATCCCGAGCGCCTTGTCGGCGATATCCGGGAGGTAGGCCTCCTTCTTCGAAGCGGCGCCGAGCGCCTTGAGCATCGGCCGGACGTGCGTGATCACCTCGCCGACGCGGGTCAGCCGCAACGCATCATCGCCGGCGCCCTTCTCGGTCGCCGACGTGTGCTGCTTCGCGCCCTGATCGACCTTCGCGGCGATCAGCGACCACGGTGCCTTCGTGCGATCGAGGTTGAACGTCTTGTCGTCCAGCATCTCGTCGAGCCACGTCTTCGTCGACAGGGCCGCGACGTCGGAGCGGAGCGCGCGCGTGTCCGCGCCGACCGCCGGCGTGACGGAGTTCTCCTGCGTGCCGGGCAGCGCGTCCTTCGACTTGACGGTGATGTAGCCGTCGTTGCCGCGGGCGTACTGGGTCTTGCCGCCGAAGTGGTGCATCCGCGACTGCGGGTTCCAGCCCGGCAGCTTCGTCGTCTGGTGGGTGAACGTCGCGAAGAAGCTGCCGTCGCCATACGGATCGACGGTGAGCGTCGTCCAGCCGTCCGCGCGATCGGGCGTGACCTTCGGCTGGAGCTGCTTCCCCAGCACGGCCATGTCCAGGATGATCTTGCTGTCGACGTTGTCCGGATCGTCCTTGCCGAAGTACTTCGCGGCCAGCGTGACCTGCGTCGGGCCCTTCGACTTGTCGGGCGGGTAGCTCCAGTCGACCGAGACGGCGAACGGATCGCCGTCGAACGTGTAGACCTGCTCGTGGAAGCCGCGGTGGAGCGTCGGCGCCTCTGCGGTGCCTTCGCAGCGCGACAGCTGCAGCGACGACGACGTCTTCGCGTCGGCGCGATCGTTCGCGGAGGTGGCGCCGGGCCCACCATGGAGCCGGCTGACCGCGGCAGTCGCGCCCGCGTCGGCGTCGCGCTCGTGCGTATCGCCCGGCGTGCTGACGTCCTTGTCGGCGCTCGGTGCCGCGCCGCGCTGCTGCATCACGTGGGTGAGCTCGTGCGCGAGGAGCGCGTCACCCTCGATCGATCCGGGCTCGTACTTGCCGGGCGCGAACGCGACGTGCTGGCCGACCGCGAACGCGTGTGCGTTGTGCTCCTTCGCGAGTGCGCCACCTTGGGCATCGGCGTGGATCCGGACGTCGGCGAAGCTCGTGCCGAACGCCTCGCCCATCCGGGTCGCGGTGCTCGAGTCGAGCGGCGCGCCCTCGCCGAGCTGGTTCAGCACCTTCTCCGGCTTGCTGACCTCGGTCGCCGGGTCCGCCTGATCGAGCGTGCCGGTCGCCGACTTCTTCTGCAGCGCAGTCGGGCCCGCGCCCGGCTGAGTGCCGGTGCCCGCTGCCGCCGCCGCACTCGGATCTGCCGCCGCGACATCCGCCGGCAGCTTGCCCGTCGCCTTCCATTCGCGCACGCCGATCCGGACGCGCGACACCAGGTCGGCCATCAACTGATCCGGATCCGTCGCCTTCGAACCGGTGTACCGGCGCACGAACTTCTCGAGCTCGCCCGCGGGGCGCGCGCCGTAGACCGAGAGGTAGTGCTGGATGTACGGACATGCTGCCACCGACCAGAGCATGCCGAGCTCTTGCGAGGCCGCCGACTTCAGCGCCGGTTCCACCTTGGCGAGGAAGTCGCGCTTGCGCAGCTGACCTGGCGTGACCTGGACGGCTCCGTCGTCGACGAGAATGCTCGGGCCGGCGGCGACGGCCGTGCCGACCGCCGCGGTCACCAGCGCCGCGTTCGTCGCCGCGGCGGGCGTCGCATCGACTTCCTTGCGCGCGATCATCGTGGGTGCCGGGGTCGGTTTCACCGGCGCGGGCGCCGGTGCGCTGGTCTGCTGGATCGGCGCAGACACCGTGTCCCACGCCGCGTTCATCTTCGGCAGGCTCGTGTCGATCACCGTGTTGTCGACCGCATCGCCGGCGTGGTTGACCGTGCCCGCGACGTTATCGCCGTCGAGCGCGCGGCTCTTCAGCGTGCGCCGGCCGTCCTTGATGCCCTGATAGGTGCGCGCGAACAGCTCGTCGAGCGCGTTCTCCGAGTGGTTGTAGGTCTCCTCGAGATGCTGCGCACTCGAGATGATCTGCTCGGCGATCCGCTTTGCCTGGCTCGGATCGAGCGACATGTTGTGGAAGGCCTCCATGTCGGCCTTCGTGTGCTGCGCCGCGGTCTTGAACTCCTCGACGATGTGCTTCGATTCTTTCTTCGCCGGCCCCTTGAGGTCGGCACCGTCCGCGCCCTTGCCGGTGCGATTGGTGAGCGCGAGCGCGAGCTGGTTCGTGTAGTCGTCGGCGCGCGCTTCGAGCCGGCCGGTCATCGACTCCGACTCGGTCGCGACGTACTGCGACGCCGCGTGGATCTGCGCGATGTCCTGCGCGCCGTCGGGGTTCTCGGCGGCGTGGGTCTGCTCGTGCGCGGGCTCACCCGCGACGGTGGTCGCCGCCGGATCGGGTGCGGGGGCCGGCGTCGGGGTCGCAGCGGACGCACCGCTCCCACCTCCGAGCTGCGCCGCGCGCTCCTGCTCCTTCTTCTCCTCCGCGGCGTGCGCGGCGGCCTCGGCCTGCTGGCGCGCTTGCTCGGCGCGCGCGGCCGCGTGGACCTGCGCGATGAACGTCTGCGCATGGGCCTTCTCCTCGGCGAGCTGCTGCTCGAACGAGCCGATGTCGGCCATGAACTGATCGGCGTCGACGATGTTCTTGTCGCACTCGCCGATCGCGTCGGCCGCGCCCTGCGCTTCCTTCGTCGCATCGGACGACAGCTTCACCGACGTCTGCTGGACCTGACCCGAGGTCTTGCCCGCTCCGTCCGCGACGCCGTGCGCCGCCTGCTGCTGGCGCCGCAGCGCACCGGCGTACTCGCGCATGTCGCCCATCGACACGCCGCACAGGCCCTTCAGGATGACCGATGCGATCTTCTCCTGGATCCAGCCGAACACCTGCGCGGCCTTGTTCTTCGCCCAGCGCTTGACCGCGCCGAGGATGCGGCCCCAGAAGCCGCGTGACTCGGGCTCTGGCAGATCGGTGGCGGCGCGATCGTTCGCGGCCCCCTTCGCCTGGTTCTGCTTCGCCTCGCCCTGCCCGGCCTGACCTTCGGTCTGACCCGCGTGCGCGACGTTCTGCTGGGTCGCCTGCCCGGTCTGCTGCGCCGAGGCCGCGTTCTTCTGCGCCGCGGCCTGACGCGCCGCCGCGTACTCCTTGTAGCGGCCGTAGACCGCGAGCGTGTCGACGGCTTTCTGCTTGCCTTCGATCTGCGCCTTCTTGAACTCGACGGCGACCTTCAGCATCCAGCCGAAGTCGTGCTGCGCCTTGTCGAACTCGGGGATCAGCGCGGGCCAGTACGGCAGCGCCTCGCCACCGCCGTCGTCCGCGGCGGCGGGATCCTCGTGCGCCTGTGCCGGCGGCGAGTGCGGTGCGTCCTGGACCTGGGTGTTGACCTGCGCGGCGACCTGCATCGCGGCGCCGGGCGCGCCTTCCTTGTGCTCGCCGGGCGCGTGCGCGCCACCGGGACCGACGGGCGTCTGCGCGTGCGCCGGTTGCGGCGTCGCGGTCGCGGTCGGCGACGGCGCGGGCGACGGCGTGGCAGTCGGTGCCGGCGCGGTCGGTGCACCCGCGGGCGCGGGCGCCGGGCGATTGACGATCGGCGACAGCATGCCGCGCACGCTGCTCGTCATCGACGTCGAGCGCGGCGCGGCGCGCACGAACTCGGTCAGCTCCTCGAGCTCGCGATGGCGGCCCTCCGCCACGATCTCTTCGAACGTGCCATGGCCACCGCGTCCGGCCGCGTTCGCCTGCGCGCTGCCCTTGTTGTACTTCGTCTGCTTCTTGAGGTTCGCCTTCTCGGCGGCCGCCCACGCCGAGTCACCATCCTTCAGGTGCATCATCTCGAGCGCGGGCGCGGTCGCGTCCCACGCGTTCGACGCGACGTCGTGCCAGTTGTGATACTCGGGCGCGCGCACGCGCTCGGCGCCGGACGCGAGACCCGAGAGATCGGTCTCGTACATCTTGTTCACGCGGCGCGCCTCGTCGAGGCGGCGCAGCTCGCCGTTGAGCGCGATCAGGCGCTCTTGATCGGCGGCGGACTTCGTCGTCTTCGCGAGGAGGTCGCGGCGCTCGGTCTCCTGCGGCTTGAACTCGGCCTCGAGCGCGTAGCGGCGCTCGCGCGTGTTGTGGACGCCGGACATCATCTCGTCGCGCTTGCCGACGCCGGTGATCCCGTTGGTCTCGTTCGCGTAGAACTCGTCGTTGCGGCGCTCGAACCGATCGGTCCGCAGCTTCTCGAGCCGCTCCTTCGCCTCGCGCTGGCGCTCCTGGCCCTGGAAGTCCGCGAGGTGCTGGTCGCGGACCTTGTCGCCCTGACCGGCGACGAACTTCTGTTCGACGCCGCGATCGCGGATGTGCTCGGGGTTCGCGCTCTGGCGGCGATTGAGCTCGTTGCGCCAGCGCGACTCCTCGAGGTGCGCCGCGTCGCGGGCTTCCATCTTCATGGCGAGCTCGCGCGTCTGCATCTCGCTGCGCTCCGCCGCCGCCGCCATCGACTTGCCGATCTTCGTATCGGCGAACGCACCGCCGAGCGCGGAGCCCGACTTCTCGCCGAGCTTGCCGGCCTGGGTGCCGAGATCGAAGCGCTCGAGCTTGTGCGCGACGCTACCGCCCCACGCGCCGACGCGATCCATGTTCTTGGCCCACGCGGTCGAGCCGTACTTCGCCATCAGCTTCTCCTGGATGTTCTCCAGGTGCTGGGGGGCGCCGTAGAACGCCTTGCCGACCTTCGAGCCCGCCCACTTCTCCTTCATGCCGGCCATGAAGCCGGTGTCCTTCCACGCACCACCGACGCGCGCGAACTTCGCGCCGCCGAACCCGAGCTTGCGAACCATCTTGTTCGCGAAGTGGCTGACGTTCGCGGACAGCTTCAGCGAGACCCGCCCGATCGTCGCCTTCGCGCGCTTGATCAGCGACGCGACGATGCCCTTCGAGCTGCCGAGCAGGCCCTTCATGAACTTCGGGCCGAACACCATCGCGAGGTTGACGAAGCCACTCGCGGCCTCGTTCGCCTCGGACATCATGAGGTCCGCGGTCGCGGCCTTCTCCTCGGCGGACGCACCCGCGGCGATCTGCTGCGCGAGCACCACGCCGTTGAGCCCCGTCAGGATCCCCGACAACACGAACGAGATCGAATCGCAGATCAAGCCGACGACGCTGAGGATCCGAGCGATGCCCGAGACCGCCGCACCGATCGGGGGAAAGATCATCCCGAGCAGGCCGATCACGGTGAGGACCATGCCGAGCTTGCCGCAGATGCTGCCGACGACGCCGCACACGTTCTTGACGGCGCTCATGCCCGTCATGATCCCGCCGAGGATCCCGTGGACCTTGCGATACGGGTTGTTCGCCCACACCGCGCCCGCTTCCTTGCCGACGCCGAGGAAGTTCGCGGTCGCGGCGATGCCGTGCTCGACGGCGCCGCCCTGCGCGACGTAGCTGTCGAGCTGACCGTTGAAGCCCTGCGCGATGTCGCCCATCGACTTGATGCGACCGAGCGTCTGCGTCGTCTGCGGGCTCTTCGGCGTGTACGCGTTGAGGATGCCGTCGAGCTGCGCGTCACCGGCGCCACCGACCGCGGCGGCCACCGTGTGCGCGGGCGCCGCGGGATGCGCGGCCGGCGCGCTCTTCGGCGCTGCACCTGCCGGCACGGGCGCGTGATGTTCGGCTCCGCCGGTCGCGCCGGCGGGGTGAGGCGCGGGCGCGGGTCCGTGCGCCGCCGCCGTCGGGTGCGGTACCGCGGGATGCGCGGCCGGCCCCGGCGCGGGCGGAGGCCCCGCGTCCTTCGGGACGTCCTTCTGATTCGCGACGAGATCCTTGTGTTCGGCGAGCTTGCCCTGGACCTGACCCTGCTCGGAGGAAGCGCGGCTGCTGGTCTCGCCGAGCACGCCCTGCAACCAGCCCATCGGCGAGTTCTTGATCGAGTTCTCGACCCTCGCGACGATCGCCGCGTCACCCGCGGCGCCCGCTTGCGTGACCGCAGCGTGCTTCGCGATCAATGCCTGCGGATCCTGCTTCGCGCCTGCGGCGCCACCAGCTCCTCCGGCGGGTGCTTCAGCCATGCCCCATCATACGGAAATCACAGGGGTAAGCTCCCCAGCGAGGAGGTGAAACCAGTTGAGGGCAACTAGTCGGGATGCTTGGTCTTTTGGCCGCTGATCTGCTCGGCCAGGCGATTCGCGATGTCGACCTCGCGCGTGATCCGGTCGAGCCGGTCCGCCCCGATCCGGTCGCGGAGCCGCGCGAGCAGGGGCCGAAATAGCGGGGTCGGGTCGCTGTTCGTCGCCTCGGCGAGTGCGCGATGCGACTCCGCGATCGTGCGAAACGCCGACACGTGATCGCCGGTCTTCGCGTAGAGCTCGGCCATGATCGCGACGGCACCGACGTACTGCGGCACGTCCTGCTTCGCGACCGCGAGACGCGCGAGCTCGAGCACGCGATCGATCGCGCCTGCGGTCTTGCCCGCGGCCGACAGCACGCCGGCCTGCGCGACGAGCGCGGCCTGGTGCAGATCATCGAGCTCGTACTCCAGTGCGCGGTCGCGTGCGATCTGGACGGTCCGGATCGCCTCGTCGAGCCGGAGCCTGTCTTCTGTCGCGACCAGCGCACTGGCGAACGCGAGCCGGGATTCGATCTCGTCTCGCGGTGAACCGGCATCCTTCGCGAGCTGGACCGCGGCGCGCAACGCCCGCGCGGCGCGCTCGGCATCCGCGGTCTGGAGCGCGAACGCGGCGATCAGCTGGTGCCCCGCGAACGCGGTGTCGGTGTGACGCGGGTTGCCGGTGAGCCCGCCGACGATCTCGCCGATCGGCTCGAACGCCGACGGATCGGGTTCGTCGTCGTGAAGCGCGAGCTCGGCGATCGCGAGTGCGACCTCGGTCGTCACGCCGTCCCACGCCGGCGTGTTCGTGTCGAACGCGTCGAGGCGGGCGGCGACGTTGAGCAGCGTGTCTCGCGCGAGCTTGCGGGTCTGCGCGTTGCGCCGGATCGCGACGCGGCACGACCGCACGCCGGCGAGGAAGCGCAGCGTCGTGTCGTCGGGCACGTGGCGGCCGACCGCCTCGAGCGCCTGGTCCGCGCCCTCGTAGTCCTGCTCGGCGAGCTTCACGCTCGCGAGCCGCAGCATCAGGCGCGCGCGGAGCTGCGGGCTCGGCACCGCGTCGAGGAGCGGCGCCGCCGCGTCGATCGCGGCGCGCACCGGGGCGATGCGATGACCGAGCAGCGGCTCGCGCTCGGCGTGTTCGACGGCGGCGGTCGCCGCGGCCTCGTCCATCGCGCCACGGTATCACCAACGCGATAT
>Ga0307509_10009578_pt1 | contig 12060 bp, 9 predicted proteins | sample 10_EM_MG_FD_202245 | JGI IMG/M metagenome (GOLD analysis project Ga0307509, IMG submission 202245) | Populus trichocarpa ectomycorrhiza microbial communities from riparian zone in the Pacific Northwest, United States - 10_EM | ecosystem: Host-associated > Plants > Roots > Unclassified | place... | reverse complement strand
ACATCGTTATCATCACATACCGGAACCACCACCTACGTGCTTTTCTCCGTGCTTCGCGCCGTTACCTACGCTACCCCAGTTATCATTGGGTTGTGAGCGAGCTGCCATCAGAGTGTCGCTATCAGTTAGCATCCCAGACCCCTTGATCCCTTAGTGCCGGAAGAAAGAAAAAAGTATGAAACCAGGATAGAAGACGGAATGCATAATTCTTGTTTTAGAGGGCACAGAGAAACCACAGGTGTTTCCATCTCACTGGCAAGTATTCATCTGATGCCGAGAAATATCACGAGTGAAGACCTTATTCCGCCATTCACTAATTGGGCAGCAGAAAATCGACTTGCAGAATCATGAGAAGTCATTATTCGTAATATGTAAGCCTTTCATCACTAAGAGTGATAGGATATGATAAAACTCCTTAGCAAAAATCCAAGCCAAGCTCTGCCCGTGACAAACACCGGCTTCACTTTTAGGCTACCTTCTGTGGGTAGCCCTTCTTAAGTCTTTTTTATTATAAGTTTCTGCGGCATCTCGTGCAACATTAGTAACCTTGTATACAAACACGAAGTCATAGTTCCGGCAAATCGGATTGCTTGGAAACTGAAGCTAGCTAGAATGGGATTGAAAGCGGTGATGTTCTTCCCTGAAGTAGATTTCTAACAGCACATCTAGGTGGGGTAACACGGCAGAGGGCGGAACTGTCACGTCCTTGGACTGGATGGACGGCCTTGGTGCGGTCTTCACAGGAAGGATGGCCTTGGCGCCAGCTTTCAAGGGGCCGACCTCAGTCGGCGGTTGTCATCTGCAACTACGCAAAATTGGCTAAAAGGGGGAAAGCACTTGGGTACCGTGCCAGGGTTAGTCCTTGAAGAGGATTAATTCAATAAATTTATCCTTAGCTAAACCTAACCGGTGTCCACTAGCTAAACACATCACGGGCAGAGGGTCTTGGAGGGGGTGGGGATGAGATTTATAGGCTATATATATATGCACACGCAGTGGTGTATATATGTCAAAAGGGAAGATATTCCGTCAATGTTTCAAGGATAATAATTGATGGATTTGGATTTTGCCGCGGGTGCTGAGTGGCTATGCTAGAATATTTGGTTTATCGAGCTTGTTTCAAATTGCTACCCTCGTGTTTATAGATTTTACCAACGCCTCGACACAAAACAGGAAAAACCCACACAACGGGAAAAAACCCCAAGTGGCAGTCACAACCCTAAATCGGTCGTACCCCAAACTAACTATCATACCCTAACAACTATGGGATTCCAGCTATCACTAACGTTATGTGGGTATCGCCACTAACTTGGTGGGCTACCTACTGGGAAGTAGAGAAGCACTCTCAGTTAGAAATCAGCTAATTCTGCTCGTTATGCTTTAGTTTCTTTTGTTATATGCAAGCGCGGTAGCAGGGGAAACATGTTTCCATTGACGGATGACAAGGAGCATGGACAGTTAAAGGAACGCAGGAAGGCAAAGGAGACGAAGGCAGAACAAGAGTGGGGCATTGGATAAAAGGCGCAGGAGAACTGGAGTCTTTGTGATGCATTTCTTTTGTTCAGAGTTCACGCAGAATGTTTCTTTCTTTTGTTTCTGTTTTGGAACAGGGAGGAAGGAAAGCGGAGATGTGTGGTGATCGATAGAAGGATCAGAGTTTGGTTTCGTTTTTGATATATGCTTCTGTCCTTACCACTAGTTTAGCAAGCAAAAACGGAGAGAAGTTGCGCGCTATCCATCCCAGTTGCCATTCTGCGACGTATATTTTACCATTTTGAATACTCTCTTGCTAGAGTGCTGAGAAGCACAACAATCTTTCCCTTGTCATCTGCACATCTGGGTGTGTTGGAAATGGTGCTGCTCCCCATACCCTCTTGATACTTCCTTTGTTGTTCGTTTAGCTTCAGGGAGCAGCGCGCTTGTTTGACTTCGGAAATGCGCTGAGGATCCGGGCATGGGTTTGTCTTCGGAGACTCGCTTTGGCTTCGGTGACTGTTTTTGGCTTCGGGCGTTTGTTCCGACCCCCGGGAAAGCACTGCGAATGCAGGAATGCGTGATAGTTTTGGGATCGGGCAGCTTTCGGAAAAGCGTGGAGAAAAGTGGAAGCACAGTAAGGTCAGCCGGAAAGGTGGAAAAGTATTTGTTTCTTTTGTTAGCCCGGGAGTCCTCACAGGGGAAGGAGAGACTCACATATTGAACTTCAACGGCGGCGATACGATTGTACGACGAGTGACGGGCGGTGAAACGAAACGAATGCCAAGAAACTCACAACGAAAACGATCGCACACTTAAGTGCGGGGAAAGATCTTTTCACTAACCACAGGCTCTCGCTCAACAACTCCACGGTGCTCTATGCTCGGTCAACTAACTAACCGGCGCAGACAGAGCAGATATGAACATTAAAGACATCATATCCATGTGAGTCTCGTCTTCCCTTGTGAGCACTCCAGGGCTAACAAAAGGAAAACAAACACCTTCCTACCTCCGGGCTCCAGCTCTTTGACACTGACCTTACAGTGCTTCCGCTTTTCTCCCAGCTCCCACGAAAGCTGCACGATCCCAAAACTACCGCGCATCCCTGCATTCGCAATGCTTTCCCGAACGTCCAAACAAACGCCGAAGCCAAAGCGAGTCTCCGAAGACAAACCTATGCCTGGACCCTCAGCGCATACCTGATAGCAAACCTATGCCCGAAGCCGGAGCTATATGCCCGGTTCCTCAACCCATATCCGAAGCCACAAACAAGCGCGCTCCCGGAAGCTAACTAAACAAAGGAAGTGTCAAGAGAGTATGGCGAGCAGCACCATTTTCAACATCACGTGGATGTCTTTGTTATATACTCCTGCTTTTGCCAGTTAATTAGATAGAGGGCAGAGAGCAGAGAGCATCGTGGAGCGTGAGCCTGTGGTTTCAAACTATAAATTCAACTATAAAGTAGGGAAGCATTCCAATCCAGGCTCTCTATCCCGCAGCATTACAATCCTGAGGTAAGCCAACTCAACTTGCCTAGTCCGTAGAACCTATGGTTGTTAGTGAAAAGACTTTCCCCCGCACTTAAGTGTGCGATCGTTTTCGTTGTGAGTTGCTTGGTGTTCATTTCGTTTCATCGCTCGTCACTCGTCACTCGTCACTCGTCGTGCGATCGTATCGCCGCCGTTTAAGTTTAATAGAGCGTCGGGTGACTAGCACTGTGCGAAGATTCTTCCGATCGAGTCGAGGTAAAAAATAAATCCATCCTCGCCACCATTCTTAATACCATACACATTTCCACCCAATCGGTAGCAACAGATACTTTACAACTAGCTAAAGATCTTCTCCAAACATAATTAAAGATTAAGGTATAAAAATACACTTTGAGGAAGCAAATCTCTCCTTCTCTCAGTCCCTTTACCCTTCGATTGTATATTCCGACTGGTGCGTATACAACGTAGACAATGTCTAGAGATTGGGGGTTGTCCACCTCTCGACTTCCGGAATACCTTGATTTCTGGATCGCAGTTGCTGCCGGGGTTGCCCCTTAGACGTCAGAGCAGAGTTTGGTAGCATAGTCAAATTCTTTTTCCTCCACTTTGCCCTCCTAAGTTAGACAGGGGCAAACCGGCTAGGGTCTGTTCATGCGAGTTAGGGCTAGTTCTTGGGGGTAGGAGTCCCTGGATCACTAACCTCCTCTTTAGGAGACCGAGACAATTTCTTTTTGAGACAACCCCAGAATTTTGCCACCCGTGGACGTTTCCAGATGATAATCATTAGTGTTAGCAGTTCGATTAGACCAGTAGAAATGCCTGTGGCAGCCAGAATTGACGTAGGGACACGCTGTCCGTGCCCTCAACCCCGCTGAATACCTTAACGGTCTGCATGCCGAAATACTGATAGGGTTTCTTGTTAGAAAATACTCGCATCACCAACGGGAAGGTACATTACCGAAGCAAAGAAGCTAAGAGGAAGAAACACTGTAGTCACGAGAGTAAAACTAGATAATATCTGCCCTTGTTTTACAATTTCGGTCTGGGTCTTCTCGATAACCTGGTGGGTCTTCTCGATAACCTGGTGGGTCTTCTCGATAATCTCGTGGGTCTTCTGGATAGCAGCCTTGGTGTCCGCTATCGCGTCTGTTGTTCTATCGATAGCATCCTCCGTGCGCGTTACTGCATCTGTTGCTCTTTCGATAGCATCTTCGGTGCTCTTCACCGCGTCCGTTGTTTCTCGGGCCGTTTTTTCTGAAGGGGCTGCCTTAGCCTGCTCATATCTCAAGAATGCTGAAAGCTGCCGAACGGTTAGCATTCCTGCCGCGAACTCGGATACGAGAATTATACAATTTTTCTTCTGATCTCCATATTTTCTACTAACCCCTTGACTTTCTCAATAAAAGATTCCCTCTCTCGAACCACCTCATTGATGGTTTCCAAGGTATTCGGCCATATCTGCTCGGAGTTTTCTGGGAGGATAGGGATTCGGGCGGTGCTCTTGTGGAAGGGGTTCCGCCGCAGTTGGGGCCCCTTCTCGGAATCTCTAGTTTTTGTTAGGCAGCTTGTCGAAAGTAGGCTATGTAGGTCTTGGAGGACGGTAATCTGTCGTTCAACCACACCGATAGCAGCGAACAAACCTGTCGAAAGTCTACTAAGGACGGTGAGGAGGCCCCGGACTCCCTCCTGGTTCCTCTCCATCCATCGACTGCCCTCGTTGGGATTTGCATCTGACATCATTTGATCCATATCCCCCTCCTGATTATCCTCAAAAATTAATGCTAGGTTCATTTTGACAAAGGGGAGAATAGACTAACTAGTTTGCACAAGGAAACTTGAAACTTCTCAAGTGTCCATGATTCCAAGCCCATACGATTGGCAATCATATGAATCATGGCGCGAAAGGCGCCGACACGCTCCTGGAAGCGGTGAAGTGGGACTTGATCCTTGGCACTGTCCTCCTTGGATCTGAATGTCGCCATCGTATCTTCAGAAATCTCTGAGCAAAGGTGCTTAGGTCAATGGTAGTCAAGAGCGAATAACATACAGTTATCAAATATCATATATCCTGCCTGGTGCACTAATATCTCCCCTTTAGGAACTCTCCCGTCCCCACTCACGGCGCCGCCGCCGTCAGGATCAACTCCAACGCCCAGGCGTTTAAAATCCAACAGTTTAACACGCTCTTTCGGAACCTAACGTAATCTCCATGCTGGTTTTCCCGAAATATGGAAATGACACGAAAAAGACGAATCTCTCTTCCGACGAGCCCGGCCTGAGCGGCTCCGACGGTTCCTTGAAAGGCGCCCGTAACGAGATGCCGGTTCTAAAACGTCCATGACCAGGCAGTGTTCGAACTCTTTGTAAATACGTGCCCATGAAAGTTGTTTCGCCTTCCTTCGGAAAGCCGAGTTTTTCTCCCATCGAATCTAACAGACTATCATCCTATTTCTCGTAAGCAATTACTCTTAAAGAGAAAAATACTACTGCGCTACACAGCAACTCACGTATGTATCGTAGCATTGGGGAAAGTCTCTTAAAAAAATCCCTCGAATATCAGCATTTAGAGAACAAATCCGACGACCACAGAAGCTATCAACGTGTATGCAGCAGACCATTCATGGCCCAAACAAGCGGTGGGGAAATAGACCGTTCGGAGGTAAACTTACATGATACCCAATCGTGGCCCTTGTATCGCTCTTTGCTGGGATTCCCCGGATGGGTTAATTATTTGCTCCAACTGTTTTGATCTCATGAGCTCATGCTTAGGCACTCGAAAGAATATATCATCGTCTGCACTAAAGCGCCCCGGGGGGGTAGCGTCCTTAGCTGAAGGAAATCCATCATCACGCTTCAGGTAATCCGGGTCCAAGGAATAGTCAAAAATCACAACATCGTCCTCTCTTCTGTTTTGTAACTTTTCGCTCGAAAGGGTGTAGTTTAGGTGCAGACAATCTTGCTCATCGTAAAAGCGTCGTTGTTCACCGATGATTTTCCAACCATCAATGCGGTCTGCTGATTCCTAAGAGGGCGATGTCTGTGATGGTTGGTTAGTGAATCCCCGTGCGGATTCGGGGGGTTGGGGAGGCTCCGGCAGAGCAGCAGGGTTCGCACGGGGGTCAGCCATCCTGACCAGTGGGCAAAGTGAAGTTTGAGGGAGCGAAATAGAGGCGGCTTCCTAGCTCCGCAGGATGTTAGAAGGTTCGTTGGAAAGCTTCCTTCTTATGTGCGCCATTCGACATAATCAAGGGACTCCCAGCACCAGCTGCTCAGCCTAAACAATCTTCGCTTCGGCATCCGCGGCTGTCACAAGCAGACACAATCCAATTTAGATGGGGGCTTGAACGGCTACCGGGATAGCAATATCTGCGCGGTGACCCGATGTGAGCGCAAGTACCGGACCGGGACTTTACTCGAGCAGAGATACACCAATACTGGTTTCGCGGGGACGGCACTTACCGTAAACCTCGCGAAAATACACTATCTCCCCGCAAGGACTAACCCCTTTGTTTAGAGACAAAACACCTTAGAGAGGAACAGTGTTTACCTGATGTGGTATCGCTCGAGTGGGTGAAGCCAGGTACAGTACGTGTACTCGTACCGAGATTTCAAACGCCAGCCAAAACGCGTCAGGTAAACGCGATTCCTTACAAAAGCACTTTGTCCTAACGATCGCGCAACAAGAGGAAATTTTCTCCCCAGCGCGATAACGGCCTAATCCATCCCCACACGTACTCGAGTACCGGTAATGACATTAGATGCTCATCTGGGACACGTCCTGTGCGAGTACTGTACCGGTATTGTGCTCGAGTATTCGAGTAGAGGCTCATGCAGAACGAAAAATAATTTGGTTGTGAGACCCGAGATGGCAGTTGTTTGTTCGCGGCGGTTACTAGGCGGTGACCAGCAAGACAGGGATTGATTTTGCAGTCACAGCCTAAAAGTCATAGGAAAATATTTCCCCTCCCTCCAGTTGTTAAATTACTAGGACTATCACATACCGGTACTCATAGAACTCGAGCACTATTAGTATAGGGTAATGCAACCCCGTAGCACACAATTCCAAGCTCCTCTTCATTCATTCTCCGGACCCCGCCTTTCACCCTCCTGTTCGGGAAGGTGTAGACGGGGTAAAACACTGCAGACAAACCTCACGATCCTACCTGATGTTGAAAATGGCTTTTTGGAGATTGCTCACCATATACATAATTTCCCATTTCCACAGGATGAGAAATACAACTACAACTACTCAAAACAGATCATTAAACCACAGGTGTTCCACTATAATTAGCTTCTTACAGTCTCACACCTAACCCTGCATATTTAATGCACCAATATCCAAACACCGATCAACCTACAATGAAACGCCACTACTGCAATTGTTGATAGCCGAACAATCAACCTCAACTATGGCAATACTCTTAACGATTACCCTTGGCACATGGCATATCTCTACCCTCGGTTCTGAAGGTTCTACCTTAGAAGTGTCATGAAGCAACCGGCGGAAAGATAACTTAGTGATGGAAAGCAGGAGGGAGTTTTGGCATGCGCTGGAAGCATGCCCCGAATGAAGGTTCTCAGATTCAGAAGGATATAAGTGTAACATGTATACATGTTCCGGTAACTGTATACAGGAGCGGAGTGCTGGATTTCCTATGTTTTGTTTGATTACTTTGCATATTTTGATTAGTTTGATTGTTTTACAGCCCCGGAGCTATATTAAGAGCCAGTAGCTTGTGTTAAGTTTAGTTTTGCTTGTTGATTATTTTATTTAGGAACACAAGTGAAGAAACTGTCAGGTAAGCTAACGATAGTATTGCAGGGGTGTTATGACTCTAAGGTTTCATGTGGGATCACAGAACATGCAGGGCAAGGTGCACTGCTCAGTAATGACCATGGTTGTAGGATATCTGATTACTATCACTCTGGAGGAACTCTTGTATTTAAACTCATCTCCTGGCTAGCTAGCAGGAGAATAGCAGCCTTCAGCAGACTCATGTTTTAAGAATATACTTGATTGAACTGCAATCTCAGAGTTCTACTTGCCATTTAACTATTATCTCTCTTTATCCTCAAGTTCTCTCAAGCCTCCCTTAGACCTAGCGCTTGCCAGTCAACCACTAGTCCTCTATTGTACCTTTTCATTAGACAGGAGTAAACCTGTTACAATAAGGCAGCCTGTTCTTCCCTTTGTTCCTTTCTAAGTTATTATAGCAATCTCAGCTAGAGCGGTTCGTAAACAACCAGTAATGACCTAATTGTGTTCTTATTAAGATTGTCGTATTGTTAATTATCTCTATAGAGCTTTCTTATAGCTCTTCTTATCTTCTTCGCTATCTTAATAGTGAAGATGTATATTTGACTTCTTATCGATTGAGACATATATCTTAGGTATTGTAACCGCTTTCCATGGGGCAGCGGTCTTGCAAAGGGATATCGGTATTGACTCTAACCAAACCGGTGGTATAAATGAGATCAAGTACCGGAGACGCCAACAAGTAATTTGATAGACTCTATTACTTTTATCGAAACTACTAAGAGAAGGCCAAGTGCTTGAGGCCTGTGCGAAGCTCAAAGATTCTCGAATCGAACGGAATAGAAGATAACTGTTTAACCAAGTATATTGAACACTCTGTCTGTCGAAGTCTAATCTCTCTCAGTCCGGAGAGATATAGGTCTTTAAATACACTTGCAATAATCCACCTCCCATCAATCATTTCCAAATTCTAAGGCATCAAACAATACCTAACCCATTAACAATCAAACAATAAACAAGGCTTACGAACTTCCGGAGTTCGTATCCTAAAACAATAAAAGTAACAAATAACAAGGCTTACAAGTCTCCTGAACTCGTATCCTAAGACAAATCATAACACAAACTAATAAGGCATACAAATCACCTGAACTCGTTTCCTGAAACAATACATAAAACAAATCCATACCTAAAACTGGTAACCTGTACCCGTTACAGGTATGATAAAACATTTAAAGATAAAGAATGTAATAATATTTAATTTATAATATGACCAAAAGTAATCTTAGAGAAAGTAGTTTGATGGTTGTGTGAAGAGCTCTAACTATCGTAATTCAATCTGCTTTATATAGAGACTCTTTCCACAACTCTAACCCTGGTGACTCTCTTATTGAGTCATCCGCAACATACCTTTAACCAATAATAACTCATAAAACTAATCATATGAGTAAAGCGCTCACATGAGTGAAACTCGTGACTCCAAGTAGAGTCACACGTGAAAGTTATTACCTTATGTGTGACTCACAATCGTGAGTTATTAATCAACAAAATATAATAATAATACGCAATTGCGAATTATGTGAGAACTATAAGTCAATCGATCTTATAGTGAGAAATATAACATACCAATGACTAATAATTATTAGTCAGGTGAAACCTTCTTCCTAAGTCACGATTCGTGATAGTTATTATCGCATTCACTCTCTATTCCACACTCATCTCATATTTTGTCAAAGTTGTAACTGGTACAGGTTACTAGTTTAGGTATAGTTTGTTTTATGTATTTGTTTCAGGATACGAGCTCAGGAGACTTGTATGCCTTGTTAGTTTGTTTTATGTTTTGTTTTAGGATACGAGCTCAGGAGACTCGTAAGCCTTGTTATTTGTTATTTGTATTGTGTTAGGATACGAACTCCGGAAGTTCGTAAGCCTTGTTTATTGTTGGATTGTTTATGGGTTAGGTATCGTCTGATGCCTTAGGATTTGGATATGATTGACGCGAGATGGATTATCGCAAGTGTATTTAAAGACCTGTATCTCTCCGGACTTAGAGAGATCAGACTTCGACAGACAGAGTTTTTAATATACTTGGTTGAACAGTTATCTTCTATTCCGTTCGATTCGAGAATCTTTGAGCTTCGCACAGGCCTAAAGCACTTGGCCTTCTCTTAGTAGTTTCGATAAAAAGTAATAGAGTCTATTCAATTACTTGTTGTCGTCTCCGGTACTTGACCTCATTAATACCACCAGTTTGGTTAGAGTCAATACCGATATCCCTTTGCAAGACAGCTACCCCCACAGGAAGTGGTTACAAAAGTCATTCATTGTCGTATATGATTTCTTATTCTTTATTCTACTTAAATCTCTTTTGTCTATTTTATTGTTCATACCAATAAAACCCCTGGGTTTTGCAGTAACTAGGATTGGATCTAGTGAGCTATACATCTATCAGATTGTTTAAAACCGGGGCACTGAGCTTGGGGCTTCATAAGTGTGCCAGGAGGGCCACATCGTGGGATAAATACACCTTACTACCATCTCGCTTTCAACCCCCTCTAGTGACCTGTAGTGGCCCCTTGCCTCAGGTTTACCTAAAGGCTATTCATTATGCAAATTCTACTTAGCCGAACTCTCTCGATACTGTCTAGCTAGTATTGCACTACCTCTGGCTGTACCTGTAACGACCCTATAATAGGTAGCTACAATGACTATTACCTTAGCCCAAATAGTATACCAAGTGGTAACCAGAGGTGGTATGGTCTCGTATACTTAGTATACAAATAGCTGGTTAACCTAGAACAAGGCCTAGTAAATAGTTGAGTAGCCTTAAGTACTCTACAGGGCAGGGTAACCATTCGCGAGTAAGTTCGCATAAAGTCAAGGAATTGATGGGAACATTAAACAGGCCTCCGAGACAACATTAGGTGTTGACAGAAGAACTTCCAAAGCGGATAAAGGCATAAGAGGACAAAGTTACCCTACTGTTAGGCATACCGAAAGGCTTAGCCTTCCTTTAGTGAATAAAGACCTATAGTTACCCTACCTTAGCATTCTGAGTTCAAAAGGACAAGCCAACACCCCCCTCCTGCACCAGCGTTGGGACGGTACTACATCGGCAGACACCGTCGTAGTTGTGTCCCCTCACCAAGGACATGGTCATTGGAGCCCTCCTCGTAACCCCGTATACGTCGCGGCCGTCCATCCGACCGGATCCCGTTCACAGGGTATATGAGGAAAGGCCTTTGGTGAGCTTATGCTAGTGGTTTGAGCCAAATTGGTCAACGTTGCATAAGGTTACTGAGCACGAAAGACGCAAGTCGCAACCGTAGTCAATAGGTAACAGGACGTTTTTACGAACAATGGTTAAGCAATACATTCTATACTCCACGCTCCCGCGATGAAAGTTGCAGAAGTGAATGGTGTTGTTGGATGAGGTAGTTTGAGAAATCAAGCATGCCCGCACTTACTTACGTCACTAGTATTCTTCGGATACTCAAGGAAACCAATCGATAACAATATGACTATGAAGAAATAATCGCGATTGGTACGATCATCAGGAAAAGTCTATCTTATGCCTTGTAGCTGTTGTAACAATCCTACTCGGGTGGAGATTAGTAGTGCAACAGGTAACGAATTACTTACACGAGGATCTTGAACTATCGTTATAGTTCTAGTTTATTTATGTATCTGAGAGTGCTCTTCTTTCCGAGATTAACTTATAATCTCGTCTTTCGTATTTAGACTATACTATAGTCTTCGTATCTCACCTCAATATCTTATTGGGGAGAGGTGTAGAGGGAACTTCTTCGTATCGTGATTGCTCTTACGCTAAGAGCTTGTTAAAGGTAAAGGTAAAGTTATATTGTAAGAAAGTACTTAGATGGTAGCGTGAAGAGCTCTAACTACTGTGACCGAGTCTTCTACTTATAGACTCTTCACGCCAACAACCCTAACCCTGGTGACTCATAACTCGAGTCACACGGTCTTATGACTCATAATGAGTCATACCCGAAATCCATCAGATGACTCCTATGAGTCACTGCGCAACATGCCGTAAACCAATCATAAAACATAAAACATATCAGGTGCGTAAATCGCGTCACCTGTGTGAAACTCGTGACTCATAATGTGAGTCACGCGCGAAAGTCATTACATCATTATGACTCACAATCGTGAGTCATAGAAACATCAACCAATCATAACATAACTGTAACAGGCTTACTCCTGTCTAACGAAAAGGTACAATAGAGGGCTAGCGGTTGACCGGCAAGCGCTAGGTCTAAGGGAGGCTTCAGAGAACTCGAAGGTAATGAGGGATAATAGTTAAAGGGCAAGTGGAACTCT
>Ga0307509_10009577_pt1 | contig 12061 bp, 13 predicted proteins | sample 10_EM_MG_FD_202245 | JGI IMG/M metagenome (GOLD analysis project Ga0307509, IMG submission 202245) | Populus trichocarpa ectomycorrhiza microbial communities from riparian zone in the Pacific Northwest, United States - 10_EM | ecosystem: Host-associated > Plants > Roots > Unclassified | place... | reverse complement strand
AACATACTTGAGATCCCGGTGGACGATGCCGTGGTCGTGCAGGTACTTCACGCCGGACAAGACGGAACTGGGGATAAAACGAAGCCCATCAGTCTCTCGTTGCTATCACCGGTTGAAGAACAATCGAACGTACCGAGGCACTGCTACGGGATCTCATTCCGAGAAATGGCCGCGCTGACTGAGGCGCTCAAAGAGCTCGCCGCCGACAACGGGCTCGAAAGCAAGGTAGTATTTTGTCCGGGACTCGAACCATTTGTAGAACCTGACCTACAGAAAGACAACCAAACATGTTAGGGGACAAACGAGGACGCGCGGGCGCAGGCGCATCATGGAGAACAGCATTGTGAAGAGGGCGCACGATATGGGGATGATCGAGACCCTGGAGCACCCGCATCTCGCTCCACATGTCTTCCCTCGTTCCCCTTGACTTTCTCCTTCAGAATGGCCCTCAGTGCAGCCTCGCACGTGACGTCCCCAGGCACCGTCTGTGTGGAGGGACTCCGCGTGGCCGCGAAGGAGAGCGGGGTAGCGGGGAGAGAGTTGGTGGTGGCAGAGAGGGGAGGCGTGGATGGGCCAGTGGCGCGGCGCTCAGCGAGGGTCCACTGTTCTGGTAGTACGTGCCATATCGCGCGATGCCACATGCGATGACCATGATGCGGGTTTGTGATGTATTTACTGTATCGTGTTAGAGTGTATACGCCCGAGAAGCCCTCACACATCACATACCATGGCTTTCCCGAACGTGCCGGTCCCGAGCACGTCGCGAATCTCGTACTGCTTTTTCTTGTTTGCTGACGGCGGTTGCATCACCACCTCTTGGGAGACGAGCGAGAACATCTCGTTGTTGTTAAGCTGATAGTATCCGAATCGGTGACTATGCTCTCTCTCGACTCTTTGGTGGTTCTTTGGTCGAGCAGGATATGCAGTGGAGGATGTAGATACCAGATGGTGATGATCTGCCAGGTGCGGAAGTGTTAAGGGAAAGTGAAAACTTGTAAAAGTCAGCTTTCCAAACCAACGAGGGCAACGAGCCGAGCGCTTTCTGGTGGGAACCCAGAACCATTCCGCCCGCCGTGATTCCGGGAGCACCACACCGGTCTCTGTCCCTTACCACCGCGACGCCAGTCTCGACGCTTATCGCCTGCTAACCTTCTCCTTGTGTTTGTGCACACCAAATGGCTTACATGGCGATGGTACAGCATAATACTGTATGTACGCGACAGAGAAAGGTATCTGCACCTGCCGGATGAGCTGCACCGCCGCTGCCCTCACAGTCAAATGACCCAATGTTTTGCTTTGTTCTCCTTGTTCTCCTCTTTTTTCATGGATGGAACGCCGTCATCTGCATGTGATATGGGTCCTACTCCTGCGACTTTGGGTCTTGGCAATAGCCTTGGCCCTATTACTGTAGGCCCCAGAAAACATCGCCATCATCCGAGTCTGTGTTTGATGTGCTGTCTTCATCACTGAGTCTCGACAGTTTGTACGATGCATGCGAGCATGGGCGATGCCGTAAGGTTCGTAACACTTGTTGTTATCGTCTTGGAGTTCATAACAGGCGACGCACACCACGGTGTCCCCATCCGTTGTCGACTTCTGATCACCTACTTGTCAATGCCTATTTTCGCTCAGACTATTCGTGAATGGCAACATGACGGGCCCACGAGTGGCTCCGCTCTGAGGGAGGGAACGCGCCACGTCTGCATTGAGCAGACTGAAAATAAACCCGTTTGTTGTGGGGTGTCGAATCCCAAAACCTGAAATTTAGACGCATGAATCCGCAGAGAAGCACGGAAGCAGTGATCTGCAACGTGCGATCAGCATTGTCTGGGAGGGATATGAACCGCTCTCCAGAAGAATCGAGGCCTTGAAATTGTAACGGTACATGACACGGGCGTAAGACATGTCTCCGACAAGGAAGTAAAACTAACGTTACGCCATTGTCGGCGATGAAGAGGGCTGTGCAAGGAGCATGAGCACTTTGAGGATACAAGAAGGGTGAAGCGGCCGACGGTGCCACGCTCGAGGACTTCGAGAATACATAAAGCGTCTCGTCCAGGGAAGGGTCAGGACCATCCAGAAAGGGGAGTTGGAGGAAAGACGACACGAGGTGCGAGACCATGAACACGGACAAGCGGGAGTCAGTAAAGGGAAAAAAGAAATGAAATTGGACGATAAAATGTCGTACTGTTACTACATGGCTGCGGCTAACTCTAAGCGACGTTTTCTTGGAGCGAGAGGGAGATGAGATGGGGAGGCGAGAAGTTCACACGTTCTGTGGCCTCAAGTCATCCTTCCATCTTTCATGGTGTGATCAAGAGGCGACGGTGAGGCCTGTGAGGCCATGTGAGGGCTGGGAGAGAGGGGGGAGGGCTGGCCATGACCCGTGGGGCACTCGACGAGTTTCCGCTATTCCGGAGGTGTGCAAACATTGCGCGCTGCGACATAAGTGAAGATGTAGAGTTGGGGTGTAAGCACAGGGACCCTGTAGGCTGTCGCACGCACTGCGGCGTTTCTGAAGGAACCGATCCCTAGAAACGTCAAGTAGCGCGTCTGAGTGCCAGCAGCGATCGAGAACTTGAAATGGCATGGGCTTCGCAAGCAGAGAATTGTCTTGCCTATCTGTTGAGAGGATATCAAACACAATGAGAGTCGGCTATTTCGGTTAGCATTTTCATTGTCGCCTTACCCGTCACGGGGCTGTGTGTTGGCCTGGGGCATGAGTCAACACGTTGAGCTCGTTGAGGCTGTGCAGAATACACAACGCATGTAAAACACGGCCTCACCGTGCATCCATCGTCTCCTCATTGATTCGTCACTCACCAGTCTCTATCCTGCCTCTTCGAACCTCCAAACTGAGCCCTAGTCCCATCGCGAACTACCCATTACTCAACGCATTGCTAATGAATGCCGTCAAGGTTTTCAGTAATGGAAAGCATGTTGCACGTCGACGAAAGATGTTGTGGGTCGAAGAGGGCCGTGGTGAGTGACGAAAAACAGGTCCTTCGTAGGATGACTCGTACTGAATTGCGCGGAGCAGACCGGCTTTACCCGCGGGTGACTATCGACGCGCTCCCTGACAATGTCCTCCTAGACACTTTCGAGTTCTGTCTAGGTAAAGATGATCCCGACGTAGGATTTGACGACGACGACGACGACGACGCCGACCATGATTATGATGAATGGCAAATACTGGTACATGTGTGCTGCAGATGGCGATGGATCGTGTTTACTTCACCACGTCGCCTCGATCTCAAACTTTACTGCACTCGACAACGATCGGTCAACTCAAAGACACTGGATGTCTGGCCAGAATTGCCTATTGTCATACTTGCCAAGAATATACAGTCCAAAGAGGATGTGACTAACGTCATTGCCGCGCTCAGGCAGCACAATCGAGTTTGTAAAATCGGTTACATCAAGTTTCAAGAGTCCTTGTTGGAAGAATTTGCAGCAATAGACGAGCCATTCCCGGCGCTGACAAGTCTGGAGCTCTACACTGAGCAACAAGATGCGCCAGTGCTTCCCGATTCGTTTTTGGGTGGATCTGCCCCACGTCTGCGTTCACTCGTTTTGCTTGGCATTCCTTATCCGTCAATTGGAACACTACTTTCATCTACCACTAACCTTGTCCGGCTTTCCCTTTACTGTATTCCTCATTCCGGATATATATCACCCGAAATGATCGTCCCTTGTCTATCCATGTTGCCCAGGCTCGAATTCCTTCTGCTTGGATTCCGACACCCTCGATCTTGGGCCCATCGAGTAAGCCGACATCCGCCCCCGCTCACTCGTGTAATTTTCCCCAATCTCGACTTTTTCCAATTCCAAGGCAATATCGAGTACTTGGAGGACATCCTGTCTCAAATCGAAACACCCATGCTCAACCGAAGTCATTTTCGTTTCTTCAATCAGCTAGTATTCGACGCTCCACTACTCGGGCACTTCATCCGTCGCACGGAAACATTCATGACAGCCCATACAGCACACGTAAAATTTTACAGTACGGCTGTCTATGTCAGATTTTCGAGACAAGATATGGCTAATTGTGACGTGACAACCCTGAGTTCGGAAATCCTTTGTAACCCGTTGGATTGGCAGCTTTCTGCTCTTCCGCAGGTCTTGAACTCATTCTTGCCTTCCCTTTCAACCTTGGAAAGCCTCGAGATCTCAATAGATCATGAAGATTGGCAAGGCGAAATCGAGGTCATCCAATGGCGAGAATTCTTTCACCCGTTCACCCCTGTGAAGAAAATGTCCCTAAAAGACAAGGCCTCCGTTCAACTTGTCGTACCTGCTCTCCGAGAGCTCGCCGGAGAAAGAGCAACAGAAGTGTTACCTGCTCTACAAAATCTTTCTTTAACGACTTCCGGCTTGTCGCCATCGGGACCTCTCGAGGAAGCCATTGAGGAGTTCATCGCCACACGACAACTCTACGGTCACCCTGTAACCGTCCACTACGAAGGCTCCGAAAGTGAGGAGGAGTAGGTGTGTCGGGAGATTGGTGATCGGTAAGTCTCTGCTTCAAGTTTGCTATACTTTGTGATGGGTCAGCGTCATGTCACGGTCTTGCGCCGTCTGCACAAATGGATTATGTTTGCATTCTGCGCAGCGACAACCTGAGAACCAATGATGTATTTTGTAAAGCCGTACAGTCGTTAGTAACAGCCCATCATGCATCGTTGCCAGCGCGCCTCTAAGTGTCACTTGATATCCGAAGGCCAGTGCTTTGGAATTTCGGGAGACTTGCATTGGTCTAAGTTGCTTTACGGTAAGATTCGCACTGAACGCCGACAAAGGATTCAAGGGGAACAACGGGCAATACGGACCGTACAATCAGAACCCGAATCAATCAGAGGGGACAAAATAACTAAAAAAACCCAAACAATACCGAAGCGTTGCAACGGGTTGCAACCGTAACGGTAAGTGTAGATAAAATCGAAGGTCTAAATGGGTGGGAAATACGAAGCGCAGGGTGTCCTTGTCTGCACCATCATCTCACCTGCATCCGCCACCAAAGGTTCCCGAGCATACTGACAGCGTCGAACGGATCGACAGTGTCCGCACCCGGCGTCTCACCCGCAGCACCACCGCCCTGATCCCCAAAGTCGAAAGACCCGGGCATACGTAGTTCCTCTTCCTCCTCGTCTTCCTCGCCCTCCTCCATATTGAGCGGCTGGGATGCCGTCGTAGTCTGCGCACGGGGTGGATCCCCTTCCCGCGCCTCCTCGGCTTCAGCAGCAGCCTTGGCCTTGGCCTTGTTGAAGGCATCAGAAAACGACATTGGGGAGGACGACGATGGCAACGACGGCATCTTTGGAGTCTCCTTTGCCACAGGTCCCGCCAGCCCGCCCCGTAGCGCGCGATCATCCGGCGATGGAGGCGAAAGATATTGCTGTTGTCTCTTGGAGTCGGGCTCCGGCGTCGCGCGTGACGACGGCGACCCGCTTCGGCTCCTGATATCGACTTCATCGTCGGAGCTGAGTACCAGCTGGTCCTTTTTTTGTTATTGTTCGCGCCGTTACCTTTCGCGAAGCGCGACGTGGCCCGCGCCGCCCCGATCGCGTTACGCCAGCGTGCGCGCGGGTCAAAGTTCTCGCGTAGGCTGCAGAGGTCATGTTCCGTTGGCGCCGCGAAGCTCGTGGGCCATGCGTGCGACTGCACTTGTTCGGCGGTAAGGCGACGTACGGGGGTGGGGTGGAGAAGAGCACGGATGAAGTTCTTTGCTGTGATAGAGGGCACGAAAGTCAGATAAGCGCATTCCCATAAGCCGCGACCGGTCCAAGGCGTACCTTCGTCAGAGACACCTTCCAGTATCTATCGTGGAAGTCGACCCTCGCCTGTGTCGCCTGCCGTACCACTTCCTTCATCTCATCTGCCCTGAACGGCGTGTATCTGCAGAGGAGCATGTAAGTAATGATTCTGCAACACGTAATCAGCATTCCATTGTATTATGAATGATTAGCAAGGAGAGCAAGTAACCCCACCCTATTGACCAAAGATCGACAGACTTGCCATGCCCCTTATGGTTCAGCACCTCTGGAGCTACATACCCTAGACTTCCTGCGACAGACGTGAGCAGCTCCCCAGTGGAATCGAGGTGTTTGGCACTGAAAGGCGTATGACACGTATGAGACGTGTTTCCTGCGAGAAAATTCAGGCGACGTACATGCCAAAGTCGGCGATAACGATATCTGACAATGGGTCGTTGGTGCGGAAAAGAATGTTCTCCGGTCTGTTCACAAGTCACGCGTTAGATCCAAAGATCTCGGCGAAGATCGGGAAGGGAAGGGGAATGATAAGGGGGAGGGGCAACATACTTGAGATCCCGGTGGACGGTGCCGCGGTTGTGTAGGTACTTCACGCCAGACAAGATGGAACAGGGGATAAAACGAAGCCCATCAGTATCTTGTTGCTATCACCGGTTGAAGAACAATCGGACGTACCGAAGCACTGCTACAGTATCTCGTTCCGAGAATGGCCGCGCTGACTGAGGCGCTCAAAGAGCTCGCCGCCGACAGCGAGCTCGAAAGCGAGGTAATATTTTGTCCGAGACTCGAACCATTCGTAGAATTTGACCTACAGAAAGATAACCAAACATGTCAGGGGACAAACGAGGACGCGCACGCACAGGCGCACCATGGAGAACAGGGGTATGGGAGGACGCATGATCGAGACCCTGGAGCACCCGCATCTCGCTCCACACGCTCTCCTCATTCCCCTTGACTTTCTTCTTCGGAATGGCCTTTAGTGCGACCTCGCGCGTGGTGTCCCTAGGTGCCGTCTGGGCGGAGGGACTCCGCGTGGCCGCGAATGAGAGTAAGGTAGCGGGGACTCGGAGAGAGTTGGGTGTGGCGGTGGGGGGAGGCATGGATGGGCCGGCCGCTCTCCGCTCAGCGGGGGTTCACTGTTCTGTTGGTAAGTTACGTGCCATGTCGCGAGCTGCCATGTGATAGACCTTTTGGGAGACGAGTAAGAACACTTCGTTGTCATTGCGCTGATAGTTTCTGGTGCAGTGACTATGCTCTCTCTCGACTTTGAGATGATTGATTCAGTCAAGCAGGAAATGGAGGACGTGATATGCCAGGTGCAGAGGTGGTGAGGGAAAGAGAAAAGGGAACTTGACAAGCAACAGGGCAACGAGCGGACTCAGCGGAGCGCTTGTTGGAACTCCACTAGACCGTTGTGGCGCGACCAAAAATTTCATAAATAGGAATATTTACCCACAAAATTAGAATCGCTGTCGCCACGAGTCCCGCCAGGTCTCTGTCGCTGCACGCGATAGTTCGGTAACGGCAGAGAAAAGACACTGCTACAGTCTCTTCGTGCCACGACGTCGGCCCACTTCAGCTTCCGTCGTCGTCTTAATTTTCGGGGCGTATCGACAGATGGTCCTTCTTGTTGTTTGCACCATTTACTATTTACGAAGCGTGACAGAACCCGAGCCGCGCTGATCCTGTTGTAACAGCATATGCACGGGCTAGATTTCTTGCGCAGACCGCAGAGGTCATGTTTGGTCGGGAACGCGAAGCTCGTGAGCCACAAAGACTTTCTTCCAGTATCCGTCTTTACAGTCGTTTCTTGCCAGCGACATCTTTCATACGAGCCCCTTCACGTCATCTGACGGAGAGGGCATATATCCACAAACGTGTACGTAGGCACATTTTGGGCCCAGGTGGACGTGCTTGCAGTGAATAATACCCTGTGTCACATATCCCAAACTGCCCGCGACGAACACAAGCTGCTCTCCAGTGGAATCGAGGTTCTTGACATAGCAAGGTCCCATAACAAGTGTTACATGTTTCTCCAGCAAGGAAATCAGGGCAACCACGTGCCAAAGTCGCCTATGACTATCTTCAAGTTACGATGGGACCTTGGGTCTTTGTAAACACTACTCGTCACGTCCAAAGATCTCGCAGAAAATCGGAGGTGAAAAAAAGGAAAGCAATCTTTTTGAGATCGCAGTGGATGACATATTTGACTCGTTGTCCTGCAAGAACTTCGCTTCGGACATCACAAAACTCGACCAAAAAGGAACAGCATCCGCTCGGTTTCGGTCTCGGATACTAGATTGAGCCGGACTATCTATCAGTAATGTATCAGTGGCTGAAAATTTGACCAAACGTACGAGAGTGCCAAGACTGCGTCACATTCTTGGAGAGGCCACGCTGGCTATCTCGCATTACTCTTTTACAGCTCGCCGCCGATATAGGACTTGTCTGGTACTCAGACCGCGCGCAAAGATTTGATACACGAGTTAAAGAAAGTCAACTACAAACGACGACACACGCATCATAAGGAAAGCGAGGCGTTGGGACTCGGATGATCCTGGAGGACCCGCATTTCTCTCCGTGCCTTTGACATTCGTTGGAATGACCCTCAGCGCGACGTCGTGGATGACGGCAGCCTGCGGAATGGAAAGGATAGCCACCATGGCGGATGAAGGAGAGGAATTTGATGAGTCAAAGGGTTGGCCATGCTTTTCACTGCCCCGGTAGGATGTACCATGTTGCACGGTACCATACGAGGTGCCATCGTTTGAGGGCTAGGAATGTTCCCGAATGGGTGACACGGGAGCCAAGAAACGAGCCAGGTTCATCACCTGTATTGTGCAGGCGTAGAGATACGAAAATTCCTTCTCACAGAGCTCGCTGGTCGCATGAGGGAGGAGCAGGACGAAGCGCTACATGCATGTCTCGTTGACCGCGGTACACAAGTACTGAGAATGAGAGGGCACTGACCCGATCTGACAATACATCGCGCTGGAATTCGAGTTTGGAGACCTCGCACGGTTTTCTAAAAGATGCGTTCAAAACGGTTGCCGGTCATGGGAAGAGCTCTGGTATCCGCCACAGAGTCTGTGACTGCGAGGTCGTTCGCTTTCGGACTCTGCGGACATGCAAGGACGATGAGTATAAGTTCCACAAAACGAAAAAAGGGGAATTAAGTGGGGTGAGTAAGAATAACAATATAGGCCACGCACCGCCGACATTCTCCTGCCAGCTTCCTGTTCGATTTCATATCCCATCCGACCACGGGCATTATCGAGGGAGGGGTGAGGGGAGAACATGTAACCTCACGGATCATATATTCTTAATCTCACTCCAGAGAATTCGTTCGTAGTCAGCTCAAGTACTGCCGCGTCCACGTGTGGCACTTCGGTCTTATTTCTGTAGCTGAGATGCGCGGGTGGAGTTTCCCAGGGCGAATGACGGAGTATCCACAAACAAAAGATGGGCGCAGATGGCAGAGCTGAATGCAGAGCTGGTCATGCTTTTACTGGTGGTGACGAGTCGATGACGAAGCGAATCCACACTGCACAACGACAAAGCTGTGAAGTGGCACCTTCGACCACGTGATATCCTCTGGGCGCTCGACTGTCGTAACTCAGCCTGCCTTCCATCTCTCTCGCCCTGCCTGCCTCGCCTCCAACCCTTTGTACTCCACCCTCGTTGCCTGGATCGACCTCTTGTCGCGCCTTAAGATCTTGCTGCCGAAGACACGCAGATTGTCCTAGTTTCGCCAGCCAGCGCCACAATTCCTTGCTGCCTCGATTGGCCTGTCTTCCACGTCATGCACGACGTGCACGACACCTCGCAAGTCGGATCTTTATTCGGGACCATTTTTTTCTGGACATGCACTTTACTGTATATTGGCTCACCCAGGACCCTTTTTGTACGTTCTCCATCTCCCTTGCCTTGGACTTTTACTCTCCATTCTACACCTTATTATTTTACCCCAGCGTTTCACCTCCGAGCGTGGTCGCATCTCACTCGCACTTGCTTTCCATTTCACTCTGTGTGGCATACTTCACAACGATTCAGTAAAAATTTCTACATTTCGGACATTGCTGCCCATCGCCTAGGTTGCCGTGCGAGTCTGTTGCCAGCAAGCATCTCATTCGTTCTCGTTTTCTTTCTTCTCTACCCGTCTAACTTGTAGGATACGTGTTTATATCACCCAACTCTCGTATAAAAACGTCCTTGCCTGGCCTTGTCAGAAGGAGGCCATTCGGAACCCGTTTCTCCCCCTTTCTATTTGTGGGCTTTCGCCCCCGCACTCTCGCTTTTGCCGCAAGAACTCATATTTACGCTTGTTACGTTTTCCCTTCGCGAGTTCTCACTTTTTCATGAGCGCAGCCCCTGTTCTCTTCATCCCTCCTATCAAACCCTCAGCGTGGACTCACCACATACGCTACGGTATATTGACTCATAGCTCCCGAATTTTACGAATAAGTCTTCGGTGGACACATAGCGTCTGACCACCGGACTCCCAAAGGTCGATATTGACATTTCAAAATTGACACCGCTATCTCCCGAAGTCATCTCAAAACAAGTAAGTTCGGGATTGCTCTTCGCTTTTCGTTTCCTTTTCTTAGGAATACCCTCAGGCCACGACCAACCTTAGTACGCACCAAGTCGTCCTTCGCGATATCACGATGCGCTTATGGATCTCCCTCTCGCGTGCAGGAACCATCGGGCATGCTGCACACGACCTTTCATGTAACGCGAATTTGCCCCATCAGACTTGTCCAATGCAGGTGCTCGCCTGCACCCCAAAACAATGCTGCGATTTCTCGTGGTGGTGGGCATTCGTAGGTCTCAGTCATAGTCATGGACTACTGTAAATCGTTTGTTCGAAGTCATGTCTGGAAGCCTGGCTGTCATTTAGGCAGTGTGGCGCAGAGCACGCTCAATCGTGCTACGATAGTCGACTGAGGAAATATTGAGGGACGCGTGTCACGTGGACGGGATTCTCATCAAACGCGCTCCGTCGCGCTGTTTTCCATTCCTTTCAACAACCACCCTTGACGCGTCTTCACCTCCACAGAACACTCTCAACTCCAATGGCCACCACAGCTACCAAGAAGCGCAAGAGCGGCACCACCAGCACCGCTGCATCGAAGAAGGCTAAGCTCATCATTGACGCCCAGGCCGACACCGTCGCTAAAATCCTCTCTGACGCGACAAATTACGAAATTCCCGACGATGACGCTGAAATACGCGATACCATCGTCAAGCTTGCCCAATACGCGCGTAGCCTAGAGGAGGAGATTTCCGCATCGAAGCCGAAGGAGATGTCCCCGCAGCAGTTGGAAGCGGCCGCCGTGAAAATAGCGAGCGCTGCGTGCAGCGGTATAGCAGATGAGTGTAAGTCACGTCTCGTATCACTCTTTTGCAATACTCAAGGCGTGCCAGTGGAAACCGTCATGCAAGACTGGTGGCGCCAAGTGGGTCTACGACGGCGTCTGCCAAGACCCCAAGGTATTCGGTACAATGATGGGTCTCGATGGCCCTGTAACTTTCAAGACGAAGAAATTCTCAACGGCTGACTTTGAAGACCTCATTGGTAATTGTACCGGTTCCGCTCGGTTCGTTTCCTCTTCGTTCCCCTTGTGGCTCGCTCTAGCCCTCTGGTCTCTGGCTTGAAGCTACAACGATCTTTATTTGAAGTCGGATGTAAACGTTCGCTGGAACCCAGCGGAGGGCACGTTCAAGTTCAGTGGCACTTACGGCGTTTAAACATCTCGACGCTCGACGGTTTTGCGGTCTCGCTTTGCTCCCGAATTCTATGCTCCTATCAATCGTCATTATCATTCCATTCCATAATGTCATGCGTAATGTTATGCTATGCTCCCTCTATAATACTAAATACTCCTCGGCCTTTATCTCCACATGTAGGGTCTCTCACGCACAAGTACCTTCGGTTCGGCCTTTCGAGGATTCAGAGGCCGCTGTGATTCGTCAAGGGAAGCCAGCCGGCCACAGCGTTGAATAAGCAGTCGCTTGGTACTATCGCCCCCTTGATGGTCACGATTGGCAGCTGTTTCAGCGTTATTATCCTTCTCTCTGGAAAATAATGTTAAGGGAGGTGTCGTCGGGCCGCTGCCGTACAACTTCCGAGCTCGGTACAAAATGACAGTTTCGGAAGCGCCTCGAGCAGTAGTGACCCCCTATTAAGCCCCTATCTTTGACTTTCCCCTCCTCCTCAAAGCATACTTCGATGTCATGAAACCCATTCGCACCGAATCTGAGGCCGTCCGTATGCAGCGGTATGTGTA
>Ga0307509_10009576_pt1 | contig 12061 bp, 11 predicted proteins | sample 10_EM_MG_FD_202245 | JGI IMG/M metagenome (GOLD analysis project Ga0307509, IMG submission 202245) | Populus trichocarpa ectomycorrhiza microbial communities from riparian zone in the Pacific Northwest, United States - 10_EM | ecosystem: Host-associated > Plants > Roots > Unclassified | place... | reverse complement strand
TGGGAAGGAGAAGCAGGATGTGGTTGTGGGTGGGAGAGAAGCAAGCGGGTGAAAGAATTTTCTTTATAAAACAGTGGTTGCTGCCAATATGTTAGCAGGCATACGAGTCAACTGGGGGAGAAAATACATGACACATGGAGGATAGAATTATTCGAATAGTATAATTGTGGTTGAATGCGGTAAACTGTAAGCGTGAGGTAAAATGGATGTAGGGGGGAGGAGAAGGGGGATGTGGTTGTGAGTGGGAGAGAAGCAGGCAGGTGAAAGAATTTTCTTTATGAAAAGTTGTTACTGCCAAGCCAGGTGTAGGTGACACCACAACATTCACGGGTGACACCCCAATTTATCTGAGCGGAAACATGAGTGATATTTCATGTCAGGACATTTGGATAAGATTAGATCGCACGCCGAGAGATCCACTGTTCAGTACATATATGACTAGCTACCCCTCGACCGACCGGTCAAGCGTATCCTTTGGTATTTCCTATTTGGTGGTATGTAAAAGGACGATATTGTAAGATAGTGTGAGTGATAATGGAAGGAGCAGCCCCTCGACCAACTGGTCAAGCGTACAGTTCCCATATCCCATCTCGGATAATACGTAAAAGCTTGATATTAATTACCATTATTTTAAAAAATACCCAGATTAGGAATGCGCTCCCATGGTCGCCTTGTTTCCATGGGACCAGAGAGGAGACAATTACAATAGGCAGCACAGTATGAACAGGGAAATATGAGTGGATATAGGCAGATAAATGCCAATCAGAGCAAGTAATGCGTTTACAGGGCTGCCGAACATGCTTTTGCTATCCGCTGTGATATAAACCACGTATTCTATGTGTGTTCAATTACACTGAAAGCTGCAAGGAATCAAGAATGCGATAACACTGACATCTTCTGATAATCTGAACTTAGTATATCACCAGAGTAGCGTGTGACAGCCATTTTCTTGCCTACCAGTGCTCATGTGATTACTTCAACCGAGTATTGTGACAACTGCCTGGTGCCTACCCACCACCATGGATTTTGCCACCCACATTTGAGATGTTGGATTAGACACTGATGTCAGCAATATTTCAAACTCTCCCTCCCGCCTATCCCTGAAAGGTTGCACCATAATCTATTTGTTTTCCAAGGTTGATAACACCATATCTTAGAAATATCTTTACTGCCCGGTTCTGAGCCTGTTGCATACCCCAACGAGTCAGCTTTTGGCTGATATTGTCCAATTCGTTAGTCCTAATATCATCCTGTCCTAGTAGTATCTCCATTACTCTCTCAGTCCCATTCCAAGCAGCTCACCCGAGGGTAGTCACACCAGTGCAGTCTGTTTGCTTGATATTATAACATTCTACCTCTACTAAACCCATCACTATTTCAAATATCCAGCGAGCCGGTGGACAATAAAAAGCAGGAAATCTTAACAGCCTATAGTGATTGTTAGGTGACCAATGCGGCCTCTGGGCTTCCAAGAGGATCTCAGTGTATATCTGATTATCCCAGTCATCAAATAACTTCCTGGCAAGTAATTGTGTGTATTCTGAAACGTCCGTTTTTGGCTGGATTCTCCAATATAAAGAAGAATATTTCAGGAAGGGTCTGCCTTAGAGATCAAGATAGGTATTAGTCAAAAGAGCGGCAAGCAGTTTTGAATTCATATAAGTTAAGCAGATTACCCCAGTTGTCGAGTCAGTACTACCTGAAACCTTGGAATAAGTACTGTGGTATTTTTGATGCGTAAAGGGAATTGGCAGGACAGAGGAAGCCTTGTGGTATAAGACAACCATGTCTTGGCAACCAGCAAGTCTGAGTAATGTCCCAATTGCTGGAACATTATTATTATTGAGATATGAGTACACAGATAGAGCATGACACCATTGATGTAAATGTAAGAGCCATTTTATATACCAGATCCACACTGAAGCAGCCATGCTGAGTCTCTCCTTGTCACTGCAGTGCTCTTTTGTCTGACCTAGTCTTGCACTATAGACGTCTTCCAATGCCAACCAATCGAACTGTCTGTTCAACCATTGTCACATACAGTAGATGGTGGTTTCTTTCTAGATTGCATCAAGATTGCCCAAGATAATCAGTAATCTATACATGTATTCATTAGTGCATTATTGGGGTTAGACTCCTCATCACACCTACTCCCACATACAAATGTGTCTGTATGATTTTATAGAGCAAACCCCAAAATCAGATACCTTCATCAACCCCTCCAGATCATCGCATTTGGCACAGAATCTATTGTAGCTATAATTAGAGTCTTTAATCTGTTCTTGCTTATTTTTGGAACTATTGCCTGCTTGGCCTTCCTGATCAAATGTTAAATAAATGTCATGAATCGCAGGAACCGTGTTCTGATGCACTGTAGGTCACCATTTCATATCTCGTTATCATATTTCCACTTAAATAACAGCTTCTTAGAATCTGAGCTGCCAGTAAGTGTAAAGGCTCACCCTGTATATTGGCAAAATCGAAACAGAGGCAGTCAAATAGGAAAGTGGGTAACTGTGACAGAGATTGATATTTACAATTTCATATGTAGTGACTTTGGTCTGTGTATATTGATTGCAATAGTTGTTAACATCTATGTCTTTGATATAGTTACCATTCACAAGATAAATGACACACTTGAATATTATTTTCGTAGGTGAGACGAATATCTATTTCCTACTGTCTATTAAAATTAGTAAATGTAAACCTTAACAATTGAAGGAATTTTGTCACCAAAAGAACCGTCCAAACCAAGACACGCATCAGCTGCCCAATGTTGTCACCAAAATTAGACCAGGTTCACGTCGTTCTGAGTATATAATAGGCTTCACTGCGGTAGCTACTGGGTTAGATGTAGACTTTTGCGCTGGTTTGACAATGTATTCACAACATCGCAGTCCATCTATCCTGTGGGTAGCACCCGGGCATACTATAAATGGTAGTCCGTCCACTCCTGAAATGAATTGTGTAGGGGGCACATCGCCGTAGGACGGAAAAGATGGTAGGCCCCCCAACATGTTTTCCTAGTATCTCAAACTGTGAGGCCAGAAATATCCCAACTATTATCCACTATTCTTGTCAGAGGATCTGGAGCCTAGTATAGTCTCCCATGATCCATCTATTATGATATCATAATAGTGTCATAGCAGGTGAGGCCCGTAGTTCTTATTCGAACCTGAACATCTAGAATGTCCCAGGAAGACACAGAGTGAAAATTGTCCTCCAGTCTGGTCCTGCTTTCGTGACAGGTTCCCCCCCGTACCCCTATTGCCCCCTGACAGTTATGAATACTGGTTTGACAACATCGCTTAAGGTGAATCTGCTTAAAGAGAGAGAATCCAGAATTGCGAGTGAGGAAGGAAGGATGATTGACCAATGGAGCAGGAAAGCACAATTAATCAAGCGCAGGTCGTACACTTAGGTATTGGGATGCAGGGTGTCGGAATAGCTCTTTGATTTACAGCCATAGTTTGTGCTACAAATATTTATAATTCTGGTGATAAATGGGAACGGATGCTGGGAAGTACAGTTCTGGAGGTCATAACAAAGGTGGTAGGTACTTCAAATTCTGGTCCTGAAATCGTATCCAGAACTTTGGCTATTTGATCGCTGATTTGCAGGATTTCAATGATAGATTATTGAGCAGCTTTGTTGTGTGTAGAAAGTTGAGGTAATTGCTGTAGGATGAAGAAAAGGTGAATGGTAGGAGAATTGATTGTAGGGTGGTTTAACGAGAATCGGAAGAGAAGAAAGGAGGTAGATAATGATATGGAGGAGTGTGTGAGGGGAGGTGTGTAAACGGAACAGGAGGGGCATTGCTGTACGGTGCATAGGGTGAGGAAAATCTACTTCATGCTCAGAAATACACAGACTGTACTTACCATCACACTTGTGCCAATATTTTGATCATGTGACCAGCCCATTTTTGGACGAAATTTTGATTGCGGTCATTTTGATGACAAATCTGCGCAGATTTTGAAGGAACTGTGCAGTACATATATGACTAGCAGCCCCTCGACCGACCGGTCAAGCGCATATTTCGGTGTTTACTATTTGCTTGTATGTAAAAGTCCAACCACATGATATATTGTGAGTGATAGTTGCATGAGCGGCCTCTCAACAGAGCGGTCCAGTGTGGGGTCAATGATGAAAGTATAAGAGATGACGAAGGCACTGTTACCAAAGGAATATCCAATTTGGTTTCCGCTATTATATTCATCTCCTATACTGGGGAGTGGCGCACTTCAATCTAACTTAAGCCTAAACGCTATATTCTTATGCAGAAGAAAACAATTAAAAATGAAAAATAGCTAAAACACCCCTAGAGCAAGCACAGCAACAGTACACCTACACCAAATGCCGGAGTATAATGGGATAGGAATCTGGAAGCGAGGAAGGGGAGAGGAAGGAAAGGAAGGGGAGCGGGTCCACAAGATTTCTGACCACTCGGGGAAGGGAGGGGAATGTGGTATAGAGGAGGTTGAAGCTGCTAACGATATATACGGACATGAGTACAGAGGCGTGCAGAGGGGCGCATAGCTGTTTTTATTATTTGGATAAAGCCGGGCTGGGGTATGCGGATTAGCGAGGGTGTAGTTGTCTCACCGTGACGACCTGCCTGAACCACCCCGCAGAAGCCGAAGAGAGTCGGGTCAGGCCGTCTTTGTTGAGTCTGCCGGGGTTAGTACCTTCTCGTTCTAATAGAAGCTTGGCTACTTCATCACGCTGCCCCTGAGCGGCCCACGAGGCCGGTGTTCGGTCACGATTGTCTGCCACATAGGGGATGACACCTTCCCGTCCTAACAGCAGCTCCAGTACTTCCTAATGGCCATGCTCGGCAACCCACGAGAGCGGTGTTCGGCCACACTTGTCTGGAATATTGGGGTGAATGTCTTCCCGCCGCCACAGCAGTTTCGCCACACTCCCCGCTCCACCATACCAATTGACGACGGCTCACGACAGAGGTGTTCGGCCATGATTGTCTGGCATATTTGGTTTAACCTCTTTCCGTCATAACAGTAGCTTCACCGCTTGCTCCGCTTCACCATTCCAGTTCGAGCCAGCCCACGAGAGCTGTGTTCGGCCATCATTGTCTAGTATATCAGGTTTGACGCCCTCCCGTTCCAGTAGTAGCTTCACAGTATTCTCCGCTTGACCATACCAATTCAAGGCTGCCCACGAGAGTGGTGTTCGGCCACAATTGTCTGGCATATCGGGGTTGAAGTCTTGACGTCCCAGAAGTGGCTTCATCACATCCTCCACTGAACTCAATCAATTCGAGGCAGCCCACGAGAGTGGTGTTCAGCCACTATTTTCTCTCATCTCGGGGTTAACCTCTTCCCGCCCCAACAGTAGCTTCACCACGTTCTCTGCTTGACCACGCCAATTGAAGGCAGCCCACGAGAGCGGTGTCCGGCCACGCATGTCTGACATATCGGGGTTGACGCCTTCACGTTCTAACAGTAGCTTGACTGCTCCATCATCCCCCTCCTGGGCAGCCCACGAGAGTGGTGTTCGGCCACCTTTATTGGGCATATCTGAGTTGACGTCCTCGTGCCCCAACAGTAGTTCCACTGGGTATTCCGCTGCTGTATGGGAATTCGAAGAGGCCCATGAGAGCGGTGTTCGGCCGCACTTGAAGAGTGGAGGGAAGGTGGATCTAAGGTGTTAGGCGACTGCGCGGACATGAGCTGCCCATAGGGAAAGGTCAGTGCCAAGTAATGGAAGGACTGTCGGGAGTCATTCTTGGAGTTGAGAAAAATATTTAATGCCAGATCTATAATGCTGCTTCGGCTAACTCTTGTACTTGATTCTGGATTTCATTTCGTCCTTTCAAATGTAATAAATTCTGTGGATTTGTTAGCAGTTGCTTCTGGGGGTTCCTAGGGTTACTGTCAGTGTATATTTTCTTCAACAAAATAAAAGACTCCTTGCTCAATCTTGCTCTTCACCTTATCGGCGTGTTTTGGGGTGGGCTTTGGTGGCTCGGTAACTAAACCATCTTCGAATAAATGGGAAAATACTCGCGAGGAAAAGCGAGCCAAATCTAAGCAAGAGAAACCACCGTAATCTTTGAGCTGACAGTCTCTCATAAAAGAACACGCTTAAGTCTCTCATTGAACTCCACTAACCTCAACTTTGCCCGAACCACAATAGAACTCACTTTCTCATATAACACAGTCTGAACGACTCTTGTTTCAGTTGAAAAATCACCGGCAATTTCTCCACATACGGAGAGGTTTCCTGCGTCCGTTCCCTATCTTGTTAGTCTGTCATCATTAGTTTTATTTGTCAGTGGTTATCGATCAAGAGGAGGAACGAACAGGTATGGATTCGCATATGAGGCAGGACGCCATCAGAGGTTAAGGCGAAGGATCTATCAGAGTACTTAGCAGAAGGGAGACCGAAACTCCACGGTGTCTGCCCTAGTCTAGAAGGCTCTCAGCGAGTGGAGAAGATTGGAATGCCTCATGTATTGTCTATATAAACCGTCAGTTTCAGTGTAGATAAAAGCCAGAAAGATACGGATCCGATCAATGTATACTCGTTACCTTGGAGGCTTTTTCAGTGTTTCCCAGCTTCCAGGCCCACCTTTCTCTCTTCAGATTTCATAACAAAGGCTTCCACTGTGACAGCCCCCACCCACATTGTCTTCAAAAAGGAGCTAGATAATGTTGTAGCGGAGTGTGTGAGGGGAGGTATGTAAACGGAACAGGAGGGGCGTTGCTGTGCAGTGCACCATGTGATGAAATTCTCATTCATGATCAGAAATACACAGACCATACTCACCATCACACTTGTGCCAATATTTTGATTATGTAACCAGCGCATTTTTGGACGATATTTTGGTTGCGGTCATTTTGATGACAAATCTTCTTATTTTTTGAAGCAACTGCTCGGTACATATTAGACTCGAGACACCCGGTCTGGTCTATCCTTGGCTTGCTGACCTGGTAGTAACTCGCGCCGAATCTCAACCCACTTGGGATTAGCAGTGAAGGTTATGAATAACGAAGGCTTGCCATAGTGGCGCACAATCGCTATGCTGTCTTGATACAGCTTTTGTATAAACCTGTCTCCTCCCACATAACTGGATGGTAGAACCACCCTTTTTCCCACCTGGTCAATGTCTACATCACCAGCATTCAAAACATCAGCCAGCCCATTGTATAACTCGGCTGTGATATTGCGCTGGTGAGTACGGATCCAGCCAAGCTGGTTTTGGTCACATTGTGCCCATGCGTCAACAACTAACTGCTGGAATAACCATTCACCACAGAATAAGGTGGCCAGCTCATCAACTCTGGTATGCAGACGGAACCTATAGAAGACACGCTGGGTCAGGTGATCATCTGGCTGGTCTTTCAACCTCCTGCCCCAATGCCATCCATGCTCTCCAGAAGGGAAGAAGAGAACATAGTGTAGGGGCAGGTACAAGGCATGATTGGGGTTGATGAGCGTAAAAGAGGTACTCTCAGCTTGCCCATTCACCCTCTCAGCCAGAACAATGTCACGGCAACCCTCGTCACCATATTCCTCCGGCAGAATCATGGAGACTTCATCTGCCGCCGGTAGGTTCTCGCGTCTGAGATCAGCTCCTCCCCTCACAACTACTCGCAGTTGTCGATTGAGGACAAGGCGGCAGTTGCTTCCTGCCTCTCGGATCTCTGCAAGCCGTTCTTGAGCCGTGAGATAGAGTTTGATCAGGGGGTTGGACTCCTGAAGCATTATTGTCAAAGACTGAATGAGATTGGGATCCATAGTGGGTGCACGTGCAGCTCTCAGCCTGGCTGCATCAGCTGGATCATAGAGGTAGACCTGAGAATACAGAGCATCTCCCAGGCCTCATGCAGGTACCAGAGGTCACTGCCTATGATATAGCACCCCATGGATCTGGAAGAGCTGAAAGGTGCCCCCAAGGTCCCTCATCCTTTTGTCCATATTGAACAGGATGCTGGTGAAGGCGAAGAGCGAATTCCACTGCCTCAAATGCTCCCTGAATGACCTAGACTGAGTATCAAGACCACTCATCAAGGCATTCAGGGGCTCTGGCAGAGGGCGCATTCGCTCCATCTCAGCCTTGCCATGCTTGGAACAGGACTCAAAGCTTACCTCACCAACATGCTTTCTCTGTTTTTCTGGTAACTCCTCTGTCCAGTGCAAAGCCTGACAAGCTGTACACCTTGCGTCCAACCTCCCCAGATCATGGCCTGTCCACCTAGCTCTCTGGCACAAGAAGGACAAAGGTACCTGTGGCTGTACATGTATACCTCCTCAGCTTGAGCTAGGGGAACCAGCTGTATCGCATCACCTGGCACCGCTGCAATCCCCACTCTCGCTTCCCTTGCAGCAGTCTGTATTATTTACCTTGATTAGTTTCAATTTCATCAACCGCTTGGATCACAACTAAGGTATAGAATAACATACCAGACACACCCTACAGGCTAAAAGTAGCCTTCTCTGTGCATTGTGATCGTAATCACCTGCTGGCTTATTTCTCCTGCATCGCCTGCACCTCCTCAACCCTGCTGTATTTTCAGCAGCTAAGATATCTATTAGTATTCTCTCTCAACAAACTTCGCTTGTAGGCTTACCAGCTGGTATCTCTTGCCGCATAACCCCATATCCTTCCCTTACGGCTGGAATACCAATTGCTTCCCCAACTGTTAGCATTTTTTCCTTCTTATATATAGTACTGGAAATCCTACCTTCTGAAGCCTCTCTCAGCACTACATCCAGTCCTTCCATTGCTGCTGACTGACCCGTGCCTTTCATTCACATTAGCCATATTTCTGAATAATTAAGCAAGTGAATTATACCTTCTGGACCTATCCCTGGCACAACCCCTTGTCCTGCCATTGCCACTGGAGTGCCTGCTGCTTTTACGTCTATTAGTCACTCTTTACCAAAATAATTGAAAGTAATAGTACCTGCTGCCTCCTCTCTCTGTCTACTACTGGCCCTCGCATTGGCCCCTCGTGGCCTCCTAGTTCTTCTTTTATTCTCCTATTGGTTTATTCAAGAATCAATTAGCATAAAATGATAATATGGAGTAAAGAGTAAAGCAAAACCATATAACTCACCAAGCACAACCGGCAGGTACGGCGTAAAGCCCCTCTCCCATGCCCATTAAAGTCTGATGCATGTTTGTCCCTCCGACAGCCGGTACATCGTGGCATTGAATAGGTGTTAAGGGTAACAACAAATTCGGAATATTGCAGACACCTATAATAGGCCAAAGGAAACCAGGTGTCGTGACAGTGGATGGTTGTGGCTTGTGAGATGTTGGAATAGGTAGATGAAAGGAGTGATGATTATCCATGAGAGAAGAAAAAGCTGTAGTTATCAAGGAAGACAACGGTGAAAATTTTCACACCTGGGGCTGGGCATGTTGGCAACGTGCATTGCATCACATGCTTGTGCTCAGATATCCTCTTGGTAGTATAGTGCATCACATGCTCAGGCACGTGCTCACAAATACTATGGGTGTATAGTGCATCACATGGTCAGGCTTGTGCTCACAAATCCTATGGGGGGTATAGTGCATCACGGTTATCAGATCGGACCTTGATCGCGTTTTTTGAGATAAACTGCTCGGTACATATAAGACTAGCGAAGTACCTTTTCCAACTTCTCCTAGTTTCCGTGAATGTGCGAACACCGTTTGACCCTGAGTTCTCGCACACCACTTTGTCTTTAATTATTGCCCAAGTAATTGCGTCCAATTACTGGTTCTCGATTCTTATGCCATATGAACTTGGTCTGTATATGCAGCCTGGCTCGCAATCATACCAGTCGTTCCTTCCGGTCATGTTATGATCAACATTTCTCATGCCGGGTAATCATATGCTTACATCTTACATATCAGACTACATATGTCGGTCCGCTTAACTTTGGAGCGCAATAACTTCTTATTCAATTGTTCGCACTTCGCCGTTTGACTTCCTACTAATAGAGGAATATTCCTTCTGTAGTATACGGCGAAAACCCCTTGGTCGCATTGCCCATCCAGCTGCGGAGAGAGTGATAACGATCGGTGATGTAGTTATGAAAACTATGACGGGGGTGTGAGTCGAACACGTGACCTTCTGAAAGAAGTCACGTGTTATCCCGACTGCGCTAGTTCGTGCGTCAAGGTAGGGTAACTTTGCCCTGTCAATCCTTACGGGCAGTCCCTACGCCTAACAGAGACGATAGTCAGGGTCAATCCTGCCTTCAATTTCCTCTCACATACTTGGCCAAAAGGTTTCCCAAACGGCAAGTGGGTTGCTAATAGTTGTATACTGCAGGGCCAAAGCAAATAGATGTCGCAAGGCCCTACCAGTCATAAACTGGACACCTTCCCTAAAGACGGCTACCAACTCGCCATCATCTTCCAATAATCCTGAAGCAATACATGCACCTTTGAATGTTGGGTACACTATACCATCAACTGTCCTGAGATTTTCAAAGTTTGTAGCTCCTCAAACAACAGTTAATAGCAGGCGGAGATAATATCTCTCACCCTGAAAGGGACTTGCCCAATACATCCAGCCCACTGCAGTCCCTCTTTGTCTCTTTTTCCATCCTATCTTACGCACCCACACAAAGTGTTCAGGAAATTCATAGTAGCGGAATTGCCTGCCATGTTGATTCTGCGCATTGTAAGAAAAGAATCCCATCAATGTAGTCATGGACCCCTCAATTAGATCACGAATGTGATCTGAATCAGCATGTCCTTCAAAGTAAACTGCCTGTTACCCTGGCATATGTAATGAGAGATGTGTCACAGGTGGCTGTTCATCATGCATATCAAATTCAAACAAACACCAAACTGCTTCAGTTGAACCTAAATAGCATCCATGCGGATAGCGCTTGATCTCATCATGCTCAGACTCCACACTGATAGTAGCTCTATCTCCACCCTTGTAAATCTTTATGAATATACTTCACTACTTGTACTGAACCACAAACCGCTACATTAATGTGGGCATTATATACCGGAGAGACAGGTAGGGGCTGTATGGTAGAACTCTACGATTGTTAATCATGGCAGTAAGTGTACCTCCTGATCCAGGAACTCGTATCATAAAAGACCTGCCTGTATTCCGTCTCCGGTACAGGGGGTATCCATTCTCAGGAACTGTTGTCTCCTCCAAGAAATCACGTGAATACCCCTTATGACTGGTGGTCACAAGGGCTGGGTTTAGGTCTTTCATGCATAAGGCATTACCATTTCCCCCTACACATTGTGTATGTACCATGGTACTCACCATAATAGTCCTTAACTGTTGACCAATAATGTCATCTTCAGTTGGGATTTCAGCAGATATAAACCTGTCAATATAGACAGGTGTAAGAAATTGGACATCAGTTTTCAGAAACAGCAGCAGATGAAGATAAGGCAGCCCATGCTTCTGGTATTCTATGGTCCAGACCCAGCCACGCCAAGGACCAAACACTTGCTTGTGCTTGAGCTGATCCAACAGATCACGGACCTTGATATTGAAGACTCTAGCCACCAGATCTGGGCGGTCAATAGCAGTCTGACCAGAAAGTATCTCATCATGTATCTCAGCCCACTTTGGGTTAGCTGTAAACGTAATGAACAGTGAAGGCTTTCCAAAGTGGCGTACCAGGGCCATACTATCCTGAAACAACAGCTGCATGAATCTGTCTCCACCAACATAGCTTGATGGTAAGACAACTCTTGGTCCAACCTGCTCTGGATTCACATCGCCTTGTTGCAGTACATCAGCAAGACCATTGTACAAATCAGTTCTAAGTTTAGCCTGATTTGTTCAAAGCCAGTTCACCTTGTTCTGATCACAAGCTGCCCAGCCATCAACCACGAATTGCGGGAAGAGCCTTTTGGATCTCATAAGAGTTGCTGGCTCGTCAGTCCTGGTGTGTAAACAGAACCTGAAAAATGTCCTTTGTGACATCCTCAGGCTTTGGCGATTGCCCTCCTCATTTCTCAGAGTTCTTGCCCAGTGCCACCCAGGCTCCCCATATGGGAAGAGCAGTACATAGTGTAGTGGCAAGTACGAAGCATGATTTGAATTAATGATGGTTAATCCAT
>Ga0307509_10009575_pt1 | contig 12062 bp, 11 predicted proteins | sample 10_EM_MG_FD_202245 | JGI IMG/M metagenome (GOLD analysis project Ga0307509, IMG submission 202245) | Populus trichocarpa ectomycorrhiza microbial communities from riparian zone in the Pacific Northwest, United States - 10_EM | ecosystem: Host-associated > Plants > Roots > Unclassified | place... | reverse complement strand
AGAACATCCGCAGACATATTTGTCTTCACAAGCGCCTTGAAGGCAGCCATAAAATCAGGAAGCACCTCACGAGAGAATACCTCACCCTTAAGAGCAAATATTAATTTCTTGACGATCCCTATAACAAACAGACCAGAATGGCCGTATATCAGTGAAAGCCTCTAAGTAGAATGATGGGGGAGGTACTTACGCATACGAAACAGCCTCTTAGAATTGAAATGATGATATTTGCTCCCATTACAAAATGTCACAAACTGTGCAAAGTATTCTTTTTGGGTTTCTGTATCCGCTTTCCTCCACATGTCAAAATCAACAAGCAGAATCCTATATGCAAGAGGATTAATGATAAAACTCTCCTCCGGGGCGTCATGCTTGAACCCCACGAATTCCAATATGACCCTTAGCAAATCCTTGCCAATAATATTCTTCCCTTCTTTCGTCCGAATCAGATGCCCCAGAATTGCAAATCCATTGTCTCTCTCCATGGCCTCACTATTCCTCCAAGAGCCTTTCGTAATTTCGAAAAGAATCTCCACGGCCCTACAAACTTGCTTTGCAGTCTTTGCAACTTCAACCATCTTTAAACCAACAGCTGCTGCCCCACCAATTGACCAAGCGGCATCATCTAGGGATTGTGGAACAATGACAACTGGTTCGCCGGTCATAATTGCTACTCCATGTGTTAAACATAAGGCCTCGCTCACCGACGGAACTGCCCCATTAATTGCTACTGCCCCCCCCCTCATCAGGGATTGTAGATTCTTTAATGCAGGCCGAGAAAGAGCTTTTGCTAATTGAGACTCGTCTATGTTATTATCATTTCTGTCGTCAAGAATTTGTTGCGCGGAAAGGTTGAGTAACACCTTGGCTTCCGGCAGTATGGCTGACGCCTTGCTCCTTATGGCAGATATTATATCGCTCTTTTCCTCTTTTCCAGGGTGCATAAGCTCGTTGCGCATATTCAATGCTGCGGAGGCCTCGTACGTTTGAAAAGACCCCAGGCAATCTTGAAAGTTCCCGTAATACCAAGGTCCGAGGCGGTAGTGTACAGCAATCAGATCGTCTGACAGGACATCCTCAAACAGATGAGCAGTCCCAAGACTCCATCTCGATGCGACTACCCCTTGACCAATACGAGGCGACAAATCCGATGGAGTTCCGAGGAAAACCTGAACGGGCGTCGAAGAGGTTGGCGGGGGTTGAGGGTAGGCTGCCTTGACCTGTTCTACGAATTCACCATCTATATAAAGAGCAGCCTTCGCCGCCGAAGTAGTCCGAGGTCGTCGATGCACCAGTGAAATGTGATACCATTTGTGGGGCTCAAAAACAGTGGATTTAAACCTAACACTTGCTCGCGGTGATGCCACGGATGTTTGTAGAATGAATTTCCGAGTGTCTTGCTCTATATAAGCTAGAACAAAGCAACGCTGTGTTGGATCGAAAACCCCAAAAATAGTAGTATGCATCTTAGGGTCAAAGGTATCAACACAAATCCAAGCGGAGAAGGTGAAACCATTCGTGTGGGTGGGGGGGAATGAACGGCCTATAGAACTAAACTCCATGGACGCATACCCGTGAAGTGAAAGGTCAAATTGAACGTGCGGAGGTGTCCGTGAGATCTTGAGGCCCTGAAGCAGGAAAGAAGCAACAGCATCATGCGCCATAGCCTGCCTGTAAAGATATTTGGCATCGTTCAAGCAATTTATCCCAAGTTGCATGAGATATTGAGCAAACTCCTTGAGAATGGCCCGCTCCAATTCCGGGACAGAGGCATCCCATAACCGTGGGATAATAGTGCTCAGTATGTGCGTTGAATGCATAGCGGCCAGATTTGATTTGCTCGAAGAGGCTATAGACAATAGGGCCTGCAAAACAGCAACTGTTGTAATCTTAGACTCTTGTGTCTGCGCCATCGCTGCTTGGAAGCTGAGGATCAATGGAGTAATTTCTGCATTGACAAGTATATCTTTATAGCCAAAGCTTTCTCTAACTTTAACCCGTACCTTGTCGACCACCTCCTTCTCTTGCCCGAATTTGCCGTCTGATCCCAACCCTCGTTTAACAGATACCACTAAACTCGATAATGTAGCGTCGTCCATCGCAAAGGCCAAGATAAGTCCAAATAATTGGTCTGGCGCCTCCGTGGGGAGTCCAGTTGCAGCAAGACCTTGCTCCAGGCTGTCCCAGCCAATCCTTCTAGCAAAGAACCGCTTGTTCCCAGGATGATTAAGTAGAGCTTCTGAGATTACGCCGAAGATACATTTAATCAGTTCTATGAAATGATTTTTCTCCTCATCCGTCCGATTTTCGGAGGTGTAAAATCCAGAGCAGGAATGGAGTGCTGAAACCAAGTAGTTAAACCCCTTGAGAGCTCGGAACGTATCTTTTCCCAAGAAACCCAGTCAGTAGGAGGAAAGAGATAACAAAGTGTAGACTCGAAAAGAAGCATGGGAGTAACAAACCTTTAGCCTCGGGAGAGTCCACGAGATTACGCTTGAGAAGTGACAGCCATTGCAGGCGAACAAGAATATCTGGATCTGAGGCAGAAGATTCCAGGGAGTCGAGGAGAGGTTTTATCTCGGCAATGAACTTCGGTTTTGCAGAAGCTGCAGAGGATACACGGCGCCGGGTAGATACGGACGACAGTGAAGCCGCAGAGGCCATGTTAGAGGACGTTGACATGGAAAGAGCTATGAACAAGTGGTTTGGGTCATAAAACGAATCAGAAAAGGAAAGAAATATAAAATCTAAGGGTCGGAAAGGCAAAGTAACAGTAAATCGGGAAAGACAAGTCCGGTAGAGGTCAATGTGGGGGAGGGGGCGGGGAGAGCGGGGAGAGCGGAGGGCGTCGAGGGGAGTTGATGTTACCGTAGAGGAGTTGTGCTCCAGGGAGGCTAGGTTGCTGCTGCGGTGTTTGAGGATGCAACCGCCGTCAGAGTCGGATTGCAGCAGTGCCGCGAGACAGCCCTAAAGCAACAGAAAATTAAAGTTTACAGTTACAGTAGGTTCTATCTAAGTTATATCCTAAAACCGTACCATCTCCAAGTCAAAGGCACTCGAGTATGCTGTCAAGGTATAATGCAAAGCGCTTGAAAACCTGTATGTACCAAGGTGGGCGCATCTCGTAATGCCTACATTTGTATAATACAGTACTTACAACAGGCTATAAATAGACAATATTTTCCGAAGACCAGGAGTTCAATTCTCGGGCCTATCTGATGTTTTCATGCAACTTTCGGATTCACGCATCGGATAATAGTATCATCAGACGCAATATTTGAGGTATCGGAAAAGGGTATCTAGAAGTATTGGGTGTGTACTGGCAGAATTATGAAGGCATATTGGATTGATGTTGTTTATGCTTCAGCTGAGAATGAGAGGCTTGCAAGTGGAAGGTATAAATCCCACAAACATGTTAGCAATATGTTACATAGTTAGTCGGGAAATTTAAATTATCTTTCTGCTGTACAGAGATTGGAAATTAAAAATAAAATTAAAAACTCAACAAAGATAGGAGTTGAAAGTGAGATCTCAAACCCATCCCCCACAGGTCGGCACTACAAAACACACTCACCCTAGTACTCAAGTACATGCTTCAAGCCCTTTACATCATACCTTGCTCAAGAATGAATTCCAGTTCCAATTTAAAATCAGATCCTCACCATTTTCTTCTGGTATCATACGAAAGGCTACGGTGTCGTCGAGGTGGGTGTATGACAGGTATATGATAAACGGCCGAGCCTAGGTGCGAAGGGGAAACGAAAACATTACCAAAGAGGATGATGATACAAGATTCTCGTCTTCGGCCCCATACCCCCACAGGAAAGAGACACCAACAGACTATGACAAGTTACCGCAAATATCCTCCATCTTCTGAGTTTGGTTAATGTTGCAAAATACAACTTCCAGCACTAAATATCTGCTCATCTATATGAACATTAAATTCCAGGACCCAGAATATAGAAATGACCAGCTACCCTGGCGCCGTACTTGATAAGGGGAATACAATCACATAAGCAATGAGTTCCAATAAAAAATATTGTAAAGTTTTGCTGTATCATATTTGGTGGCCAATCTACAACTACGGTATTCTTGTCGCACCACAGCTACTTGAGTATACGGTATTCATCATGCGAAACTGCCTTTCAAAACGACTCCTGTCATAATATTACAGAGAAGGGTACAATATGTGATGCCACACAAATGAATCTTGGTGCCATAGACAAGCAAAAGGCTCTCTAGACTCCAAATTGTTCCCCAATGATGCCTATGGGCTTTTCCAGTATCTCTTACTCATACTGTACCAAAGTCACTGATTGTTTCTCTAACTTCGCTATGCAGCCATAGAGTCCATTTGTTCAGTTGCGAGTGTTCTCGAGTGTACCGTGGCAAAGCTTCCACCAGCATACTACGAGTAGTGAAAAGAGGATCCTCTGCCGTTTATCAATACTTCTTGAAACTACAATAAATACCATAATCCTCCCTCCTTCGATACCGTGCCTCTCCAGTTGTCACCATGCCCCAGCTTGAGAGCCACCTTTGCTGAGGGGGCACAGGGACTGTGGCTCGAATGTTTCTGTTATACACACCAAGAATCCCGGCATAGTGTCATGCAACACAGAAATACAGTTGCGCCTGGCTATAATGAACCTCCTTATAACGAATCTTGAGCAATAAGGAACAGTGCCTCTCGGCCGCGCCAATGAATTTGCCGCAGAGGATAGTTTACTATAGTGAACGCCCTTAGTAAAAATTAGTGAACAAGACTTTTGGGCATTGGTTCTTGGCGCTCAATAACCAGTGTGACTTTAATGTTAGAGGGAAGGATGAAGGGTTTGGCGTTGTCTCCCACACAGGGAGGGCTGCCTGCCACTGGCTCCCCAAATGTGGTTTGGCGTAAACTTTGCTTACTAAATTCTTGGCCTGGTAGCCCAGCCCCCAGAATGAAGCGATGGCCCACTAAAAGCTCGCCTTCTATGCTGCTGCAGCCGCGCTCTTTATCTTCCCCAGCTCCCCCAGATCCGTTCCTTCTTCCTCCTTCTCCCAACAACACCCTTCGCTTCCCCTTCATTCCTTCCACAAGTCCCAACCCAAATCCCACATATTACTCCCTCTCTTTACATTAAATACTTCCTCTTCATCATGCATCTTTCTGCTAAGTTCGTGTTGCTCCTTGCTTCCATCTCTGTCTCTATCGCTTCCCCCATCCACGATACTGCCCTTGGAAAGCCCGCCCCTCTTGTCACCCCTATTTCTGCCCCCGAGCACGAAATTCCAAACAACTACATTGTAGTCTTCAAGAAGCACGTCGATGGTGCGTCTGCTGCTGGACACCACGGCTGGGTTACCGACCTTCACGAAACATCTCTCTCATCGCTCAGGAAGCGAAGCCAGATTCCTTTGATCCGCGGAGAAAGTGACTCAAGCAGCTCTGTTGATGTCGATATTGATTCCTTAATTGGTCTCAAGCACACATATAACATCTCTGGAGGTCTCCTCGGTTACTCCGGTGCTTTTGACGAATCTGTTGTGGAGCAGATCCGTAACCATCCTGACGTGAGTTCCGTTTAGCCCCGTCCTGAGAACCTGTCTCGCCGAGGCCATGCGTCAGCCACAAGTGCTGGTTGCACATGACCCTTTTGGGTTGGCCTTTTAACCCTTTTAAGCTAACGTGGCACCCCCATCTCAGGTTGCCTACGTTGAGAAAGACACTAAGGTCTATGCTCTCGAGGATCCTGTAACTGAACACTCTGCTCCTTGGGGTCTTGCCCGTATCTCTCACCAAGAGAGTCTGAACTTCGGTTCCTACAACAAATACGTCCACCAGGCCCATGGTGGTCAGGGTGTTGATGTTTATGTGATTGACACTGGCACCAACATCGATCACAATGACTTTGAGGGCCGTGCCCATTGGGGGAAAACGATTCCTGCAGGTGACGAAGATGTAGATGGCAATGGTCACGGAACCCATTGCTCGGGTACCATCGCAGGAAAGAAGTACGGTGTCGCTAAGAAGGCCAACGTCTACGCCGTTAAAGTTCTCCGATCTAACGGATCCGGAACCATGTCGGACGTTGTTAAAGGTGTTGAATACGCCACCGAATCACATCTTAAGAGGGCTGCCGCTGCTGCTGCCGGGAAGGATAAGAAATTTAAGGGCTCGGCTGCCAACATGTCCCTAGGTGGTGGAAAGGTTCGAACTCCTTGGGATGAATGATGCTACTAGAACTAATTAATTAACACTTTTTTTAGTCAACTGCATTGGACCAGGCTGTTGATGCCGCCGTCATGATGGGCCTCAACTTTGCTGTTGCCGCCGGAAATGACAATGCTGATGCTTGCGATTACTCGCCTGCTGCTGCTGCCAAGGCTGTTACCGTTGGTGCTTCTACTCTTGCTGATGAGAGGGCATACTTCTCCAACTACGGAAAATGTGTTGGTATGCATAACTCGATCTCCCGTCCTTTTCCTATTTAACGATTCATAGATATCTTCGCCCCTGGCTTGAACATTCTATCTACATGGATTGGCAGCTCTGATGCGACTAAGAGCATTTCCGGGACATCCATGGCTTCTCCCCATATTGCTGGGCTCCTTGCCTACTTCATTTCTCTTCAGCCAAAGCACGGCTCGTCATATGCTGTTGGCGAATTGACTCCTGCTCAGCTCAAGAAAAACATGATTTCGATCGCCTCTGAGGGTTGCCTCGCTGGTATCCCATCCGATACCCCCAACCTCCTCGCCTACAACGGTGGTGGATCTGGAAACTTGAGCGACATTTTTGATGGTACCCGCTACAAGCCTGGCCACGAGTCATCTAGCAGAGTGGGTGAAGTCGCTACCGATGTCACCGAGGAGCTCATTACTGAAACCGAGGCTTTCTTGGATGATATCGAGGGCAAGGCAGTTCATGATATCAAAGCCCTCTTCGATAAGGCTAGAGCTGCTCTTAACTCTCGGGATTAAAGATATTTTTATAATACCTAGCGTACTTTCTGCCCTTGTTTGTTACATGTCATTGGGTAGTATGATCGTTATGGTCGCTTCCTGGATGCGACGGTGTTTTCTCTTCTGCGCAAATATTGTGGGCCTCTCTGCGGTCTAGATAGCTTTGACCTTCAGTTACAGGTTTATTGGAAAGTAGTACCTTTATTTGTTCTCCTTGCACTGTTTTTTCAATAGTTTGGTCTGTACTTTTTTACAATTTGGGATTCCGTTTTGCTTTCTGCGCCTGGATATGGATTTGGATTAAATCAAACACCGGACTCAACTGTCCTTGTAAACAGTGTGTAGTCACCATTTGGACGTGAATTGAAGTTGTGTCGACGAGCGTTTGTACCCTATTACTGTTTATGCCTGGTTCGAACCGAGACTTCCCTGATGCCCTCGTGGCCGACGATCATGTCGGTATGCTGCTGCAGGTACGCGTTTTCTTGTCCAGGTTATGGATGGAAGGCTGCCGTCCTGATAAAACTTGTCCAGTCGGAATCAATCTTGGGATGAAGAAGGCACTAATGAACAAGGCGTCGGAACCCTTATATTCCAGTATGGTGTCATGGCAAACACATTCAATTGAATTGAATCCGCCCACCGCTCTTACAGTAAACCATAGATGTATCCTGGCATACCTGAATCCAACCAATACCTACAGTAGAATACCGAAGCACATACAGCGTACCTCAACCTGTTTCTGTCCTTCCAATCCTATCCTACCTACCTACCCACCCCCCCCCCCATCCAGCATGCCTCGTCTCGACCGACACGACAACACGACCGTCTCAACAATAGGCTAACCTATCATACCGTAGAGCACCGCAGGTCGCCACGAATGAACCCCCTCAACCGTCATGCACACACCGTACCCTGCCACACCCAGATAACCCACCACCACCACCACAGCACACTCCGTCCAATCCATCGCGAACTCCCATAACCTACCAGTGCCGCAGATAAGCGCCCATGACCCCTCGAATCATTTACAGGGCTCCTCCCTTTCTCCCCCCAATACCATATCGTAGTAGGGCACCAGCGCCGGTCAGATTACTCGGGGAAAAAAGAAGACCGGTAGAAGGGAAAAGGAGAGACATCACACGAGCAAGAGGATGCATGGCTCGGCGCAGTACTTGTGCAACGACAACCGGAGGCAACTCCGAAAGCAGCCTCAATCCGTCCCATCCACCGTGCGGCACAGCGCAGCCATCGGCCCTGCGGGTAAATTATGACAAGTTGGTGGGATATTTGCAGATCACGCATCAAACCGATATCGCAGCTTCGTTCGTGTCTTGCGCTACCGTGTGGGCTTGGGCACGTTTATTACTCGAGTACCCCGCATAATTTTGGCTGCATATTTGGCGATGCTCTGTGCTCGTACAATACGGTACTGGCATCATCTCTCTTCCCGCGAAGGCTTGCGGGGCTGTGCCATCCCTTCGTTCGTACGCCGAATTTCACGGAAAATTAGTGTGCCGTAGCGCAGAGAGCGACACAGGATTAACCATTCTCGCAACACACCAGGTAAGACACCATGCCATAAAAGAAAGACTAAACGAACAAACCAAACCCAAAATAAATGCCTATTCCTAAGCTATCCCTTGAGCTATTGAGATATTAGCACTAACTCATTTTCGTAAATGTGATAGAAAATACCATGCTCACTGCGAGGAGTGTAGTGCTCAAAATATCACAAAACCAGTACCACTCAGTATGGCCATGATGTAGACAAGAAATTCGGCGTATATTGTCTCCCAATTACCCAAATCGATTAGTGTCTAACATCGCCACCTTCCAGTTTTCACCCCCCCAACACTCTTAGTAATCCTTCCCAGGGACCGTTCTGCTAATAGCTAAAACCTTATTCAGCCGAGTTTAGTGCTGCACTAGCTTCCTTCCGTGAATACGAACGAAGGGATCCCTTCGTTCGTACGCCGAAATTCACGGAAAATTAGCGTGCCGTAGCGCAAAGAGCGACACATGATTAACCATTCTTGCAACGCACTAGAAAATACGCGATGCCATAAAAGAAGGCCTAATAGAGAGACAAATCCAAAAAGAGAAAGAATTAAACGCCTCAAACGGCTATTTTTCACCTGTGAACCTTAGATCATGATACGATTGCATACAAAAGCTTTTGCATAAAGGAACCTGACATAGAGAACACTGAAAACCAGTATAGTGTACACAGCCTACTGGGCCTTGAGGGTCATTAAATACTGATGTATACTGGGGGGTTTTAGAAAGGAAGCGACAAAAAAGACAAAGGTTTTTGCTTTTGGCAGCTTTTTCCAAAGTATGAGCTCCAGGGAGTAGCCGTTGTCTATCAAGTTCAAAGTTCATGGTTATATAGGTCCCAAAACCTCTTTTCTTAGAACTTTCTTGTGGTATGGCTCCGGGAGAAAATTGCTGTGTACCTGACTGTGAGGTTGCTGAGGGATTGATATGATGGGCGTAAGGAGAAGAAGGATTTGTACGGTGAAATCCCTCCAATACAAGGCTTCAGGCAAGCCTTGTCCGGAAAAAGCTATGGTTATTCCATACTCGGTAGTAGAACTATATGTATTATTAGTAGCAGTTCAGCAGCTGTAGGGAAATGAGTGAAAGTATCCTCATACCAACCTAGAGGCTGTGGGTATCTGTAAATCTGGGTTTGATGGTGATTGGTGGGGGAGAGCAGAGAGTGAAGTGAGGTGTGAGATGTGAGAAAGAGGTGATGGATTATGTAGATAGGTTTGTGCCAGAAGGAAAGAATTAATTACTGCAGTATCAAGTAGCCAAAAGAAGAGCGGAAGCCAGTTACGGCATACACGAAGCTATGTATAGTAGTAACTTCTTCGCTGATCTGCTATGTCCTCCCATGTAGTCATTATAGTTAACTGAAAGAAGTAGTATTCTCATCTCTCTAATAGGTTGATCCCGCCACCAAGCTAATACTAGGTTTCGGTAGTTGGGAGTAATTCGTGGTCGCCTTCGTGAGCAAATTGCAATTTTTTTATCTTCCCCAGTATATTCATGATATGTTGTTAGAAATCTGACCACATTTTTGTCTTGGCAAACAATTGCCAAAACATCATTCAACACTATACCAGAGAGTGCATTCCATGGTAGATGAGAGGTATGCTTGTTGAATTTAAGAGTGTGAGGGTATTTTGAGGAATTTGACCTGGCTGTACCACAGGCAGCAATAGAATATTCACGAAATGCTTTAAAAATGGGTATGTTGGAAAAATAATTATCACAATAGAGGATAAAACGAATTGTAGTATAGGGAAGAGACATTATTAATTGAAAAACAGTATGAGAAGTAGGAGAAAGGATTTATTTACTCTGCCCCTGGTATAAAGAGTCTTTTAAATCAGAAAATTTATCAACTCTTCAGGTAAACATAAATGCGTACATGTAACCTCGCTCACAAAGAGCTAGCATCTTACATGCTTAGGGGATTGGTTTTGCCCGCATCATAACTATATGAACTAAGCACCCTGTAAATCTCACCATCTGTTAGGCATACCGGAAGGCTTAGCCTTCTTTTAGTGGATAAAGACCTATAGTTACTCTACCTTAGGATTCTGAGTTCAAAAGGACAAGCCAACACCCCCCTCCTGCACCAGCGTTGGGACGGTGCTACACCAGCAGACACCGCCGTAGTTGCGTCCCCTCACCAAAGACATGGTCATTGGAACCTTCCTCGTAACCCCGTATACGTCGCGGCCGTCCGTCCGACCAGATCTCATTCGCAGGATATATGAGGAAAGACCTTTGCCGAGCTTATGCAAGTGGTTCGAGCCAGATCGGTCGACATCGCATAAGGTTACTGAGCACTAAAGACAAAAGTCATGAAAGTGGTCACTAAGTAACAGGACATTTTTACGGACAATGGTTAAGCAACACATTCTATACTCCACGCTCCTGCGATGAAAGTCGCAGAAGTGAATGGTGTTGTTGGATAAGGTAGTTTGAGAAATCAAGCATACCCGCACTCACAAACGTCATTACTATTCTCGAATACTGATGGAGCCATACGATAACGATATGACTATGGAGAGATAAACACCATTGGTGTGATTATCGGGACAAGTCTATCTTATGCCTTGCAGCTGTCGAGTGCAGAATACATCTGCAATGCTAAGAGGTTCAATAACAAAGCTGGCCCCTTTGTTGGCTCGATTATGGAGACCATTCTGCGTATGCAATGGTAAGCAAGACTCCATGCCAACGAAGATGAATCGTAACAAATGAACTGATGTGTGGGAGCACCGTCAGGAAAATTTATGGTGTTGCGATTCGGAAGTCGAAGTGAGATAACAGTATTGTCAGAGTTAAATGAGGTTCGCACTTATAGAAGAAGCTGGAATTGGTTAGTAGGTACTTAGTTAGTATGAAAAGTAGATGTAGCCTGCGACCACCCAGACGCGGCATATAAATATTGAGGTGCCTCCCGAGCTATTTGAACATTATCAAGCAACGGAGAAGAGAGCTTATTAATATTAAAAGTTTTACACTAGAAAAATCTTTATCACTTTACCTACCTCTATTTAAGACATTGAGTCTTCCTAGACAATCTCCATCTACAATTAAGATTATCAGCCTGAGTTATCTCGCATGACTTTGAGATAGGCTCCCGCCTAACACCATCATCTCATCAATTGCCATACTACTCCCTGGTACTAAATATGCCTGAAACCTCTCTTCCAGGTTCCTAGCTAGTGGCTGCAGCTTTTCTGTCCAATGACCTTGAGAGTAGGACTGAGAGGTAACTGGGGCCACATGGAAATACTGTTTCAACTGCTCAAATCGGAACTTTGACATGTAGTGCGTAATATCATGAATGGAGAACTCATGTGTCACAAATCGTGACTAAGCAAGGCAGATTTCACATGACTAATAGTTATTAGTCATAAGGTATGTTTACGTTTCTATGACTCATGATCGTGAGTCATAATTATGTTTTACGCTATGCAGTCAGTTGACTCATAGTTCTCACATGACTCGCACTTGCGTGTCATCGTTATGTTATGATTGGTTGATGTTTCTATGACTCACGATTGTGAGTCATAATGATGTAATGA
>Ga0307509_10009574_pt1 | contig 12064 bp, 12 predicted proteins | sample 10_EM_MG_FD_202245 | JGI IMG/M metagenome (GOLD analysis project Ga0307509, IMG submission 202245) | Populus trichocarpa ectomycorrhiza microbial communities from riparian zone in the Pacific Northwest, United States - 10_EM | ecosystem: Host-associated > Plants > Roots > Unclassified | place... | reverse complement strand
ATATGAGACACAAAATGAGTCGGCGTGGAAGGGTGAAGGGTGTCAATGCGCCACGTGGTCTTTATACGGTCTCCACGTGACAATGCCTTGAGAAGGGGTCCAGTTAGAAATAAACGGGGAGAGAATAAGTGAGGAAGGCCTGGAGGTAGAGGATCAAGACGAACGACAAAACAACATGAACATGGGGAGAGACAGAGTATGATAAGTACACGAGCAATCTACTCCAAATCATCTTATTGCATTCGGCAGGAGCAGAGTATCAGTATGGTAGGGCAATGGCCCACAGAGGCGAGATCCCGCCCGCATTGAGACGCGTTTGAGATGAAGGGACCCCGGGCATAAACAAAAAGTGAGAGGGAACAAAGATAAGAACGACGCAGACAGAAAGCGACAACCGGAGACGAAACGGATGGCAGAAACGGACAGATAGACAGAAAGCATACGAGACTCAGGGGAAATCAAAATTACACGGCTGTAATCCCTTTCGAGAGCGACGAGGGTGACCCTCGCCTGCTGAGGTTGTAGATCTTCGTCCTGATATGGGAGAAGTAGAGGCGTCACTTTTCAGTTCCCAAAAGATGTCCGTGGCATCCATTCCAAACCGGGTGTCTGCATGGAGAAAGCAAAACTCAAGCGATACTGTTGAACCGAGGTGCGAAATAACATCCCCCAAACCGACCGGGCCGGGGTATCACTCATTCCCCTCTCTCAGGGGTAACCGTGAGGTGTTCGGTCAATGGTGCAGTGGAGGAGCACTCGTGGGAATGTTGTCACCCCGATTACAACCGACGGGCGAATGCGAAAACCTTGTACTTACCCGCACGACCACCGGCAACGGCAAGATCATGCAACAGATACACTCTCTCTCCAAGCGGGCGGCTAACCCGGTCAACCTTTTTCCATCGATGCCGTTCTCCTCTTGGTCGAATCCACTTTCCTCAACGTTCAACGTTCAACGTTTAGCCCACGAATCCAGGCGTGAGTTCCTCCGACCAACTTCCACTTCTCTTCCTTTGATACCAGTTCCCCTCCCTTTTCAGTCATCTCCGTCTCCGGGCATTCGCCCGTGACCACCTCGCATGATACCTCAGCTTTTTGGACGGTTTGGGGGGTACTTTCGGACATCAATCCCGGTGCTGGGTCGTGCGGATGGGTGAGACGACGGACGGCTGGTTCACATACATTCAGCCATCGGGGACGTGAAGCGTGCGGACTGTGTGTTGACCTCCTTCCACGTACAAGTCCAATCGCATCCCCTCTGATCGCCCTTCACTCGCGTTCATGGCAGGTACTCGCCGTAACTATCCGCATCGCATGACACTCATCTTTGCCCCTATTCTCCTCCATTGATCACTTTTCTGTCAGTATAACCAGCCCCACTGACCCCTCCCTGAACTCCGGATGTTAATCTGTGATAACCCAGTGGATTCTCCAACTCCCTCAACCACCAATATGAGTAAGTGAGGACGCCGCACACAAGAGCAGACTGTATTTCTCTAACCAGCCCGCACAATAGGAACACATGGCCCCGTTCGTGATTTCCCTACTTGGAAGGCTAATTGGCTTCTGGGTCTGTGGACACAGTGACGTTGATCGATGGCGACGAAGGAAAAGGTATGTTGCCCTTCTCACCCAATACGTGATCTTACAACCAATCGCACACCCCATCTCCCAGCCAAACCAATCCGTGTGCCTGGCATCGGCCCCAAGTACGGGCCCCAGCTCACGCGCCTCCTTGTTTGTGTCATTCCTCTCCGCTTGCCTTGGGGTGGAGCCGCAGGTGGCGGGGAGCAACTCAACGATGCCCTAAGAGGATTTCCTCGGCAGAGGGGGTGATACGCAGGTTGCGGTTCGCCGTTCCGTGCCATCGTGAGGTCTGAATGGAATGTTCGTCTACGTGACTGCCCAGGCACCACGGGAGCGGAAACTCATATGTACTTGGGCTCGTACTAATTGCCTTAGCGTAGCACGTCGAAGAGAGAGAGATTGAGGGTGATAGGATGGCGGGTACTTTGTCAGAATACTCCTTATGTTGTCACTGGGGGTCCCCCCTCGTACTCATGGTTACGTCCGAATGGCATATGGAACGCGGTGGCCGAATCCACCCCTTGCGTTGTCCCACTGAACTTCGCGTGAAGAGTCTCTTCGATGAATGCACACACCCCATTACTCGCGTTCCTTTTGTTTTGTTCAGCGTCCCCTTAACTCGTGTAACCCACAACCTGGAAGATGAGGACGAATATACGCGCCCTGCAGCTCATGATTTGAGTGGCAGGGTGGGAAAAGCTCCATCATTCGTACGGCCAGCTTCAAGTTTCGTTTCCGACGGACACCCACGCTGATTGAACCCCTCGATAGCAGAAGTCAACGACACCCGCATCCCCATTCGCCCACCCAAATCAGTGCTCGCCATCGCACGCAATCCGTTCAACACGCGCCTTATCTCTGACAGGAACTTGTTCCCCCAACATCATCCTTATCTCCCATCCATCTATTCCCCACCGCTTAGATTGGATCCTCTCGTTCTCCGTGGTTCGTCAAGCGCGAACTTACCTGGAGCTTTCTCCTCAGCTCACCGTACCACATCATGGGGGAAGCGACCATAAGCCAAAAAGCGTGCGTCCAATCGAATCTCTTTCCTTTGCCCCTCGGCTCTTGGGTGACCGCGTTTTTCGTTTCTAGTTTGGAGGATGCTATGCTCAAGGCTTTGCCGTCTCTCTTTCCGAACCTTATTGGAGCACCCACCGGCGCCCGTGTCGACTTCTACGATAAGTTCCAACGCGAAGCCGACGAATACGACCGTGACTTTATGAAAAAGTATGATGAAGACTTGAACACAACACTTATCTTCGTGAGGATTTTTTCCTACATATCCACCTCGGTTATTGTGTTGATTGTTTTTCTTTTTTTGTGGGGATAGGCCGGACTGTTCTCCGCGGTCACATCCGCTTTCATCATCGACATCCAGAGCAAGTTGGAGCCCGATCTCGAAGAAATGAATCATGCCCTTCTCAAGATTCTTGCCAGTGCCGCACTCGGGAACATCCCAACCGGTGCCGATGCCGCTTTTCCTCAATGGAATGGCCCTGATCCCACCACCATCCACGTACAAGCCATCCTTTACTCGAGTTTGGCTGCTTCCCTCCTCTCCGCGTTCATCGCCATGTTGGGCAAGCAATGGCTCAACCGTTATGCCTGGGTGGATAAGCGCGGATCTGTCATTGATCGCAGTCGGCATCGACAGCAAAAGATGGATGGTATGGACACCTGGCACTTTGACCTGGTCATGGAATGTCTACCCCTCATGCTCCAAGCTGCTCTCCTCCTCCTTGGGTATGCCCTATCCAACTACCTTTTCTCCATTGATAATGTTGTTGCTGGTGTTATTACTGGTTTCACAGCATTTGGTCTCCTCTTCTACTTCCTCATCATCTCTGCTGCCACCCTATCCTACAACTGCCCATTTCAAACCCCCCTCTCCCTCATCCTTTGCTTCCTGATTCAATTTGACAATGAACATTGGGAGTGTCTCAAAAAGTCTGGGGAATGGTTTCGGCGCCTCTTCTCCTGGAGAAGGTGGAGGCAGTCACAACCACAGCCAGGTGGCTACCATAATTTGGGTGGGTTTGACAGGTTTGATAGGAATAACTCTGCCAACCACATTGAGTTGCCCGTGGTCAATCTATTCCACCAGCCCACCCCACTCTTTGATAAGTTGACTGACTGGGGTGACCATATGATGGATTCAAATTGCATTGCCTGGATGTTTGAGAAGTCAATGGATAAGGATGTAATCATGGCCATCATGAGGTTCATCCCTGAGGTTGCCTGGCATGATGGTATTCAGACCACCCCACTAAAGAGGGTTTATGACACTTTCCTTGAGTGTTGTGATAAATCATCTGGATGTCCTATTGTGATCCCTAAATTCAGGAATATGGCATACTTTAGTGCTAAGGCCCTCCTTCACCTCATCATCCAGCGGAAGTGTTTTGGTGATGAATCTGACCAGCTTATGCTTGATTCCATCTCAAAAAAGGACTTAATCATGGGAATTAACCACAGTGAGGATGACAAGGACCTGGAATCTACCCTCAGTATCATCAACCAGGTTTTAAGTACTCCTAAGCCTACTGCCTGGTGTGGTCTCTCCTTCACCACCCCTCACCATGCTTGGATGGGCCACGTTCTCCTCTACTATACTTGGGATGTTCTCAGGAAAGATGGAGCTTTTCCTAACAATGTCAAGGAGTTTATATCATACTCTGTTCAATTGAAATCACCCCCTCCTGCACCTATTGTTGCAGATTGTTTCTTTCTCATAGGTTTCCTGCTTGGGGTAAACCTGCATCAGGATGATCTGCTGGTTATTGATAAGAGGTAGGCCAATGTTTGATCTATCATCTATGTTTTCTTACTAACCCTGACATTTGAAGCCCCAAACTCAACACTCAGATCAACAGGATCTATAAGAAGCTTGAGCAAACCTTCAAGAACCCCACCCATAGTAGCATTGAATGTGCCTTGGAAGCTCTGGAGTTGATGTCTCATCTACCCAAGCATGTACCACCTTCAAACAGCTACCACTTATTCTGTGTGGTCATGCAGACCCCCACCCCTAGAGCCTATTCCCAGGAGTGGTGGAAAGTATCCCAACTTGCCATCAATGGTGTCTGTCAGGGAGGCAAGTTTGAAGATGTTTGTCATACCCTTGCCTTCTTGGATTACCATTTCGAACTGGCCACCAGGCATAATCAAAACCAGGATGAGCTGATTCAGCATGCTTTGTGTGAACTGGTCCATACCTCTGAAGCTATTACTATTGAATCTCTCAAACAAATTGATCCCACAAAGCCCTCATTTGTCCGTGGTATCAGTCATGCACTCCAAGGGCACAGGCCAAGTAAACTCCAGGAAGCCATCCTTCTATTCCTTCCTCTCATTGGTGACATATGGTTTAATGCTCATCCTCCAATCATGGACTCAGCACGAATGAGCAGCTTTTGTATGGACTGGGCTTCTGCTGTAGATAGTGTTGAAAAAACACCTGCTGTCCAGATAGCTGCTCTCACTGTTCTCCTCAGGATGGTCAGCTCACCTCCCTGGCGCCCTCACATCATCCCTGAGAAATGGGCACTGTTAGAACACTTTACATCAGTTCCAGAGGATTTGCAGTATCTTCATGGGGATATCATTAACCTGGGCTTGATGGATGAGGTCAGGACTGTGGATAATCCTATGGCTGCAGTGCTTTGGGTAGAGATTCTGTGGCTGAAGTATGCAGAGTTGATCCCTGAGGTACAGGAGCAGCTGAAAATGGTTACAAAGGAGATTGCACGGAATGAGAGAGGAGTAGATCTTGGAACATCTCAGTCACATATTGACAAGTACCTATTGAGTGTGGGTTCAGAGCTGAGGAAGGCAGAAGATGCATTGGAGTGTTATGCTACACTGTCCACTCAGCCCATTGTTGTTGCTCTTAGGGAGAAAGCAGGAAGCCTTCAAGAGGCCATGAGGCTCTTGGATGTCATTAGGCTGGGTGGACCCATTTTATAAGCACTGATGGTTTGCTACACTGACTCAGCTGGTCAATCCCTCATCAATCCCTCTTCCAAGCTGCTTTGTAGACTGGGGCTTGTTCCCCCCAAGGAAATATTTATTATTCAAACTTGGTCCCCTCACACTCTGATACCTTATGGTTAATTGCATTCACTTTATAATGCCTTCTCACAACCACCACACTTCATACTTCTAGTACCTTTGGACAAGGGCAATCACCTCTGTAACAGTGACAGTTGTAATCAATGCAGTCTCTACAGACTAACCACCAGGCATTCTAGGGATGATGATGGCTTAGGTGACAGTGCCCTAACATCCTGTACATAAGCCATGGTGGTTGTAACTTACACTACCCGTATCCACTAATTATACCACTTTTGGTAGGGATGGGTGGGTATAAATCAACCTATGTAGATCAACAATACTGTGGCTCATAAATCAATAGTAATTTTCCAAGAAAGGGTTTAAATGTCACATTAATGGCTTTTAGCCATAGGATTACACAATATGTTCCTACTCAGACAATACACAACTGAAATCCAGAATCAACACCTCTCCAGAATGGTAACCAATGGCCAGATACTGTTTATCCCACTGTGGGCCTGTGGAAAACTTTGCAAATTTCTCAGGCAGACATAAAACCAATCTTCCATCAACCTCAATCCTGGGTGATCTAGTTTGGTTCTGTGTAGTTTGGCCAAGGAAACTGAACCTGGACCTGTCAGGAGATATGCTGGGTAGTATGACTGGGGAAGAGCCTTGGTCCCCAAAGTCCCATGCAGTGGGATTTGCACCTGAGAGCCAGACTCTTGAACCATTCACAATCAGGGAGCCCTGCAATTGCTGCTTCTCAAGCTTCACATTTCCTATAGCATCTCCTGTTAACATAGACCAGGCCTGGATGGACTGGTGGTCTAGGATAAAAATTTTAGACCCATCCCCTGATATCCTGAGGTCCAAACATCTGGACCAGCATCTGCCAATGGTTCGGAGGAGCTTTGCTTTTTCCACATCCCAGACATGGATTCTCCCAGGTGTGCCTATCTCCCAACCATACCAGGCAATAATCAATCCATTTGCCATTAGTTGTGTATCCCTCCTTCCATTGGCTGGGGTTTTGAAGGGACCCTTGCAATGGCCAGTCAAGATGTCCCACACCCTCACAAAACCGGTTGAGTCACTTGAAATGACAACACCATCACTTGCTTGTACATTAATAGATTCAATTGATGCTGAAGTGAGTGGTGTAGACATTGGATTGGTTACTGCTGAATCCATTGATGACATGGTGATTTCCCAGAACTTTATTGACTGATCCTCAGATGCTGAAATGAGGGAAGCAGGGGAAAAAAATATGAGGGAATTGATCAAGCTGGTATGTCCAGTGAAAGTTTTGATGAGATGAGGGCCTGAGCTGGAGATGTCCCAAATGTAGATTGTTTTACCAGAAGAACCAATGACAAATTTATCATTAGGGGAGAAACAGCAGGAATTGAAATCTCCAGATGATGCACAAAGGTTAGCCACAATTGCCCCAGAATCTGACCTTCGAACTGTGATGGTTGTTCCTCCACATGACATTAACTGAGCGCCATCTGAGGAGAAAACAACATAGTTTCCAATATACATAAGACCACCCCCCTTGTCATTAATATTCCAATGTCTCACAGTACCATCCTCAGATGCAGATATGAGGTATTGAGGATCCATTGGAGAGAAGCTGACTGTAGTCACTTTCTGGTTGTGAAGTGATATCATATAATGGTGCTCTCCTGTTAAAACATCCCACAAATGAATTTGGCCATCCCAAGACCCTGAAATGACCATAGTGCAGTCTGGTGATATGGAAACAGATGTAATGGAAGAGTAGTGACCCAGGAATGTTTGGGTAACCCCACCAGTTTGGACATCCCAGAGGTTGATAGTTCTGTCATCACCTCCTGACACAAGGAGTCTCCCATCCAATGAAAACATAAGGGATCTCACCCAATCAGTGTGTTTAGAAAAAACAGATGTCTGACTGCCTGTAGTTGCATCAAGGATTACAATGTTATGGTCACAAGACTGCAACCCAACTGCAACAGTGTTCTTCCAGCATGCAAGCACTTGTGGGATATGATCAAAGAGAACTATGTGGGAACACATTCCCCATTCAGCTTGGAGTCCCTTAATCACCCTAATCTCCTGTGAGAGCTCTGCACTATAGCACTCACGAATCCAAGATGAGGAAGGGCAAAATGGAAGGGCAGAAAGGTATATGTGGGGAGGAGAGTTGTGGATTATGTTGAAGTGTTCCAAGAGAAAATGCTGGCTGTCATTTGTCCACTTGCAGGAAATTCCTGCCTAAAGAACCATAAGCACAATATCCTCAAATTGGCCCTCCACATATGACTTACCAATATATACCAGTTTTGGACATCATTGAGAGCATGAACACCAATGCCAAGGTTTCCCATAAGGCTAAGGACCTCAATCCAAAAAAGAAAACAGGTTGTAAAGAACTCATTGACTTCCTTCTGCACTTCATCAATGGATGGGCTACTACTGGGAACCTTCACAAGGTGATTTGTCCAGAAGCAGCATGCATACCACAAAGCATCCCCAATACAGTCTGCTCTGCGTGCAGGAAGATCTTTAACCTCAATGAGAGGGATATGGTTGTCTAGATTACAAATATTCCTCCTCAATTCCCCCTTCATCACATTGAGGCATAAAGTCAGGATCTCTCTGTGAAATATTGGAGGGTATATAAAGAATCTGGTATCTGTGCATCGATGCGGGTCTGTGAGGAAGTCAGGAAATGATTTATGGAAGATCCTGACTGGATTCTCTATGCTGTCTGGAATGAGGAGGAGAGAATGGAGGGCACACAGGGTATTATATATCCTAGATTGTGTGGTGGAGTTCTTTAGGAGAGCTGAGAGGCCCTTTACTGAGAGTGGGTTGAAGATAAGGAGCACTGTTCCCACCACCAACTTGAAATGCAGGTAAAAGGCTTGATCCTTGCCATGGAATGCTTGTCCTAGGACTTGGGTGTAGAGGAGGTCAATCCCTGACTGCCCTTCATGAGAAGTGGCTTGGGGAAGTGAGATAATGAGAGCAAGCCTCTCCTCTGGAGAGTGGTATTGGGATGCAACAAACTTGACAACTGTTGAGGCATAGATGAAGAATCCAGCTGCCTTCTTGCAGATAACATCAATATCCTGTGAACTTGGCCAATCCTCTGCAAAGTCACAGACACTTCGGTTTTTGGCAATGTCTGTCAACTGAGTTTTCAAGAAGAGTTTGATATCACTGTCCACTGCATCACGTTTGACATCATGGAGCCTGAGTATATTTGTGTGAGGCTGGAGTGATGCCATGCGGAACCCAGAGCGAATCCGGGGTTCAGGTCTCCCAGTGATAAAGAACTTGACAAATGGGATCTTGTCCACATAACAGGAGAGTACAGAGAGAAGTGCAGATGCTGGTTCTTGATCTTGGCACTCATCAAGGGCATCAATGATGATGAGAGTTGGAATCTGTGTTGCCTGGAATGGGCCAACAATAAGGGTCTCCATCTGGGAAACGGTAGTCTGATGCCCAGTTCCAGGGTTGGCCCTCAATACTTGGAGCAATTGTTCTCGGAACAAGGGGTACCTATATGCAAGCTGGAATGCAAGTGTTGGGAGGATTGCTTTAAAGTCACTCCTATCTTCAAAATCTCGGGAGCAGAAGAAACTTGCACCAAGCCTTCCCTCTGCAAAGGTGATCTCAGCAAAAGTCTGGGCAATGGTTGACTTTCCAGTCCCTGCAAGACCATTGAGCCAGAGCACATATTGGCCCTGCTCATTCTCCAGCCAATCTTCAAGTTGCTGGAGGATATCTACCCTTGTCCCTCTCATGCATCCCTGCTTGTCCCCACAACAGTGCTCAGCCCCAATGGTATGATGCATCCTGTCAAGGAGAGCAAGGTCTACAGATTTCTATCCCACAATTAGATCAATGAACAAAGGATGGGGGGGTGAGACTCACTATGAGCCGACAGCTTTTTTCAAAGATGTCTTGTCGTAACGAAGTCTAAAATGGGTGTCAGCCATGAGCCTAATGGGTTCACCTGACTACACACACCTGATAATCCATCACAGCATTGTGAATACCCCCAACCAGACCACTGAGTTTATCTGCATTCTGTGGGTTGTTAAAGAAACCCTTAACATTCCCCTGCTTGGCCAATGGTTTGAGTTCCTGGAAAACATTTTCCAGTTTCCTGATAGTACCTCCTTGTTAGATTTGAATCTCAACCTTTCAAGCCAAGACCTTACCGTTCCAATCTCTTCCTCCTCCTTTCCTCCTGGTAATCTCCTTCAGAAACAGGTTCACAGAGTGAAGCAGAGAGGGCCATGATCCTAGGTGCCAATGACTTTATCATTTGCTTGTTTACCCTTGTTTGCTGGAGACACCTGTGAGCATTATGGCCAGTGTATACCAAAGGAGTATCATACCTCATAACTGTCCAGAATAAAGGAGAGGGCTCCAACAACGGATTTTAGTGGGGGAAAGGCATCTGCGGATTCTGTCACTGCACGGAGGAGCAGTTTGGTTGTGACAAATCGAGTGGACTCCAATTTGATCTCATCTGTGGTGTTCAGTTTGTCATGGCCAGAACTAAGCGCATCTTGAACCCGATCAGGAACGGCAGGGCCACCTGTGTTGTCAGGAAGACCTATCAGAGGCAGAACTGAAAATGACATTTTCACATACTGTCGGGTTCCCCGATGTGCGAGATCGAAGGTATAGGTGTGGGAGGATTGACATTGATAAGGGCAACCTTCTTCCCGTCGATGTTGTTTCCCTCTCGGCTGGGTCCACTTTCCACCGCGCCCCCAATGACAACCCCCAAATGCGGGTGTGAGTTCTTCTGGCCAACTTCGCTTCCTTCATCATTGGCCGCTCTACTGCCATCTTTGCTCCAAGATCTTCCATCCCGCTTGCTATCACCACCCGGCAATTTATCCTTGAGCTTTTTGAACGGTTTCGAGAAGGTTTTTCGGAAATCCATGTCGGTGCTCTGTCGGTGTAGATCGTGTTGAGGGTGGGGGACGGACGTGCTCGTGGTATCGGTTCAACTGTTCGGCTGGCGTGAAGCGCGCAAAAGCCCTTTCCCATCGATAAGAGCAATCCATCCTCTTACGATTGCCACTCGCCCCGTTCATGGGCGGTGCCCCTCATACACCATGACTGGCCTGCGTTGTATCAATGTTATTTTTGCCAGAGCATCCCCATCACCCATTATTTGTCTAAAAGATATTCGTTGGATTCACCGGTTCTAATCTTCTCGTGGACAAGAACTAACACCAACCCAACATCAAACCGTGGGTGCTACTCGTGAAAGCGTTGTCGAGCAAGTACTCCTTTACGCCACATATCCATGTCGTAGATATTCGGCTCCTTGCGCCCAGACCCGGGATGACACTTGCCCCACTGACAGATTCCACAAGGTATAACCGCTCTCCCATTTATTTCCGATACAGAGGATACGCTTACCCTGCTACCACAGACTCCAACCTCCCGTCCAAGTGTGACCCGCTCGCGAGATGCGCCCTCGTGTTGGGTACCTTCCGTGATCCTATCTCCGCTTTCACTCCCCAGCTTCACTCTCAGGCGCATGGTGCCATCCCACAAGTCCTGCAACCCGCAGTGTGGATGATTCTATCGTTTCGCGGTCGGCCGTCGCTTGCTAGGATAACTGCAAAGTTTAGTTGAGGTGGTGTGAACAAGGTCGATCGTAGATCACAACGAACGTTCAGGGAGAGCGGGAAGACCCCTGCGACAGACTGGAGTGGAGGGAAGGGGCCTGAGGATCCTTTACCACATCGATTACCGCCTTCGTCGGGGAATACACGATAGACTTCCAACTTGACTCGGGGTTACTCCAGTTGGCGATGCCCTGACCAAGGGCGCGATTTCTGAACTTGAAACGATTCCCGCTCTGATGACCTGGGGGCTGGGTGTGACTGGAGATGATAGAGTCGCCTGCGAACTGCGGGGAGAGGTTGTGTTGTCAGGGACGTCGCATAAATTAGGGCAGAAATACCGACAGATTCCCCGTCCGACTATGTGAGCGAGTCGAAGGAACAGATTTTGGAAAGGCGGAGGGTCTGAGCTCGAGATTTCATTCCACCGGGGGCAAACCCAACAGATAGGCTCGACTTCCGTCGGTGGAGTATGCCTCGCCCGGTTGACGGCCCTCCTATGGCAGTGGGAGAGGAAACCACGCAACCCTACGCCACCACGGGGCCAGCCAAGATGGAAGTGTGTTGGTAGAGAGTCGAACGCTGGACTCGCGGCTTTCGTTCCGTTTCAGAACGGCTCAGAGCGGTAAGACGGTGGGGGCATACCGAAGGATGGAATCGCTTGTTTCCCGAACGGCAAACCAGCTCGAGACACCGTCCCATGCCCGAAATTGGCGTCAATGGCATGTAGGTCCGACTCCCCCAATGCATCGAGGACTGACGGGGAATGT
>Ga0307509_10009572_pt1 | contig 12066 bp, 8 predicted proteins | sample 10_EM_MG_FD_202245 | JGI IMG/M metagenome (GOLD analysis project Ga0307509, IMG submission 202245) | Populus trichocarpa ectomycorrhiza microbial communities from riparian zone in the Pacific Northwest, United States - 10_EM | ecosystem: Host-associated > Plants > Roots > Unclassified | place... | reverse complement strand
CGTACGACCTGCGTATGCCGGTTCTCTCCTCGCATTTCCTCCACTACCCATCTTTGCCGAATCTCCTCCGACTCATAACCGAGGCGAAATCTAGTTTACCAAGGGTCGGGGATGGCACGCTGCTGTCCGTATCACGATAGACCGAGGGATGTTGTGTTTAGTGTTTCGATGTTGCCGCACCTTTCACTTAAGGTGTTTCGTTGCTGTTGATCGTGATGAACTAGGTGTGCAGGGTTGTGCGTTATCTGTATGAAGCTAACAGTGGTGCAGTCGGCATCAAACAATAGTAGTTGGAAACTAGTTCGTTCTAGTAATCATTCGATAAGATGTCATCCTCGTAGTAGTAGTTTTCCGTCGAAGAATCTGCATGTGTTGGGTGAGCAGCAAAATTTCAACAACATGGAGCTTCGGGTGGTATCGTCAGCATTACTCAGCCTCAGGGGTGAAAGAAGGCATACCCGAAAGTGCGGCGATCTGTCTTGGTAGGATAGGTTGTGGTCAATATGAGGGCGGAGAGTGCGGAGAGCAAGCGCCAAAGCGAGTAAGTATTTGGATTTGCTTATAAAAAAGGGAGTAAGCGGTTGAAGAGAAGAGAGAAGAGAGAAAACAAAGAAGCAGAAGCAAGTGAGTCCTGGGGATAGGCCTGGGCATAGGCGGGTGCCATAGGCAGTCAGTAGGTCGTAGTTCCAACCATTGTTTGCTCAATAGTAAGGGGGAGCGGAATGGGGTCAATGAATAGTGAAGGGAATAGTGAAGGGAATAAGGCGCTCAGGCGTCACCGATGGTCGCTGTATGCACTGAAAACTATCAAATTTAGACGGAATGAATGCAGATGTGACAGGAATGAACATCCCCAGAAGAGAGAGTAAAAGCGGTAACAGAGGTGCCAGTTTCAGCGTGCTAGTGACTACAAAATAATCTGCTGGGTTGAGACGGTGGTAGGGAAAAGAGTGTGGTAGGATACCTAAGACTTTCTTTCCTGATGTGAGTGTGGAATACTATCTGGGTAATTTCGGGGGAGCCACCCTGCTTGTTGTGGGCGGTGCGATGCCAAACTATGGGTGGAGAACTACTCCCTTCTGCGGGCCTGCCCCACCCGCCGCACAAAACACGACCTCGCATGACCGAAACATAGTGCAGTCTAACAGTGTAAGGTTCACCGAGTTCGCTAGGGGTGGTGGGAAATCTGGTATGGTAACGTCGTATCGTTGGAAATGTTAGAGATTGTAGGTTGTTCATCCGAGCATAATTTGCTTAGTCATAGAGCTGTCTGGCTGTCAAGTGTGGCAGATCTCACTTGTCTTTCTTTTCTTGTTCTTGAACAAGGACTTTGAGAATCGGGAAATGTTAGCCAACACCAAAGTCCTCGATATAGACTATGATTTATTGACCTAGGATGCTCACAACTGGCGCAAGTGGATTATTACAGCTGCCCCTTGTTGTTCCGGATCACGCTAAACCGGATACCCCTCTGTGAGCTCTGTGCAGTCACACAATTTCACTAGCCGAACAGGCTAACATGAGATTTTGAATATGAACTTCCACCCTTATCTATAGAAAGCTCATCTTCTATTAGGCCAGAATGCCTCATAACCGGTCGACATAGTATCCCAAACTAGGAAAGAACACAAAGTGGACAGCTTTGCATTCCTAATATCTGTACGCTCCAGACCACCAAAATTACTTGTGCTTCGCAGCCAAGAATTGCCTTCCCCATTTGCCCTAGGAAGGCTTGCACAGATTTTTCTACCGAAGAGGTAGAGTGTGTACATAGCGCATCGCTAGTGTGCAAGCTAGTATCCGAAATATCAAGCTTGCGTAGACATGCAAGAAAGTTCAATCCTATCAAACTCAGTTCACGATGCCCACCCTACACACTATACAGCTTCGGCAGAAAGAAGACTAACAAGTTTCTTACGACAAATGGGGAAAGAAATTCTTGGCTAAGAACGGGTACGGTTGGATGCCATTGACCTGGATTTGACCCCGATTTGGTTTTACCAGATCCCATGTTGGTCCAAATAAAATTCCCTGAATTCTAAATTCATCATACGAAAACCAAAACTGTAGTCTGGAAGGACGGTCCCAGACAAATTCCCTGGATTTCCCCCGATTTCACAGCTTAGAATCTGGCCCAATAGAGACCGTTTCCACGTGGGGAGGTGAGTAAAATTGGTGTTGGGCTATACCATATGTGGAAGAAAAAGCGGAAAAAACATCAAAGCGAACAGACAATCAAACCTTATTTCTCCTGCTAATTGACCAGAGAACCGGCCTGTGATACCTAGGTGATCCAGCTCTTCCCCGAAGGTGGTATAGTCTTGCGAGTCACCCACATTGGCAACCGTCTCTATTAGGCCAGATTCTACGGTGTCAGGATAGCAGAGATAAAATTCCACGCTGTCCCTTTCAAGATATATAACTTCTCTCACTTACCTCCATTTCTTGAACTTCTCTTTCACACCATCTGTTCCCCATCACCCAACGTACAATACACGATTATCGGCAAAATGGTCACCGAACTACCCGCGGAGCCTAATACGAAGAATCTACCCGATTACACACCCTCGAGTCCCAGCCATGTCTCCGACTCCAGTCATTCCCCGGATGCCCCTGCCCAGTTATTCCTACAATCGGGAGAACCATTCGAGGTAATCGGACATGTTATCTTATCTTCTCGCGCCTCCCAAATCATCAAATCACACTTGCGTCGGACATTCACCTTGGAATCCACCGAACATGAAAAGGAGGCTGGAGAGAAAGCTTCAGCTCCCGGTCTGGGCAGCACCAATGGGCATGAGCAATTGGTCTCGAGCGCGACTAAGGATAAAGGTGAACGCTCGGGTATTTTCTCCTCTCGAATCGCCGAGTATTTGTGATACTAACATACAAAATAGCCCAAGATCAGAACCACCCCGGAGTGGCAACAAAGAAGACCGGAACGGCCCGGGACCGCTCAGTTGAGACGCAGCAGCCAAAAGAACCTCTCCTAACAGACTTCCACAAGGTTACTCTGGTTATATATTTTACCCTGTTAGTTCTTCTGATTGTGGTTGGCTCTATCTGGACATCGTTCAAAATCCTGAAGAACATGTCTATCCTCTTTGGCCTCGATAAAGATACTGACAGGAATCCTTGGGATTTATTTTTTCTGCTTGTTGTTATGTTCATCTCAGGTTTTTGCTTACTCAGTTCCTCTGTGTCTGGGGTGGTTTACTCTGCAGAGTGCTTTGTCGAAATGTACCAGAAACTGACATGTCCGGTAGCCCAGCCGTGTCGATCGTGTGGCACGTCTGCCTTGATGGAGTAAGCCCATCGTGGGATATCATGTTAGGGCATCTAGTTAGCAGACGAGTGGGACTACCACCATGTTGAGGGTGACTAGTGTTTGTATGGTGGAGAGCCCACTGTGCGAGTGGCCACCACAAACTGTATCTAGTCCTAGCTGCGTTCTCTTTCTCTCCATAGCATCATGATCATAGCATCAACATCACCTACAATAGCACAGCGAATCATCATTCTACACATCGATAGAGAATACACTTTAGTTTTGCTATCACCCGCGTGCTGGGTCTCCCCCCACGACGCTCGCCTCACCGCAGCCTCACAGCGGTGCTTGTACGAGTACGGTGGCCGTTGTCCCTGCGCACGACCAGACCTCCACCATTCCCAACTATGTATGATTGGCCAATGGCATAACCAGAGGAGGAACGCCCTCAGGCTACAATGCAGTTTCGGTAGTGTAACGTATTGCACTGGGAAGTGGACCGGACGGAGAAGTGGATCAGTAAAAATGCACCAAAAAAATCGGAATATGGAAATCACAATTGACTCACAACACTGAAAAGATGAGTGAGATTCACAAGGATAGATTATATCTCTGATAGTACACCATTTTGGATTTGCTTACTATTGAGCTAAATTCGGAGGATTTATTTTTTGGCACTTCTCGTAGTGAGGATTTGTGCAAAATTCACATACAAACTGACTCACCTCTGCCTCTGATCCACTTCCCGGTCCAGTACATTAAGCCTAAAAATTTATGCTAGCTTTAAACAATTGTTCCTGTGCGCGATGGTGATCCTAAGCCGGGAGTCCACCTAGCCTTAGGTACCATCAGACTGGTTGAAGCCTTTTCAGATACCACCGGGCCAGGCAGTTGGATAGCGGCTCTCCAAAATGGATGCCCGGCCCCCCAAATGGGTCACCTGCATGCTTCCGGTTATGAGTGATAGCTTGTTTCAACCTTGACACTAATACGTAAAATATATATCTCTGTTTATCCCGGGTCAAAGTTGAAACACACCAAGACTCATAATCCTATGTTGACATTATGGGGCTAGAAGGTCTCATCCCAGTGGAGGATATCTGGATAGTAATTCAATCTTCGCGCTTATGGGGAAATAGACATTCTTATATACACATACAAGAGCAGATGGAAATTTAGTCAACAATCGAATAGAAAAGGTATCTCCAGTGTTCACAACGGTCCAGGGGCCCGGTAGGGCCCGGAGGACCGACTGCCAAGAGCCCTGAACCGGACTGGACCGCAAGGGGTTTCCCGTCCTCTGCAAAATCTAAAGACGGCCATTCTTACAAAGGACGACGGGCCCGGTAACCTGAGATAATAATGTGTGGGATGCATGAATACAGGGGCTGTGTTGCAGGAATCACAGTCCACGGCGGGGGACTGTGAGTGACGGCCGGTGAGGGCAGGCAAATACAGGGAATGAAACACAAGAAACAGTTGGTGCTAGCCGGTTCGAGTGGAGGATAATAGCAGCACAGCGGGATTCTAATATGAACTAGACTAGTGTTTTACATAACTACCGAGTTAAATCAGCCATATGGTACTCATAGCCCTGATTGAATTAGAATGAGGGGGAATGGATTTGTGAGATATCAGATACGGATATTAAAAAGGATATAAAGTTGACAATTGGTCAAAATAAAATACAGTACCCGATAGAGCAATTTGCTGCTACGAGACCTGGATGGAGGTGGAACCGTCTAGGCAGATGAAGAAGGACAAAGAAGTCAAGGAGGAGAAGTCTGTATATTCTGCGGATTCGTATCTGGCTCGTGTTCTCAAAGGTCCTGGGCCCCCGTAGGGCCCCCGTAGGGCCCCACGGGGCGACTGCCAAGAGCCCGGGACGGGACGGGGCGACAAAACGCGGTCCGTTCTCGTCCGGGAAACCTCAGGACGGCCGTCATTGCTGAGGACGGCGGGCCCTGCAATGTAAGACAAATTAGCGTAGGGGACGGCGGGGGACGGCGGGGGACTGCCGGCTAAAGTTTTTTGCGTCATTCAATAATTTCGTGTGCCAAACAGAAGTAGGGACTTGTGTAAAAGACAATAAAAGAAGTGTGTTATTCTATTCTAACCGCTCGTGGGAATGGACACTTATTGAATAAAGTCAGAGCCCCTCCCAATATCATATGATCGCCCGAAGTGGAAAATAGATTGGAAATATCATACACCGTGAGAATAACAATGAAGCACGAAATCCATCGCCATGATAATTGATATCTTCCCGTGCGCGAGAACCTGCTGTAGAGAAATTCTTTCACACAATGAACAATTGTGATGCTACAACCCCAGCACCCATGAGTTTCATCTCCACCTCTACTTTCGTCAAATCTAAACAGGGTTGCGGCAGAGAAAAGCGAGTGAAAAGGAAAAAAACAAAACACCAAAAACAGGAAACAATACGGTAGTAGTAAATATAATACCAATGCGTATGATAAAATGAAAGAACTCAAGAATAACAGGAAAAAAATGAATGATTCCCGGTGACTTCAACACTATGGAATAGGGGGACTGCCGGGGACAGCGGGTGTCTATGAGGGACTATGTATGAATCCTATCGACTGCGTTTCCCTACACCCTCCGCGAGCAGATTCAGGCATTCATCAAATAATACCCAGAGAAAGCGGATACCATCCGGTAGAGATAAACAGGTGTAGAATTTTTCCATGGTATGATATAACTGTTACGGCAAGGGAAGGACATCAAACAGAACACTTGATATACAAATCTTATCTACTTATGATCCTCCTGTTTTAACTCTTCTTACTTCATGTGCTAAAACATGCCTGTCAGGCATACCTAGTAGCATACCCAGCTTTCAGTCTCCATATTGCTCGACTTTCGGAGGTGCCATGAAATATGGGATGACGTAATCAACCCCGGCCAGGTGTGGGATTGCTTATTAATTGGGATGTGTTCCCGGGCAATGATAAAGCATTTCCCAGCCGGGTGTGAAACATTTGTCGCGGGGGACGGCGGGGATAGTCCTTTGAACCGGGTTGCCGGACAAGTTTCGAAAAAGACCGGACGGGACCGCTTAACGCGGTCCACCGCCCTCCGTCTTCAGGGCGGACGGACTGCCCCGTCGAGAACACTGCCCGTGCTTGCGCGAAGGCGCCAGTAGCTTGTCTTTTGCAATTGGTAACACCAGCCAGTGGGGCCTGGGTAACATTTGCGATCCCTTTCAGGAGCTGCCGTTGTTCTCTTGGAATAATATTAACAAATATTCCTTATTCGCCCCTCCACTATGACCCACCAAACAAAAATAAATAAATGAGCAAACGTTCTACTGACACTGGCTTTGCAGCAAGCCCAGTGGAAAAAAAGCGCACATCCTCTTCGAGGCGATGGCTCGTAGTGTACATGGTACCTCATCCAAAATGGCTGGAATTTTTGAAAACTATCTACAGTAGGGGGAAAACCATTTGTGCTCAACACTCTAGAAAACGAAAGTGAGGAATAATAATAATAAAAAAGGACGGCCACTATACTGCACGGACCAGTCAAGCCTTCCCCACATCACCCTAACTACCAAACTCTCCCCTTGCCGTACCATCAAAAATCAATTGTGCCGACTGCGCGCCTCACCTTTTCGGAGAACACTACAGGCGCTAGTTGGTGTTCTCCTCCATGAGGCAGTCATAACTTTTTTTTTCCCCATGCGGTAAGGATGTTCTTTGAACTAAAAATCTGTTTTTTTATATTTTTGCAAAATCTTGTAGTTTATACCCAGTACCTATCTCAAGACACACCGTAACAAATGGCGAGATAAATTGCCCAAATAAATATTTCATAACCCTTACACTTCCTAGTGTAGCCCCCCGCGTCGCACGGTAAACTACCCCAAGAGTGGGGTAGTAATCGCAATAGATTGAGAGATTTAAGAATAATCTTCCGCGGGAGAGAGGGCTGGGGGTTTGGGCAGACTTTAGGTTCAGAATTGGAGGAAACAATGGGTCAGGGGGAATAAAGGAGCATTGTGTTTTATTGATTGGCTCCTGAGGGTCACCCCGTTCATAGAAGTCTCTATGAAGGCATTGAAATACTGGTTTTAGTGGCAAAGTCGGTGGGGGCGAACGATGTAACTTTATCTATCGCACTGATCAATATACCATATTAGGCATGATGCATACGGGTGGCTCACTCCCAAAGCCCAAGTTCATAGAGCGTGAAGGCAATATATCCGCAGGTCTTACTATCAAAAGGGCAAAGAGCATGATAACCAGTGTTCCCAACCGCTCAGTCCGTCGGTCTTCGTGGGAGGACTGGACGGACTACGGCTCATAGTCCGTCTTTTTGGGGGGCTAGGACGGACTCCGCCCGGGAAGGTGAGGACCGGACGGACTATAGGAGACTATAGTCCCAGCGCTTGGACCTCCAGTACTAGCCAAGCTGAAATCATACGCCTGCAAACGGATTCTTTTCACATCATGAGAAATCACCCGTGCAGTCCCCCGCCGTCCACCCCCCTGCCCTGAAGTAACATGTCTCACCCTGTAGGGCCCGCCGTCCTGCCCAAAGAGGGTCGCCCTGCCCTTAGGCCGCCCCGGACGGACTACAGATAGCCGTCCCGCCCCGGCCGGGGCTCTTGGCAGTCCCCCCGCGGGGCTCCGCCCGGCCCCCGGACGGTCGGGAACTCCGGCCCCAATCTCTTGTGAGCCGTGATCGTGACGGCAGCGACCCCGATCCCAACACATTCGTTATTCCTGAATACCGGCAGGTGTCAACTATAAACAGGTCTCTTTACCAATCCACTCATTGACTAAGGAAATGACACTTAATCAAGTGATCAATGCCCCTGCAGCCCCCCAGTCAGCTAAACATTCCGATCGCTTCACAAACAATCACTCGCCCACCTACATACTAACTATTGTTGTCTAGAATGTGTTGCGCTAGTTGGAACTTGAAATCACAGGCATTGCAGGAATGGTGCCCCGTATGATGGAGTCGTAGAATATATCGCTAGGACAAGAAATGACAGTGAGAGTTTGAGAATGAAGGGCTGTTATAAACATAAGAATAGATAATATCCTGATGGCTGCGCTAGACTTGGAAGTTTGTATATATAGTCTGTTATGGTTGACGCTCGGATGAGGGGAAAGGCAAGCAAGGCAGGACTAACGAATACTATTCTATTTAAGTTTGATTTTTGATTTCGACAATGTTGGAAATTGCAGCACTCTGAGGCCGCCGTGATACAGGTATGCATCAGTGGAGGGCCGTGCAAACTATCAAAATCTTTCCTTTATAATACTTGTTTTTCCTCCCTTATTGTCCTTTCATGGTTGGCTTCTTTCTTCCTGTTCCAGTGTTCCGAACCGTCCAGGGGCCCCACAGGGACGATATGGATAATGCCAAGAAGACAGGAAGGGATGGTACCGCAAGTCGCGGTCCTGGGTAGGTCAAATTACTCGGGGGACTGCGGGGCTAGGATGGGACCTCCGGGCCCTATACGCTAGACATTTATTAGTATAGTGAGACAAACGGGAAAGCGTCTGCTTAGGCGGAGAGCAGGGGGGATGGCAGTGTGACCGGGATTTGGGAGGGGACTATAGGGGTATCAGAAGACGGTAGGGTGTGGGCAGGAACCCTAGGGTGTAGGCAAGGACTGCGGGGAGGCCATAGAGGGCATGCATTATGAATGACGGCCAGGCACATGTAGCAAGAAAATGAGGGAGGTGGCCGGGGATGGCTGAAGACAGCCGAGTGCTGAAGCAGGAAGACAAACTATGAGTGATATACGGTGATGCCACGTAATTGGGACAATAAATGATATGCCTTCGAGAAGGACAAGAAGGTTAAATAGATCAAGTACTCCAAATATTAAGATAAGACTGAACCACTCATTCCGCTCCGAGCCTTATTGTCTCTGTTAAATGCTTCCAAAAATCTTTTGCTTTAAATAGAGTCAAGGTGGTGATGTCGCAGCCAAGTCACGGAACTGATGCAACCGAACTTGACTGGCAGCTCAATGCCTGGGATTTTCCAGAAAAGTTATTATACCGGGAAACTCAATTGATCCTCTCGGTTCCGGATATCTACAACCAATATCAGAACTTTCCGACACGGATAGTGCCAGTGCCCTCTGCAGCAAGGATATCTTTGCTGCCTTGCAGATTCATGGTGGTGGTTTTTGAATTATAATTTGGAAAACACTTTTGGGTTTTTTATTTCTCGAAGATGTATTCTTCCTTGATTATTAGTTTGCGCATATGGCACATGATTTGCCTAATCATAAACTATAAGCGAGATCAAATCATGCTCGTATAAATTGATTTCTGACCATACCAGCCAAAGAGCTGTGACAGAAAGCCACCACCGAACCCTATTGGGCGCCCGGTCCTACCTCCATCTGCTCTAGTCCGTCCATACACTCAAAAAAAGACGGACTACCACCGGCGGTCCGTCCTGTCCTACCTCCAAACAGACCGACTCGACGGTTCAGAACACTAGTTTAGGTTCACGACTCGCTATTATTTTTGTACAAGGCCAGAATTCCCCTCCTCAAGTGCACACTCTGGAAGACGGTCCGCATTTCCATATCTCTCTTTAATACGATGAAATAGGAAGCGCGCACACCAGCCCAAGATTAAACTCAACCCCCATAGGTAGCTGAAGTGGTAGAGTGCATTGAGTAGCGCTCTGAGTATTTCTGGACATCCTTCCAGGGGCCAATCACGCAAACGAATTCCAGCACCATTCAGGGTACCTACGAAAGCTGTTACCGGGACGACCCAGCTCTGGCGGCGTACGAAGCTACAGAACCTCTGATATCGGCCCTGTGGGGGCTTGGTAAATATTAGCAAGTTTCTCCATTCCGAATTTGGAGTTGGTAAAACCCTACATTTGGAGCCTTGTTAGGTAACTCGATGCCTAGATCACAGTTAGCCGAGGATTATTAGTAAAAAAGATGATGAAATATACCTGCGGCACGGTACAGATTCTTGACAATTACAATGAGCCTAGAAGACGGAGCAGCAGGCAGGGAATGCAGTAACCACTCTAACTCATATCCAAAGTCTAGGAGAGCTGACCCAGACATGTGCTTAGATATAAAACTCGCTTTGAGGATGGCCACGTCTGGCTCAGTACCAAACTCTATGAAGTATCCCTGGCTATTAAGCCAAGCAACCACATGATGTGGTGCATATGTCCGTACCTGTTCGAATGTCGCGGAGGGCGAGATGATAATCGGACCTCTACCAGGACCAGGGATTGAATGGTTATTGGCCTGATGGGATGAAATAGGCCCACAGGGCATCGCTTCAGCCTCAGGAGCATCACTCTCGAATACGTTGCCATTACCTTCACCGTCAGACACAGATATAGAACCTTGTTTAGATGACACATCAGCCCTCAGAAGAGCTACAGGCCCGTCCGCTGCAGGAGTTTCTGCCTGTTGTTCCCCCTCAGCGACACGTGTTGGTGCATCCGCCGCCAATGGTGCATTCTCCGCTTTCCTTACTCCAGCTGGCAGTTCGTTAACTCTTTGAGTCGCGGTATCAGGGGCCGACGAGGGGGTTGCGGCATTTGCCGGCATGGAGGGATCTCCTAAGTCTGTAGCCCTCTGTTGCCCTATGAGCACGGGGTTGTTCGACAGCGCCGCCATGTATCTGGTTCCCTCTACAACTATGCCCGAGGGTGCTTGATTCTAATAGATGCAATCTCATCGGATAGTAGCTAGGGTACGATAGCTAGTTTGGGTTACGACCACCTTAGGCATCGTGACTGTTGTTCGGGGGTTTTTCCTAGTGAGCTCCATACCAACTTGGGCGGTAATTTTTTATTGCACCGTAATTCTTATTTGCACGTTGCGTACGTTTGACCCACCGGAGTGGCTGCTTTTTGTAAGCACAATGTGAAGAAATTTTTCCAAATTAAAGAGCAATATCTTAGGCACTTCCCATAGAGAAAATACTGACAGCTGTACTTCTTTTGCCTGGACAGCTGTGGAGTATCGTATTCCGAACATCTCTATATTTTTCTACAGGGGAATTTCTTTTATTAGCATTCACGCCATTTTGAACCTGTATTGCGTCATATTTTTAATTCCACATCCCGAATAGAGGCTTGGTTCCTGTCTATCTTCCAAAAAAACTAACTAGATTTTAGATGCTCTCCAGGCAGTTGCTAAGCCATGTCCAAACACCCTGAAGGTTTTATAAGCCAGGGTATCATAATTTACGATTATACTAATCGCGCACTAGCCCAAGTATTGTCCCCTAGCAAAGGTAACAGAATGCGATGCAACGTGTCGCACTTCTTTGTCTAACACCTAACTCAACAAATCGCCTCCGAAACAACAACTAAAAAATATTTAAAAATAAAATAAATATATAGTATTATTTAGCACCTTGTGCGTCACGTATTTGATCATTGAGATTTTATCTTGTGTGAAAGGTATCATGTGTGAGGGGGTGAGGGGGCAGGGTTGTGATGCTATGCGGTGGAACGTTGCAGAGTTAGATGTTCGGCTACTTTTGCCAAGGGACAATAGGTAAGGATTGACCTATAGCCACACATCCATCCAGCTATCGGAACAGGTATAGCTATTTCGGAAAGGAGGCGAAATTCACAAACCCCCCTACCGGTATGGTGCCGGCACCTTAGAACCTACCCTCTTGACAACGAACATCGACTAATATTTCAACCAACAACAGCAGCACCTGCAGATGGAATTTTTAAAATTCCTTCTGTAAAGCTTTCCTAATTAGTTATTAGAACATATTTACAGAGGGATTTTCTTTTTAACCTTC
>Ga0307509_10009571_pt1 | contig 12068 bp, 10 predicted proteins | sample 10_EM_MG_FD_202245 | JGI IMG/M metagenome (GOLD analysis project Ga0307509, IMG submission 202245) | Populus trichocarpa ectomycorrhiza microbial communities from riparian zone in the Pacific Northwest, United States - 10_EM | ecosystem: Host-associated > Plants > Roots > Unclassified | place... | reverse complement strand
AAGAACAGTCACGAGGAAGATGTACTCACCAACAGCTATGTTGGACCAGTTGATACCCTTTTGACCTGGTTCTGCGGCGACACCCATAGCTGAAAACGGCGAAAGAGGTGGTTCGGAAAAAAGGTCTGTCGGATGATTCCCTAAATAAGTGTACTTGGGGTCGGGATGATCGGACTTAGCCGCTCGGAACACCTTTTTACCAATTTTAGGTGTACTGATTCACAAGGCATGAAAAGTGATAACTATTATTGGGGTGTAAGGGAATTGATATGAAGGTATAAAGACATAGACAGTAAAAGAAAATACGTAAAGGAAGTTTAAAGGGTAGTTGCATGTGTCAAATCCAGCGATCCTATACAATCAGTCCATACCAACAGGAAGACGCCTGTGCATCATCCATGCGGCATCCACGAGGCAAAACGGGAATATCGATTATGAATGTGCCAATTTCTCGGTCAAAGAATTAAGGTCTTCCTTCAGTCTGTGACGGTAATATCAGCATATTGAAATAAACGAGCAAGGCTGGTGTATTAAAAGAATCCATGCACCATCGCGAACGCTACAAGTGCCCCAATGAAGCCTTTAAAGCCAAAAAACCGTACATACCGGATAATCTGTTCCTGGCTTTCTTCCTGATCTTGTTCCAGGTATTGAATTTCCATGGCTTTCCTAGTGATATCCTGCTGGAGTTCGCTAATCTTGTTGTACGCGGTTTCTAGCTCTTCCTTAGCGTGTTTGGCGGCTTTATCATGCTCAGCTTGAAGGTCGTAGATTTTGAGGTTGTGTGCCTCATGGAGCTTCGCGAGTTCTTCCTTCGTCACCCCTGGCGATGTCGCCGGTAGCGAAGTTACATTGCCATTACTCCTGGGTGACAATGACCCTTGCGCAGCGATACCTGCTTTGACAGTGGCTAGTTCGCCTTCCAAGTCAGAGAGTTTGATGAGAAGTTCTGACTTCTGGGTCGCAAATGTTGTCAACTCGCTGTCGTGTTCAGCACGCAACTTGAGGATTTCATCTGCGCGAATTCTCGCAGCTTCTTCCAGTTCCTTCTTGTGGTTGTCAGAGAGCTCTGCCATCGAGGACTCGGTGAACGTCAGCATATCGGTTACAGCCAGAAGGTCATCCTTGGATATCGACAGTTCCTTGTTGACACGAGAGAGCTCTTCGGCGTACTCAGGTGAGAGGGATGGCGCTGCTTCAGCTTGGGTACGAGCCACATCACGTTGCTTGGTCAGCGTTTCCACTTCCTTGTGTGAGGTCTCGAGGGCCGCTTTGGCTTTTGCGAGGTCATCCTGAGTGGCTTTAAGTTCGATAGTGAGCTTGCTAATTTGCTTCTGCAAGCTATTGACATCGTTTTCTAAAGAAGATGCGTGGTCTGCCTTGATGTTTTCGAGTGCGATGATATTGGCAGATTGAATCTGTTCAATTGTGGCATTGGAGGTCGAGCGAAGCGTCTGCAGTTCCTGAGAGTGTGCCTGTGCTGCTTCACTCTAATGGGAGAATAATGTAAGTGGTAGAATTATTTCCTCCCGAGCGGTACACACCTTGGCCCGCTCAAACGCTTCATCTAAAAGACGCGAATGCTCTGCTTTGACAATGTCAACCTTAGAGTTGTAAATGTTTTCTTGATTCTGCAAAGAATAAAATCAGCGAGGGAGCATTGGTTGAACCATCTATCTTTTTACCTCAAGCTCTTTCGAAACCTTCTCAAGTTCGGCGGCGTGAGCGGCCTGTTGAACAACTTGAGCGTCTTCCAATGCCATCAGTTCCGATGCATGCCTTCCCTCGTTATGAACGAGATTTTGTTTGCATTCCTCATACAAAACCAAGGCTTCTGAATATTCCTTTTGGAGAGACTCGAAAGCAGCCGTAAGTTGAGCAAAACGAACGGAGCCTAATTCGAGCTCCTTCTTGTGTTGTCCAATCAAGGCTTCAACCGTTTGGGCCTGTTCCATTTCTTTATTGGTGGCAGCTTCTGCGGCCAAACCAGAAGTAACGACTGCCGTTGCTAAATCGTCCTCCAGCGTTGCGATTTGCCTTTGTAGCGTGTCACGGGCGTCTTCGAGTCCTTCTTGGGTTTCTTTCAATTCCAGAATTTCAATTTCGAGTTCAGAGAGTTTGTTAGCACTCTCTTCCTTTTCTGCCTTCAAGGATACAATTTGCGCTTCTAGTGCTGCAGTTACAGAAGACCTTTCTCGGAGTTTTGCAATTTGGCTCATTGAATCTTCCAGAGCCATTGCATGCGAGACCTTCAAGGCTTCGATCTCTCCTGAGATGGCTTTAAAATCCGCCTGGGCCTTCAGTAAGGCTTCCCGTTCGACGAATGCAGCTTCGGCAGCAGCTTCACTTTTTTTGAGGGCCTCAACCGTTTCTTTCGAGGACGACAACGTAGCCTCAAGCTCCCGAATTTGAGCATGTAAGGTTTGAACAATGCTACTCTGAACTGCGGCCCCCGAATTTGCATCTTCAAGCTAGAAAACAAAAAAAAATCAAATCAACATACTGGATACAAAATTAGGAAATGTCTAACCTCCTTCTGAACTCCCTTTAAGGAGCCAGTTACCTCCTTCAACTCCGCCTGAACCTTCCTCAGTGACATCTGTGTTTCATCAAGCATCAGGTCGACCGTGGCTTTGGATTCCACTAATTTCTTCAAATCGGCAGCTTTCAATTCAGCCTCTAGCGATGCCGCTGTAAGGGATGTCTCAAGATTCTCAATTTGAGCCTCCAACTCAGTGACAATGACACCTTTGGCGTCCAGGGATGTGATGGCCTCATCGAGCTGCTTGACAGCATCAGCGAAAACAAACCGGCTGAGTAACGGAATAAGACTTCACCTGGTTCTGTAATTCCAGCAAGGCCTTCCCATCCTCTTTCGCGTCCTCTTTTACTTCCTTGATGGATGAGATGGAACTTGCGGGCCTTGTTGCTTTTGGGGGTGCAACAGCTGAGGACCGTGAAAGAGGAGTCGCCTTCGTGGGAGCTTTTACAGAGCCAGTAGCACTCAGTCTCGAGGAGAGGGGCTTTTTCACAGCCTCTGACACTGAAGCACGGGGTCGGGCTGTCGGAGTTGCAGCTTTCGCAGAGCCTGCTGAGCCTGTGGGGGATACGACTGCGTGGCGCACCGGGGCACTGTCTGGTGCCGGTTTTGCATTGGTAGAAGCGGATAATGACTGTTTAACGGTAGGAGGTGCAGATGTCTTGACTGGTACCACAGATGCTCTACGGCTTGAACCCGTAGCTACGATAGGAGGCTTGAGGGATACAGAGGCCATCGAAGGTTTGGAGCTTGCTGGAGGGGCAGACGTTGTCGGCTTCCTCAGTGGCGGCGCTGTTACTTTTGAAGCGGCGGTAGTAGGCGCTTGAGACCCAGGTTTGCTTCCAGTTGGTTTAACCGACCCTGCGCCAAATGTACCAGAGTTAATGATCTGGGAAGCATTGGTCAGTAGCTGTGGCGTCGACCTCCACGTTGCTGAACGTCACCTTCTTCACTGTAGGAGTAGGTGGGCTGCCATTCGCTTTCTTTACATGATTCACCGACATGGCTCCTTTATTTTTTGCTCCAACTGAGTCACTGATTTTAGTAGCAGACTCTCCAATAGGCTGTGTCTGCTCAGCTGATATGTTCAAGCCTTCAATTCCATTGGAAGCACTGCGCAGTGTTGGCTCGTCACCTACCGGGAAACCGTATGGTAAGTTGTGACGAATGGCAGACAACAGTGTTTCCAGGCTGACCTTGCTCCTCGTGTTCGGCATCAATCATGTCACCAACAGAGACCACAGGGTTACCTTCCGCAGAAACAGGTAAGATGCCGTCTATCTCAGCCATAACTGAAATTTAGGAGGCGAGGGTAGCAAGATACACTACTGCCTATTTGAAAATGCTATGGGAAAAAATGACCCGATATAATCCTTGTACACAACAATCAACAGACGCGTCGCGCTTTGTATCTACGTAACTTATTTATCAACGGATCACAGCAGCGAGATTCAGTGCATTAAGCGCAGGTTCTTCAAGGGAATTATGGTTGTAGCTCAAGACTGCCACCTTGTTGCAGAATATCATTCATGGGGATTTCAGAGAAACAAGTTAACATACCGATCCAGGCTCGACATTGAAATGTGTTCCTTCGCGATTAAGTATTCTAAATATAGCCATGAGAAGGGGAGAATTAGGAACTCCTTACCGAGACAAAGAGGGAAATTGATCCAGCGGGATATCAATACTCGATTGAAGTGACCATGTGCAACGATAAGAACATCCCTGGTATGGAGACCTTCTTCTTTGTACTGCCTATGATATTGTCGTACCTAGAGAGCGATTAAGGCAAAATGGGGAGGCCAAACTTAAATTTACCGTCTGGATAACTTCATCGACCCTTGTCTCCATTTCTTCGGCCGACTCCCCACCAGGACATCTTCAAAAAATAGTTCAGGGACAGGAGGAGATACTAAATGAACACATACCCATCATTCCAAATTTTCCACGTGGGGTTTAATTTCTTTATTTCAGCGGGTTTCAGTCCCTCATAGTCCCCTGGGCGTCCACATACTCAGATGGCTTCAGTTATGAAGGAGGCCCAAATATCGTTTTACCGTAGTTCCACTCTTGTACCCCAGGATTCAAAACATATTTTGGTAAAGTTCCAGTGTGCTCGAATAGAAGTTGAAAGGTTTTTTGAGCTCGCTGGCGAGGAGAGACTTGGACAGTACAAAGATTCTTTTGTTCAATCACGACTAATCAGCCGTCAGTAAATCGTGCGCAGAACGGGGAATCTGTAATCCAGGATTGACTCACGACCCTCTCCAACAAAAACCTGCGCCATCTTCTTCACCTGATCAATCCCCCTTTCAGTGAGAGGGATGTCAGTCAATCCTGTCTACGCAACGGCCAGTCAACCCCAACAGACAGCAGTTTATGAAAAGCTGAATGCATACGTGTCTCCTAGCAAATAATCAAACCTTCAACAAATTCAAGTGCGTTATTCGCTAATTACCCATTCTGTGACCACTCGGTCTCTCCTGTCAAGCGATTTAGTGTTGATCAACTTGGACCTTGAGACTCAGCAGGGAAGCACGAACCATGCCTGACGAGGAACAAGCGCGGCATTGGGCGCGATTCGCTCATGATGATGGTAGGAGTGTAGAACGGTATGTAACCATCAATGACCCAATTAAGGTAAGTAAAGTATTTAATTATAAGTATGTTAATGTCACAAAGTTCAGGTCAACTTAGACGCTTTCAACTTCACGGGCTCAGCCGAGGAGCAATGTTTGATGACTGTTCGTCCCTTTATTTATTTCGTTCTCTATCCATTAATTCCCCATCTTAGACGTTGAACATGCTGTTGGCGATTCTGGGAAACAGGTTCATGCCTCGGTCCCTGTCCCGCAACTTCAATACGAGGGCTTCGAACCTTCACCATACCAAAACAACGACGCGCGCGCAGAACCGGATGAGGAACCAGTATGCAGCTATCTATCTATCGTCATTACGCTACTGATGAATCGAAGGACTCCTCTTCAGAAGCTCCCACCGTTCCAGCTTTCGAGCTTGGGAGGGTTCAATATGCATTTCCAGCCCCACTTATATCCTTTGTTGTCAGCTCGGACATGCTTGCAATGGGCCTCGCATCTAACCTGATTGTCCTTATTGAACTGTCGCATGCAGAACAAGTTGTTAAGGTCCAAATCCCAAGAAAACCCTCTGAAATGTCCATCCACAAGCTCTTCATGGATCCTTCGGGTCGCCATATTATTGTAACGTCAACGCAAGGTGAAAACTGGTATCTGTATCGATCTTGGAGGAAACCTAGGCAACTCAAAGGGTTCAAGATGGTGATAGAGAGTGTCGCCTGGAACAAATCTGCCTTACTCTCGTCAGCACACTCCACATCAACCCGAGAGATTCTTATTGGGGCAAGAAATGGGACTATCTATGAGGCGGCACTTGATGCAGAAGAAGACTTCTTTAAATCTCACGAACGATACCTGCAGTCCGTCTTTTCTCTACCCGAGAGACATCCAATCACAGGCGTCAAATTCGAGTATTTTCCTCCTACCGATCCAAAGAAGGCATTGGTACTTATAACTACAGCCACTCGCATATATCAATTTGTAGGGGCTATCGACCGGAAGTCAGAGGAGGTCGGGAGAGTCTTTACCGCTTTGTTCGCAGCATATCGCGAAACAGCGCCAAGTGGGCATCTCGATACCTTCCCTTTTTTTTTCTTCAATTTGACCCCCCATAATCAGAGATCCTTGAACTTCCTGGTCTCCAACATTCAGAATTGCAATTTTTTACTCCCAACCCCGACCAAGCGCTTTCCTTGCCCAAGCGCATGGCTTGGTTGACTGGTATGAGGGCCCTACAATTTGCTTCCATTTTCCTGACGTTTCAATGTGTAGGACCTGGAATATATCATGGGTCTCTCAATCTTGAAACAGAGGGCGAGGACCACATCGATACTGCTGCCCTTCTCCCTTATCCTACATCTTCCGGCAATGACGTTCCCGAAGTGCCCTTGTCATTGAATTTAACGGAGTTTCACTTTATACTTCTTTACAGAGAGCGAGTGGTGGGAATTTGCAATCTCGATGATAGGATGACCTATGAAGAAACGCTTCCTTTGGTTTGTCGATTCTCCTGCATTCGGTTCATTTTTAGACTGAGATATATTTCAGAAAACCAACGAGACAGTGCTTGGGCTGGCTGCTGATCCTGTCAGACGAACGTATTGGGTATTCACAGATCAATCGTTGTTTGAATTGGTGGTTGGGAATGAGGATCGTGATGTATGGAAGATATACCTTCAGAAAGGTCAATTTGAAGTTGCACTTCGTTATGCCAAGGTATGCCTCGGGGCGCGATATAGCATTAGGTTCTAACCCGCTTTATCAGACTGCCCGTCAACGAGACCAAGTGCTCTTTGCGCAAGCAAACAACTTTTTTGACAATGGACAATATTTCCAAGCTGCTCAAGCCTATGCGCACTGTTCAGCCACGTTTGAGGAAGTTGCTCTCAAATTTTTGGATGTTGCCGAACGAGATTCACTGCGTTCTTACTTAATCTCGAGGTTGGAGCGTACAAGGAAGACAGTGTGTTTAGACCCATCCGAAACTGAACAGGCTAAATCTCCCTATTTAGGATCTCACTCAACGCATGATGCTTGCGACCTGGCTGGTAGAATTCTATCTGAGTAAATGCAACGAATTGGATGATATCGTTGCTTCAGAATCTGTTTCGCATGATGTCGAAAATTTCCGTGCTGAACGAACAATTGTAGAAGATGATATTCGTCAGTTCTTTGAGACGTATAAGGTAATGTAATGCTTTGTTATCTTTACCTTTTCTCTTTCTTACTTTACACAACTAGAATAACCTGAATAAAGAAACCGTCTATCATTTGATCCAAGGTCATGGACGGACAGATATGTATCTTTATTATGCCACCACTATCGGTGATTTCAAGCGAGTTATTGAACATTGGATCATTGAGGAAGAATGGGTCAAAGCTATTGAGGTTATCAGCCGGCAGGTAACGATTTCTGTGACACGTCCGCCGTCGTCGTCGTTATTAAACGAACTTCTCAACCAGTCCGACCTCGAGCTTTATTATCGCTTTGGTCCAGTTCTTATGCATCAAGCTCCGAAAGAGACAGTCGATTCATGGCTCCGCCAACCGTCATTAGACCCCCTTCGTTTGATCCCTTCGTTCCTCCAGCTTCAACATTCCGTCCGGGATCCCCTATCTCCTAACCATGCCATCCGATTTCTCAACTATGTAATTTTTGAACAGCATAACACCTCTCCAACGATACACAATCTCCTCATTACCTTCTATGTCTCCCCTTCATCAGTCCCATCATATACTCCAGAGGATGACGGCCCTCTTTTACGGTTTTTGTCCACTGCCCCAACAGATCCTATTACTGGAAAACCGTATTATGATCTCGATTATGCCCTCCGGATTTGCAAATTCGCTGGCCGTACTCAACCTTGTGTTCACATATATTCAAAAATGGGTTTATGGGAGAATAGCGTCGACTTGGCGTTGGAAAAAGGAGACTTGGAGCTGGCCAAAATCAACGCTGACATGCCGGAGGATGATCAACCTCTCCGCAAGAAACTCTGGCTGAAAATAGCCCGTTATGTTGTTCAAGACAAGAAAGATATCAAATCGTACGTTGTTGCTTTCTTTTTTGCGTTTTTTGGTTGTTCATTATGTTAGAGCTATGCAGTTCCTTGAGAATGCAGATTTGCTCAAAATCGAAGACATTTTACCTTTCTTCCCTGATTTTGTTGTCATCGATGATTTCAAGGAAGAAATTGCGCATGCCTTGGAGGGATATTCCGCCCAAATCGACTCGCTCAAGGTCGAGATGGATGAGGCCACAAAGACTGCCGAAAGTATAAAGCAAGACATTGCTTCCCTCAAAAACCGATTCATCACCATCGATTCGAACGAACAGTGCTCGAGTTGCTCTAATCTCCTTTTTACAAGGCAATTCTATGTCTTTCCTTGTCACCACACATTCCATGCAGACTGTCTCATTGGTTTGGTGAGCATCAGCCGCCTTTTCTCGTCATGTTATGCTTAGCTTGTCTTCCACAGGCCAAAGAGTATTTACCTGCTGCATCCCTTCGAAAAATTATTACACTACAAAATGAATTAATGAAAGAATCCCCCAAAGGGCGAGCGCTTGTCAATAGACCGTCTCTCATCGTGTCGAATCCACCAACAGGTCGCCAACCAGCTGCCCAACGGACATTGTTGTCTGCCAATTTTGGACCAATCGTCAACCCTTTACAAAATGGTGCCAAGGCAGCTAATCTCTTGGGCCGCAGTGTCATCTCAGCAGGAGATCGACTGAGAGACTTGATTATTCCAGATGCATTGGCAACGGTGGTTTCAACGCCAAACTGGCTCCCTGGTATGGGCGGAGGAAAAGCAAGCGGAAATGAGAAGAGTATTGGAGAGAAAAAGCTAGAAAGTATGAGGGTTGAATTGGACGAGTTGTTGTCAAGCAGCTGCCCTCTATGTGAAAGCGTCGTCGCGGGATTGGACAAGCCATTTGTGATGGACGGAGAAGTAGATACGTCGTGGACTTTGTAGCACCAATAATGGTCATTACATGTTAATAATACACAAAAAAGGCTCAATGGCTGATCTTTTTCGTTCTGCCTGCTCTGCGACGCAGCCTGGCAGCTTTTCGTGCACCCATCTGAAACGCAATGATGCACAGTCTATGGAAATGGGAAATAGAACGCACCTGAGCTTTTGCTTCCTCCAACCTCCTCTTTTCCTCGGCTGCTTGTTTGCGCTCTTTGGTCACTTCCCTGCGTCTAAAAAAAGACATTGGCCTTGTTTTAGATTATAAGAAGTGAGGCAAACCTCTGGAATTCGACCTGTTTTTCTTCCTTGAGCTCCGTCTGCAATTTTTTGATTGCAAGCGCCTTTTGAGTCTTTTGCATACGATCCTCCCAGCGCTTCGTTCTTACGCCTTCAGGCAGGTGCGATCGGCTGAAAGAATCGATGAGCGAACATGAACGGCGAGGGTAGGACAACATACACGGCTGGGGACTTTTGAGCCTTCCATGGCTTACCGGAGACACGGCCATTGGAGGAGGAGGCGAGGGTGGACATCATGATGATAGCGGAAAACAAGTCCCGATTGGAAAGTTGTGCATGTTTGTATGTAAACCTATCCCTGACTTCACGCCAGAGGACGTCGGTCTTCCCGTCCACAAGAATGCTCAACGACGCCCATGAAGACCATCACCTCCGCCATCTCCTCGACCAGCGTTCTGCTCGCGCTGATGTCCATGGTCGTTATCCCTCCATTTCAGAGTACTCAGATTCCCCCTCCGTCTACAGTCCCGCCTTTTTCTCCCCAAGGCCTTCCAACCCCGCCGACGATGACCAACCCTCCCCTTCTCGCCGTCCCTCCAACGGTAGTCGACTTCATGATCCAAACACCAGTATGCTCGACCTCGATGACGATCCTCGCTCTTCTTTTGCAGCTTCGGAAACTTATGACGACGATCACACCGCGTACGAAGACGGAGAAGATGATGAGCCTGGCACCCGCATCAGTTATCTAGGACCAAAAATGCGGTTTCATTCTCGTGCGCCTTGGGAGATGGAAGGTAGCACCCTTGACGAAGAGGACGAACCAAACGAGAATCCCCGCCATTTTACCTCTGGGTTTTCTTTTGCTCGTTCAAGCGGGCCCAAAGCTATTCAATCAGGATCATCAAGTCCACGGCCTAGTTATGCCAGCCGACCCAGCGGGGAATCCTCTTGCTCGAATGTACGCCTCAAGCGATCATTCGAAACAATAAATTCGCAGATCTCATATGGGCGAGGTGCTCTTTAGTGAGTTGGTATGTTCACTGCTTTATTTCTAATCATAACTCTTTTCCCTAGTGCTTTGGCCCAGGAAAGCATGTCTACCAATTCTCTTGGCCGACCAGCCCCTACCCCTTCCAAAGAAACCCTTCGGAGCAAGTTTTCACTTGGCCGCCTCCGCCCTGAGATGTCGACCGCGCCTTTGCCACCACCTCCTGTTCCTACGTCCCCACTCCAAGCCCGTTTCTCCCCTCCGAGATCCGACGAATGTAGACCCCTCAATAACATTCCTTCAAACAAGAACCATTCTATCTCTGTACAAGGGTCTGTCCACCCTTACGCCAATCCAGACCTGGTAGTGTCTTATGCTGATGATCTACCTGCGCATTCTTCCTTTACGTCGAGTTCATCCGCCTTGAATTTTCCAGCACCAACGCGAAGTGATTCAAGTATTACGGTCACAGAATCCACCTCTGGTGATTCGTTGATGAGGTCAACCGCCAGGTCTATTATGACCCCGGATACGTCAATGAATTCTATTACATCGAAGCATCGTGCCTCGTCCATTCACCCCAAGAACATATCTTCCCCCGTCCCCGTGATCACCCCCCCACAACGAACGGATGGACAACCTTCAGAAATTCGTCAAGACGATGCCAACGCTCTCCCATCAGGGGTGTCGACTCTTCCTGGTTGGACAGAAAGAAACGCTGTTCCGACCTTCTCCCTTATATCCCTGGAGGAAGCTAGGGCACAAAGGATGCGGACCTCTACAATCAATGCTTCTTCGAGGATATCAAGTGCAAGTGGAACTTCGAATCCCTCGCCTCCATACGCACCAGGTGACACTGAATCTGCTCATGGTGTAGATGTTTTGCCGTTCAGTAGTCTGACTTCAAGAGCTCGTGGCCGCTCTATCAGTGCCGGCGCCAAGACAAAAACTGCCTTCCAAACTATCGTTGGACAACCCAAGGTAGAAAGACGAGATTCCGAGCCCAGCCTTCTTTCACAGCGAGCTCTCCCCGGTTTATCGGCAGGTAAATCGCTCAAGCACAAGAAAAGTGGCTTCATGCGTCTCTTTAACGGAAGCAAGTTGCAGGAGAAGGATGACCATGATAGCCCACCACCTGTCCCATCTCTGCCCGATAATTTACAACCTTCTTTCCCAACCCAGCGGACACCGAAATCGTCAGTTCATCGGATTCCGGCTCCTACCCTTTCGCCTTCATTGTTAGAAATTCCTATTGCACAAAGTGGCGACTCCACCATAGCTGAAAGTAATTCCTGGAAGCCAGATTTGCTCAGCCCAAGACGCACGCCCCCTACTCTGTCCATCAATACAGTGCCTCAAGCTTCTGCTTCCCGCTCTTCAACCTCGGCCGTCGCTGAGCGGCCCAGTCAAGCCACTCTCAGTGCCTCAGGAAAACCCTGGCTTGTTGAACAACAACCACAGAGCGCGCCTGCCAACGTTTCGGAGTTTCCTGCCCTGCGGCTGCGCCCGGTTTCCACTTTGTTCAGTGCCCACTTTGGCGACCATATCGTTGCTACTGATTCACGGTCATCTGCTGAAACGACAGACCTTTTCACGCCTAGATCACCCAGTCCTATGGGTCTCGTGTCACCCATAACGCCGGGCTCATTCACTCGGACGAGTAGTGATCAAATGGGGCCGGGCGATCAGCCCATTGTGAAAGGCCTCCAGGAGCAGCTCCAAT
>Ga0307509_10009569_pt1 | contig 12068 bp, 7 predicted proteins | sample 10_EM_MG_FD_202245 | JGI IMG/M metagenome (GOLD analysis project Ga0307509, IMG submission 202245) | Populus trichocarpa ectomycorrhiza microbial communities from riparian zone in the Pacific Northwest, United States - 10_EM | ecosystem: Host-associated > Plants > Roots > Unclassified | place... | reverse complement strand
GCCCGGGTGGCATGGGATGTGAGCCGGCGTTGCGAGGAAACTCAGGACGCATGGAATTTGAGCGGGCGTTGCCAGGCAACTCAGGACGCACAGGACGCAGGGGACGCAACTCAGGACGCACAGGGCACAGGGGACGCAGAGGACGCAACTCAGGACGCACAGGACGCATGGGACGCAACTCAGGACGCAAAGGGCGCAGGGGACGCAGAGGACGCAATTCAGGGCGCACAGGACGCAGGGGACGCAGATTCAACGTCGCGTGCGTCAGGACGCAACGGCGCCGTATCTGACGCAGGGTAATTTTTTGCTGATCATGTTTTATGTTTTATGATTGGTTTATGGCATGTTGCGCAGTGACTGATAGGAGTGATCTGATGGATTTCGGGTATGACTCATTATGAGTCATAGGACCGCGTGACTCGAGTTATGAGTCACCAGGGTTAGGGTTGTTGGCGTGAAGGGTCTATAAGTATGAGACTCGGTCACAGTAGTTAGAGCTCTTCACGCAACCATCTAAGTAATACACCACTCAGATACTGGGGCACGGGCCAAGCCTATTAACAGTGACCTTCCATAGGTGCAATATGTTCGAGATACCTAAAGCCCTTACCTCTATACTACCTCGCTTGTATGCGAGAACTCTATTCCTATACGATAGGACCTCCTACGATCACTATACCTACTACGAACCCACGATGTTAGTCTATAACGATAGACGAAGCAAACTACGTAGCCTATGTCGATAAGCCTATGATAGTAGGATAGTCGTTCCCCGTTACGAACACCTTCATGGGAGGCTGGTTTGTTACAGGTAGCGGCATAAGAGGGCAAAGTTACCCTGCCTTGGGAATTTGGTCATTATGCCCATTGACCCCAGTTACCCTACTGAGGAGTCCAAGTTACCCTACCTTCACCGGCAAAGTCATCCTACAACTTAGAGGTCGATTGCCTCACATTCTATGGGCTCTTAGATGTTGTTGGGCGCACACGCATCTGTACGGGAAGGCCCCACGCCTGAGGAAATGTGGCCCAAACATACTATTGAACTGGGGCGGGTTTTGCTAACACCCCCCTCTGGCCCAAGTGTTGGGACGGCGCGTCATAGGCAGACGGCTGTGTAGTTGCTCGTTTGCTAGTTAAAAGAGGTCATTGGAGCAGCTGCCGTAACACCGTATAAGTCGTCGCCGTCCATCCGACTGAATGTCGTTTGCAGGATATATAAGGGGAGTATGGGTAACCGCCAAAATGGGGGTCATCCATATATGGTCTCTTGGGCATCTAGGAGTCTATTCTAGCCTACGGGTTGTAAGGTAGTCTTCCTAGTGGTACTCAGGTAGTCTCAGAAGGCCAGGGTGCTTTCGAGACAAATACCTCAGTAACCAGCCCGGACTTTCTCCCCTTGATTTGTAGCATTACTATGGGTTGTTATTGGACTCTAGAGGTATGAGTCTTATCACGGTAGAGTATGTTCCGAGAGGCTGGCTATGGGTAGGGCCCACTTAGCCAACCATCGGCTACATCTCACCGGGGGAGCTTGCATGTCAACTTATCACATTGGATAGTTGCGTAGATTAAATGATGGACTGCATAGCTTGTATAGACGAAACTGCCACTGGGCTAGTGAGTCCACCACCTAGGTATTGACTCCGGTTGTTGTCATAACAGCTAGCCACTGGTATGACTTCGATAGGAAGAGTTTTTCCACCTGCGGTTGTATTGGAGATGCATTGCAGAAACTCATACCCTATTGACGGAGTTAAGTGTACCCGAGTTGGTCCGACACTTCTGGCAGGATAAATCCTGATGGAGGGTAGACCTCGGACGAACCCTGAGCAGGACAGGGTGCTTGCAGAAAACGTCGGAAGTAGTGGTGAATGTCAAAGGCTTAAATCTGATATCTACTTAAGTTTAAGCGTTTGGCATTCTACTTCAACAACCAACTTTTCCTCGAGAGAACTAAATTGAGTAAAGCTTCAAGCTTAACTATATTAAGTTTTACCCTTGATTCTTCTGAATTATTTTACCTCATCTTTATCTTCTACTTTGAGTGTTTGGTGCGGTCGCAACCTTAGAGTTCACCTCTCTACAGGGTGCCCCAGTTACAACATGGTCCCACCCTGTAGAATGCAGGGGGGTGTACTTGGAAGACACAAACAGGGAGAGAGTGGAGTTAGCGAAGGCCAGGTCCAAAACCGAGGGCCTGGTAATGGCGTCAAAAGGAAAGTACATGTGCACCGCTGGGGTATTGAGAAGGAGATATGGAGCTGCAAACACGGCGTCGAAGTACAGGGCAAAGAGAGTATCGTCCCTGTCAGAAAGGGAGCCGAGGGGATCGGTGAGAGTGTGGTGAAGATTGAAGTCCCCCACAATCAGATGAGGGTAGGAGAGTGGGGAGAAAACACGATCGGGGGGTATTGAGCGATAAGGAGGGTGGTTGGTATAAAGGAGGTAAACCGAACTTATCCTAAGGGGGCGGTAGGGTGATTCAGATAAACCTTCTGGGGAAAGAATATCCGCAAAAAGGTATTTCTGAGCTACCGTGAAAGACAGTGGTGCACGCCAGGTGTATGTTCAAAAGACAAGAAACATAAATGGACACCTGTGGTGGGCCAGGACGGGGAGGGGCAAAAGAGAGAAAACCCGGAAAGGTCGGGAGCACCGAGGGTCTAGAAGGGGTGTCTTGGATTGTGATAATCAAACGAGGGTGTGAAAGCATAGCAAAGCTATGAAAAAGTGAAAGAAAAACATTCCCGCTCCCAAGGCAGTTATGTTGCACGATAGGGAAGGACGGGAAGACAGCCATGCTGCCGGTGTATTTGGTGAAAAGGCTCTCCATTATTGGGCATAGCCCTGGGAGGAGTCAGAGTCAAGGGATTCATCTCTGCTCTCCCTTGGAAGGGGGTTGGTGATGATGTGTCAGGGTCTCTGCCTAGGAGGCCGAGCATCATGAGGGAGTACAGCGGATCTCGGAGTCTGAAGAGGTGCATTGGGTGTTAGACGCTCAAGCGTCGACGGGCCTGCCTGGTCTTCAGCAAGGTCCATGTTGTCCTGAGTCTGTCGAGCGGGAATCTTGGATCTATCCGAAGTGGTTTTTGGGCGGGAGTGGCAATCCCGACTTTGCGCAGAATGCTCCTCTTGGCAGTTAGGATAGCACGCCACTAAGGATGGGCAGCAGCTAAGGATGGGTTGGAGATTGCTACCCTTAGGGCAGGAAGGGTTAGGGCAGTGATTCTGAGCTTGGGTGTGTGTAACGACCCTACGATAGGTAGCTACAATGACTATCGCGTTAGCCCAAATGGTATACCAAGTGGTAACTAGAGGTGATATGGTCTGGTATACTTAGTATACAAATAGCTGGTTAGCCATGGGCTAATTGGGAAGGGTCACATGACTTTGTAGAAGGTCACGTGTTCAACTCTCCAAGGTGGCAGAGTAATTTTATACATAACGCGAATGTTTATTACGTGAAAGATTCATGAGGAATCGAGTAGGCGCTAAACATCATTACACGGCATAAGGATTCCTCAGTAGGAAATGTCCAAGTTACCCTACCTTCACCGGCAAAGTCATCCTAGAACTTAGAGGTCGATAGCCGCACATTCTATGGGCTCTTAGATGTTGTTGGGGGCACACGCATCTGCGCGGGGAAGCCCCACGCCTGTGTAAGGGTGGTCCGAACGTGCTAGTGAACTTGGGCGGGTTTTGCTAACACCCCCCTCTGGCCCCAGCGTTGGGACGGCGCGTCATAGGCAGACCACTGTGTAGTTGCTCGTTTGCTAGTTAAAAGAGGTCATTGGAGCAGCTGCCGTAACACCGTATAAGTCGTCGCCGTCCGTCCGACTGAATGTCGTTCGCAGGATATATAAGGGGAGTATGGGTAACCTCCAAAATGGGGGTCGCCCATATATGGTCTCTCGGGCATGTAGAACTCTATTCTAGCCTACGGGTTGTAGGGTAGTCTTCCTAGTGGTACTTAGGTAGTCTCAGAAGGCCAGGGTGCTTTCGGGACATATAGCTTAGTAATCAGCCTGGACCTTCGCCCCTTGATTTGTAGCATTACGATGGGTTGTTATTGGATCTAGGGGTATGAGTCTTATCACGGTAGAGTATGACCCGAGAGGCTGGCTATGGGTAGAGCCCACTTAGCCAACCATCGGCTACATCTCACCGGGGGAGCTTGCATGTCAATTTATCACATTGGATAGTCGCGTAGATTAAAGGATGGACTGCATAGCTTGTGTAGACGAGACTACCACTGGGCCAGTGAGTCCACCACCAAGGTATTGACTCCGGTTGTTGTCATAACAGTTAGCCACTGGTATGACATCGATAGGAAGAGCTTTTCCACCTGGGGTTGTATTGGAGATGCATTGCAGAAACTCATATCCTAAGGACGGAGTTAAGTATACCCGAGTTGGTCCGACACTTCCAGCTGGATAATTCCTGATGGAGGGTAGACCTCAGACAAACCCTGCGCAGGACAGGGTCCTCGCCCAAGGTCGGAGTAGTGGTGAATGTCAAAGGCTTAAATCTGATATCTACTTAAGTTTAAGCGTTTGGCATTCTACTTTGATAACCAACTTTCCTCGAGAGAACTTATTGAGTGAAGCTTTCTGCTTAACGATATTAAGTTTAACCGTTTTGATTATTCGTGAATTATTTACTCTCTCTTTATCTTCTACTTTGAGTTTTGGTACAGTCGCAACCTTAGAGTTCACCTCGCTATATGGTGCCCCCATTACAGTATATCGTTAAGCGCACTCGCTTAACTCTCTTCTGAGAATTGTTGAAATCCATTACCTTGACATTTGTTTGATTACGAGTCGCTTGTCTGGTACAAGAAGCATCGGGTGGAAAGAACAATGTCTTCAGATATGGATGTAGTCGAGTATGACTATGACCTTTCCCGCTATAGTTGCTATTGCAGACCTGCGTGGAATAGGATGGAAGTCCATCGAGGAGCAGATGGCCGACCTAGAACCCAGAGACATCCCTGAAGAAGTACAGGGGTTAGAAATATTGAACCCTGTTGCCTTTCTTCAAAGCTTCACGCATGACTCTTCGGTGGGACACAGAATCCCCCCACAAAGACGAACTCCCATGACCTTTGCCAACTTCACTAGGCACCTGTTTGAACCCTACATAGTAAGAGAAGTAACCAAGAGGTTTCAGGAAGCCAAGGCTTCTATGGGAGATTTCATCACGGCTACCCAGCTTGAATGGCAAAACGAGATAGTGACCTGTGCCAACCGCTGGATGAAAATTCAGCAGGTAGAGTACCGTAAATTAGCCCTTTCAGATCGGAATGATCAGGGCACGCCTGACAGCTTTGGAGTTGGCTGTTCAGGGAGGGTACTCGATAGACTCCGACAACGACGTCAACATACGTACAGCACCTCCGCTACCTCTCGCAATTAAGCCTCCTCCACAATACGCAGCCGAGATGGCGGCTGACATGTTGCATAAGGAAATGGCACCAATTTTGACTCAAGTCGCTCGGACAGCCTGGGAATCGCAAGAGCGAGTCAGACAGTTGGAACTGGAATTGCAAGTGTTGGTCGTTCCTCAACCAGCTCCGTTGACAGTGGCATTTGAAGAAGCCATGAGATCTAGAGGTGTTAGCACTGTGGCAAACCTCAAGAATCTTCGAGTCGCAGCTCAGCGGAGTCGTGTTACTAAGTCTAGAAGCCAAGCTTCGAGACAAACCTCGAGGTAACCCTCGCCACAGCCACCACCTCGAGCTCCATCAAACGTACCTATCCCCCCAATAGTTGAACAAGTCACACCAGCACCAGCCATACGGGTTGAAGCAGATCGGCCCTATGCGGTTGCGGCTTCAACGCCGATACCCGCCACTCCTCACAATCCGGTAGCCTCTGCTTCGGCACAGGTACCTCCTGCTCTAGCAAAGGCTTCTGGCACAGCTGGATGGTCAGGTTTTTCAGACCAACCAGGACAATTCGCTTCGAAGTATTGTAACGAAGGATGTCACATGGTTGGAGGGGACGGTAGTGAGTTTTATTTTTCGCATCGGGCACCCTATATTAAAGGGATGAACCAAGCCATTATGATTGCCCCGAAAGAAAAACCCGCTGTTACCACGAAGAGCCGTTGTACCTATTTTGAGTTGACCAGACATAAGGTAACCGACTGTGGGGATTTTCAGCGTGATTACCTGAGACCCCAACATGAACAATCCGTCCGTCAACCACTCCCACAACGTTCGCCCGCACACCCATCATCTAATCAGATGGTTGAGGACGAGTCGGAGGAAGAACGGTTTGACGGTTATGACATGCCTGGGGGTGCCCAAGGTGGAAACACCGGACACGCTGGAGGTGGACAACCTCCCAGAGGCAGAAACGTTGCTGGAGGAGATGATCTGGGTGATTCCAATTCTTCTTTGTCCGATACTAATGGATCGGATGCCTCACCCCCCAATCAGAGAGATTTCCTTGGCTGTCGCAAGCGCCACGGGAGTCGAGAAAAGAAGGACAAGTACGATAGATGATATGCGGCTTTGAATAAGTGTATTCAGGAGTGTCATAAGGCTAAGAAGTCATCTCATCGGCCTCAGAAGCCAGAGAAACTTTGAGTTCACCCCTTCACCGGCGATCCCAAGGACACACAACGCTTGGCACATGATGTCGAGATTAAGGTGGACTACTTCGGCGATTCCTTGGTGAAGGAAATCGATAAAGTCAGCCTCGTCATCCCTCTCTTGAGAGATACTGCCAAGGAATGGTATAACGCCATACACCCGCACATTAACAAAGATGCGGCCAAATGACGAGGGATCAAGTTTGATCCCAAGAACAAGTTGCGAACATGGGAAGGGTTTCGCAAGCATTCGGAAGGCAGCTTTGGTCGTCACTCGGATAGGAATTGCGCTCTGAGGGAATGGAGCCAGTTGTACATGAAGAACGGAAAGGTCGATCGCTTTATCGACGAACTTATCCGCCTTGCAGCAGTGTTAGGGTATAGTGCAGAGTTTGTGAAAGACAGGGCCCACATGAGCATGACTGACGTCCTCAACGCTGCCTGGTCCATGAAAACCCCCCATCCAGTAGCATATATGGATTACCTAGACCTACTGCGTCAAACTGGAGACCAACTCGAAGATGCCTCCAATTTTCGTACACAGGTACAAAAGCAGCCTAATTCTTCGAAACGAGTAAAGAGTGACGACAGGCATTCTTCTGAGAGAAAGGGACAGAGGAAGGAGAAAAAGGCCACAGGCCCACGGCAGCAGAAGCCCCGCAACCGAGTGCAAGGGTTTACAAAACCCGCAGAGACAGAGCATTCGAAGATGCACCGGAACATGCCTCTGACTGTGATTGACAAGTGCAAACAGCTGAATCAATGTTCCCGTGGTGGACAAGATGGTCACTACTGGGCGAAGTGTCCATCCGCAGCCCCAGTTGTTGCGTCCACACACATTAGGCGAAAGTGAAGTGCTGGTGAGGCTGGACACGAAGCCACACAAGTCCCAAAGTCGAGACGCATTGAAGCGGCTCCCATACCTGCTGTGAAAAGGGTGGTGGCCGAGCTCCATGGATCACCCCCCCCAGATTTGGATATCTTGGAGGTTGATACCGACATGGATGACTAGGTAAGCTTTATCCTATAATAAGATCATGGATGGAAAGATGCTAAAACTTTACACTAGGCCGAATGATGGGCATGCTAGGTGAAGATGAAAGATGTCGGTTGTATGTTCCCCAGCCTGAAGCACTACAAACTGAAACTAATATATCATGCTAGAAAATGCATGATGGAGGAAGGTTTCTTTTGTGACGTGTTGGGATGGTTACAGCTCTTTCAATTTAGTTTTGTTTATTTCTTATGTGATACTGTGCAATGTATTGTTTGCTTATCTCATACTGTCTTCCATTTTTGGAAGGAATTTGGTTGGGTTTTATTTTGATTTCGTCAGGCTGGACTTGACTTAGCAATTGAAGTTATTTTGCAAGTTTACCTGAGGAGGGTTGAGTACCTGAAATCATGCTGGCGTGAGAGTAAACACGCCAGCTATTGAAACCCCATAAATTTATCAAGTGATAAAACTATTCACAACCCGTTGTGGCCGCTCTTGTGTCGAAAGGCAAGAGATATTGACTAGTGATCGTAAACCATACCAAATCCTTGCGAGAAATACTAACCGAAATGTTTAGGCACAAGAGACCCCAGAAGCGGTTGAGGCTTGCAGGCCCACCGCCACATACAAGATCCATACACGTGAAAGTGAGATTGGAATGGACCCACAACCAAGAGAGGCTGAGTAGTGAAGCCCTCTCATCATTGGATAGTGGCGCTACTGGTGCTGTTCTAAGTAGCGATTGGGTTAAGGAGGCCCAAGTACCTTGCGTTCGTCGGAAAGATCCGACACCTACTACAGATGCCAGTGGGAATCATATCCCAGGTTCGGGTCTCCATTATACTACTACGGTGGATATGTACATAGGAGACCACATGAATAAAATGCGATTTGAAGTCGCAGACATGCCGGCAGGCAAAGTGAATGGTTACCAGCCAATGTCATGGCTGAAGGACACAACCCAGATATCAACTGGGAAAAAAGCAGTCTGCAGTGGCGCTCTGATTATTGTAAAGCCCACTGCCTTAGAAAAGAAAGGTGTATAGAGTTCATTACAGAAGAGGAACACTTAGCCGAAGATCCAGATAATATCTTTTTCATGGGAATGGCCCTCTATACTGATGAAGCCGGGGACGATATTAAGTTCAAAATCCTTCCAGAATATCAAGACTATGCAGATATATTCAGTCAGGAAAGGATAAACGCTCTGCCCGAGCATACTAAATATGATCACCGTGTTGACCTGGTCCCTGATGCTCAGTTGCCAGATGGGCCTATATATCCCTTGTCTAAGAAGACATTAGACGCATTATGGGATTATATTAAGGAAATGGAGGATCATGGAAAGATCAGGAGATCTTCTTTGCCAATAGGCACTCCTATCCTATTTGTGCCGAAGCCTGATGGTACGCTTCGGTTATGTTTTGATTACCAAGGGTTGAACAAGATCACTATTAAGAATAAGTACCCATTGCCCTTGATGAGCGAGCTTAGGAGTAGGCTCGGTAAAGCCACTATCTTCACCAAATTGGATTTGAAGAATGGCTATTATCTTATCCGCATGGCGGAAGGAGAAGAATGGAAGACCACTTTTAAAAGCAGATATGGTCTTTATGAGTACACCGTGATGCCCTTTGGGTTATGCAACGCACTGTCAACTTTTCAAAGTATGATCAATGATGTATTCCGTGACATGTTAGATGTCGGAGTCATCGCTTATATGCAGGATATTCTGATCTATACGGAAACAGTTGAAGAACATGTCGCCCTAGTTAGGCGAGTCATGGAAAGGCTGAGAAAGGCACGCCTTTGCTTAGTATTAAGAAGTCATGCTTCCATCAACGGGAAGTAGAGTTCCTTTGGTATAAAATATCCAATAGAGGAATCTCTATAACAAGTACCAAAGTTGAAGAGATCCGGGCATTGTCAACGCCTGAGAAGGTTGTGGATGTGCAAAGCTTTATGGGCTTGGCCAATTTCTATCGTCGGTTCATAAAAGGTTTTAGCAAGATAGCCAAACCATTAACGGACTTGACAAAGAAAGGTATCAAATAGACGTGGACTCCTTCATGTCAGGATGGTTTTGACAAATTGAAGGAGATGTTGACCACAGGTCCGATTCTGATATATTTTGATAATACTCGTCCAACTAAGTTGGAAACCGACGCTAGTGACTTTGCGTTAGGAGCAGTATTATGTCAACTCTGTGAGGATGAGAAATGGTATCCTGTGGCTTTTCATAGTAGGTAGTTCGCGCCAGCAGAGATAAATTATGACGACCATGATAAGGAGATGGCCGCAATATTGGCAGCCTTTAAGGAATGGGCATAGATGTTGATGTTGGTTGATGATCAGATATTGGTGTACACTGATCACAAGAATTTAGAGTACTTTAATACTACAAAGACTCTAAACCGTAGACAACATCGCTGGGCAGAATTTCTACAACCGTTCAATTTTAAGGTTATTTATCGAGAGGGACGGTTAATGAAAAGGGTGATGCTTTGTCGAGGCGTAGAGACTACCGCCCTGAAGGGGGGAGTAATTCCGAACATTTTACTTTTTTTCGCTTTGGATAGTATGTTTATAAGGAGCGCGGCATCTTGCGACCACATGTGTTGCAGGCTCTCCAAGCTTCTCGGTTGCAGACAACCTTTCATGAGGCTCTTTTACAAGCAGCTGATGATGATCAAACCTATATAGCAACGCTAAAGGCACTCCTCAAAGGCGAGAGTAAGGTTGATACAAACTTTACTATCGAAAAGGACTTGCTCCTGTATAAGAACAGGTGGTATATTCCAAAGGATGAAGGTCTAAGAAGAACGATCTTGGAGGCAGAACATGATTTGAAGATTGCTGGACATTTCGGAACATACAAGACCATTGGTAGGGTTAGGGCTAACTTCTATTGGCCAAAGATGGATGAAAACATTACTCAGTACGTGCGCTCATGGGACGTATGTCAACGTAATAAAGTTATCAGGCATAAGAAGTATGGACTCCTAGAACCCTTAGAAGTTCCTATGAGACCATGGAGGGCAATATTCATGGACTTCATTGTTGGGTTACCAAAGTCAGAAGGCTATACGAAGATATAGGTAAGTGTAGACAGGTTCCCCAAAATGGCAGACTTCATTCCGCTGAAGACTGAGGAATATATTAAGGAACTGGCCTTGACATTTGTTAAAGAAATCTGGCGTCTCCATGAGCTTCCTGAATCAATAGTCTCTGACCGAGACACCCGATTTACGTCTAAGTTTTGGACAAGCCTAATGCAGCTACTGCAAGTGAAGTTGAATATGTCAACGGCATTCCATCCCGAACGCGATGGGCAAACTGAAAGGGTTAATCAGACACAGGAGCAATACTTAAGGAGTTATTGCAGCTATCAGCAAGACGATTGGGTATCTCTGTTGCCATTTGCGGAACATGCGTATAAGACCTCAACCTCTGAATCCACAAAGGCCAGTCCCTTTGAAATTAATTATGGATTCGCCCCACAAACACAATGGTCGGGGATGGTGTCAGATAATAAGGGAATACACCCAGACAGTGAGCTTATGGTTAAGGATTGGGAAGGCACATGGCAAGAAATCCGAGAGAGAATTCAAAGGGCAGAGGAAAGACAACGGAAATGGCATGATCAGAGAAGACAGCCAGCTCCGGAATATGTCACGCTAGAGAATGTCCTCCATGGCAGGGCTAAGAAAGCAGACAGAGTAATGCTTAACCGAAAAAATCTCCGCACAAATAGGCCTATGGAAAAACTAGACCACAAGATGCTGGGACCGTTTGTAGTCCTACGCAAAATGAGTTCTAGGGCCTATGAGATTGAACTGCCAGACAGATGGGAAATCTATCCTGTATTTTATGTCGGGTTGTTGGAGCCTGATAGAGAAGATCCCAACGGGAGACCTCAAAAGGAGATACCAACGCCGGAAATTGTAGACAACGAGCCTAGTTATGTCGTCTCAGAAATTGTTGACCGTCGGTGGTATGAGTATCCTAATGTAATGACCCTACGATAGGTAGCTACAATCACTATCACCTTTGCCCAAATGGTATACCTAGAGGTAACCAGAGGTGGTATGGTCTCGTATACTTGATACAAATAGCTGGTAAACCTAGGATAAGGCCTAGGGAATAGTTGAGTAGCCTTGAGGTACTCTACTACGCAGGGTAACCTTTTGGGAGCACATTCGCATAAGGTCAAGAGAATTATGGGAATGTTACACGGGCCTCCGAGACGACTTCTGTGGTCGCCTGGAGGACTTCCTCAGCGGTTAAAGGCAGACGGCTGTGTAGTTGCTCGTTTGCTAGTTAAAACAGGTCATTGAAGCAGCTTCCGTAACACCGTATAAGTCGTCGCCGTCCGTCCGACTGAATGTCGTTCGCAGGATATATAAGGGGAGTATGGGTAACCGCCAAAATGGGGGTCATCCATATATGGTCTCTCGGGCATCTAGGAGTC
>Ga0307509_10009568_pt1 | contig 12072 bp, 7 predicted proteins | sample 10_EM_MG_FD_202245 | JGI IMG/M metagenome (GOLD analysis project Ga0307509, IMG submission 202245) | Populus trichocarpa ectomycorrhiza microbial communities from riparian zone in the Pacific Northwest, United States - 10_EM | ecosystem: Host-associated > Plants > Roots > Unclassified | place... | reverse complement strand
CCAGCAGCAACGCGTCGCCGTGGCAAGGGCGTTCGCGGGCCGCCCCGAGGTCGTCTTCGCCGACGAGCCGACCGGCAACCTCGACTCCCGCTCCGGTGGCGAGGTGCTGGGCCTGCTCCGCCGCGCCGTACGCCAAACAGACCGTACGGTCGTCATGGTCACCCACGACCCGGTCGCCGCCGCCCACGCCGACGAGGTCGTCTTCCTCGCCGACGGACGCCTGGTGGACCGTATGGAATCCCCCACGGCCGACAGGGTGCTGGACCGCCTCAAGGCCTTCGAGGTGAGGGCATGAACGCGTCCGTGCGCCTGAGCATGTCCTCCCTGCGAGCCCACAAAAGGCGCTTCGCCGGCACGTTCCTCGCCGTGTTCCTGGGCGTCGCCTTCCTCGCCGGGACCCTGGTCATGGGCGACACTCTCCGCGCCGACTTCGACACGATGTTCGGCGACGCGACGAGCGGCACGGACGCCGTGGTCCGCAGCGCGGACGCCATCACGACCCCCGGCGAGAGCCAGGGCGTACGACAACCGGTGAGCACATCCCTGGCGAAGACCATCACGCAGATCCCCGGCGTCGCGGCCGCGGCCCCCAGCATCCAGGGCGCGGGCCAACTGGTGGGCGCCAACGGCAAACCGATCGGCGGCAAGGGCCCGCCCACCCTCGCCGGCAACTGGATCACCGATCCGGAACTCAACCCGTACCGCCTGGCCGAGGGCCGCATTCCCACCGCTCCCGGCGAGGTCGTCGTCAACCGGGGCGCCGCGGACAAGGGCCACTTGAAGATCGGCGACACCACCACACTGCGCACACCGAACCCCGTCAAGGTGAAGATCGTGGGCCTCGCGACCTTCGCCGGCGAGGACGGCATGGCACAGGTGACGTTCACCGGTATGACCCGGTCCGACGCCGAGAAGTACCTCACAGCCAAGCCAGGCGAGGCATCGAGCATCAGCGTGCGCGCAGGCCCCGGCATCAGCCAGCGCCAACTGGTGGACCGCCTGACTCCCCTGCTCCCCAAGGGAGTCGAGGCGATCACGGGCCAGCAGTCGGCACAGGAGAACACAGACATGATCTCCGCCCAATTCCTGACGATCTTCACTGCGTTCCTCCTGGTCTTCTCCGGCATCGCCCTCCTGGTCGCGACCTTCTCCATCCACAACACCTTCGCCATAGTCATCGCCCAACGCACCCGCGAGAACGCCCTGTTGCGGGCCCTGGGCGCCTCCCGCCGTCAGGTCACCGCAGCCACAGTCACCGAGGCGAGCGCCGTAGCGGTGACCGCATCGGCAGCGGGCCTCGCGGGCGGCATCGGCATCGCGGCCGGACTGAAGCTGCTGTTCCCGGCAATCGGATTCCCTTTCCCAGGCGGCGACTTGGTGATCCGCCCCCTGTCCATGGCCCTGCCGCTCGCGGTAGGCGTGGTCGTCTGCCTGGCCTCCGCCCTCATGCCGGCCGTCCGCGCGGGCCGCACCGCCCCCTTGGCCGCGCTCCGCGAGACGGCGGTCGACGAGTCCGGCGCGTCCCGCACCCGAGCGGTGATCGGGGTGGCCCTGGCCGCCCTCGCGGCAGCCGCGACACTCACCGGCGTACTGGTCTCACCCTCCCTGCTGCTGGCGGGACTTGGGGCGCTGCTGGCCCTGATCGCCTTCGTGGTCCTGGGCCCGGTCGCCTCCACCACGGCAGTACGCGTCCTGGGCATCCCGCTCGACCGACTGCGAGGCATCACCGGCGGCCTGGCCCGGCGCAACGCCCTGCGCAACCCCCGCCGCACGGCCGCCACCGCGAGCGCGTTGATGATCGGTGTGGCCGTCGTATCCCTCTTCACGGTCTTCGGCGCCTCGCTGAAGGCCACGATGGACCAGACCGTGTCCCGCTCCTTCGCCGGAGACGTGGCGGTCAGCACCCCCTCCTTCGGCGCGGGCGGCAGCGGCCTGAGCCCTCAACTGGCGGGTGCCATCGGCAAGTTGCCCGAGGTGGACACAGCAGTCGGACTCGGCCGAGGAGTGGTCGAAGTCAACGGCAAGGGAAGGGCGTTGACGGTGACGGACCCCACAGCCCTGGCCCGCACCTTCGACCTGGGCAAGGTCCAGGGCTCCCTGACCACGCTGGGCACGGACGGCATCGCCATCACACGCGCAGAAGCGAACCGCCAACACCTCACCACCGGCAGCAAGGCCCAACTCACCTTCACCGACGGCAAGAAGAAGACCTTCACGGTCCGCGCGGTCTACGGCGAGTCCGAACTCGCCGGCGACTATGTCATCACCCGAGCCGCCTGGTTCCCCCACCGAACGCAGGACTCGGACACGCTGATCGCAGTCTCCTTCACCAAGGGCGTGAGCACGGCCGATGGCAAGGCGGCCGTCGAGAAGATCGCCGACCGCTACGGCGCCCCACAGGTCCAGACCCGCCACGAATACGCCCAGTCCTCGGCGGGCGGCATAGACATGATGCTGACCCTCGTCTATGCCCTGCTCGCCCTGGCGGTCCTGATCGCCCTCCTGGGCATCGCCAACACACTGACCCTGGCAATCCACGAACGCACCCGAGAACTGGGCCTGTTGAGGGCCGTAGGCCAGACCCGCCCCCAACTGAGGGCCATGATCCGCTGGGAGTCGGTCCTGGTAGCAGCCTTCGGCACGGTGGGCGGCCTCACCCTCGGCGCCTTCCTCGGCTGGGTCCTGGTAAAGGCCTCGGACGGAGCGAGCGACAGCACCTTCGCCTTCTCCGTCCCACCCCAACAACTCCTCCTGGTAGCCCTGGTGGGCCTGACAGCAGGCGCACTGGCAGGCCTCCGCCCAGCCCGCCGTGCCGCGCATCTGGACCTGCTCCGAGCCATCGCCACGGAGTAACTCCGGTCAAGGGCCCACCCACTTGTCGTGTCCCCACGCGCCGGCCGAGCACGGTGGGCGTCTCGACACCGGCTACCAGCGCCCCGAAGGCGACTGTCACCGCCCGGTCAACCGGCAACGGCCGACCGGGCGGGAGCGTGCTGGGACCGGTGTTCGTCCACCGGAAGTTCGACCTCGCTGACGAACCGGTGCGCGGGCTTCTCGGCACCCACCCGACGCACCAGCGCCGGTGTTGCCGCTGCCGCTCCAGCTCCCGCCGCCGGCGTGGATCCAGCAGGCGCCGCCGCCACGGCAGCCCCCGCCGAAAGCTTGAACCAGACAACCTTCCCGGTCTCCCCCTCCGGCCGCACCCCCCAGCTCTCGCTGACGGCGGCCACCATCGCAAGCCCTCGCCCACAAGTGGCAGTAGCCGCGACGTCGGAGATGTCGCCGGCGACCGGGAGCCGGGGATCGTGGTCGTGCACGGAGACGACGAGGTGGTCGAGCAGCAGCTCGATCTCGACGGTGCATGTCTTGTCGGGCTGGGCGTGCCGGTGGACGTTGGTGAGGAGCTCCGTCACACCGAGCGCCGCCCGGTCTATCAGTGGATCCAGATGCCAGTAGCGCAACTGCGCAGATACGATTCTGCGGACCTGGCCGATCCGCGACGGCAGGGCTTGGAGCTCTACCGCGCAGTGCCTGCTTGGGTGAGTGATCACGGCTGCGACTCCCCGACGAGAGGTCCGGAAGAACACGGAGTTCGGATCCAGCAGGGTGGTCGAGGGAAATAGGCCGCCTGCTGTTGTGCCCGGCGGCTGGTTCGCAGCGTTATCGCCGGTAAACCCAGAGTGACGTGAGACCAGAGTGACGCAGGGGTGGCGGTCTCGCAACTTGCCGCTGTTCACCGCCCGCTCGCGACGGTCGGCTGCCACCCTGCGCGGCCCGCCAGCTCGCGAGCCCGTCAGCTCGCCAGCCCGCCCGCGACGCCCGGCACGGGCCGGTGGTCGCCCAGCGCAGGCCGGTCAGCCGCCCCCGCGCCCAGCAGCCTTACGCACGGCCTCGATGAACCGCCGTGCCGCAGGCGGTCCGGGCTGTCCCGGCGCCGGATCGTGCTCGCCGAGGGTCAACAGGTACCGATTCCCGTTCAGGTCGGCCAGTGCTCGGTCCTCCGGCGCGAACCACGGCTTCGACGCGCGTACCGCCTGCACCGGCGCGCTGTCGATCTCACTGCCGTAGCTGGTGAGCAACTCCAGCCTGCCGTCGTTGATCCGGACCTGTCCGGCCCGGGTGAGTGACCGCAGCCGCTTCCCGATCCGCACGCCCGTGGCCGTGAACTCCGGCTCCGCCATGCTTCCCCGCCCCCTTGCTCCAGGACATCTGGTGATCCAGTGTGCGCCCCCGTTCAGGACGTTCGTCCCGCTCCGGTGCAGTCTGCCCGCACCGGGCGTCGAGCACCAGTACGCACTGCGCGGTCACGGTGAGTACTCGGAGCACTCGCATAAATGCGCCCCCCCAGGATCTGCCGTGATCGTTCGTCCGGATCCGCTGCGATCGCCCCCAGGGGTCCCTTTGACCTGCCCAAAGGCATGTTTATGCAGGTGAGAAGCGTGCGGAAGGTGCATATGATCGAGGTGTCGGCCGCGCGAGGCGCCGTCGGCGCGAAGCGTAAGGAGCCCCGCCGTGAGCACCACCCCACCGGCCCCGACCGGTGTCACCCTCGATGTCGACCGCAGCGACACCGCCTACCGGAGCTGGCTGAAAGAAGCCGTCCGCAAGGTCCAGGCCGACGCGAACCGCTCTGCGGACACCCACCTCCTCCGCTTTCCGCTGCCCGAGCGCTGGGGCATCGACCTGTATCTGAAAGACGAGTCCACCCATCCCACCGGCAGCCTCAAACACCGCCTCGCCCGCTCCCTCTTCCTCTATGGCCTGTGCAATGGCTGGATCCGGCCCACCCGCCCGGTGATTGAGGCGTCCAGCGGCTCGACCGCCGTCTCCGAGGCGTACTTCGCCAAACTGATCGGTGTCCCCTTCATCGCGGTCATGCCGCGCACGACCAGCGCCGAGAAGATCCGCCTCATCGAATTCCACGGCGGCCGCTGCCACTTCGTGGACGATCCGCGCAAGATGTACGAGGAGTCGGCCGCCCTGGCGGTGGAGACCGGCGGCCACTACATGGACCAGTTCACCTACGCGGAGCGGGCGACGGACTGGCGGGGCAACAACAACATCGCCGAATCCATCTTCCGCCAGCTGGAGTTGGAGCGTTTCCCGGAGCCCGCGTGGATCGTCGCCACGGCCGGCACCGGCGGCACCTCGGCGACGCTCGCGCGCTACGTCCACTACACGCAGCGAGACACCCTCGTCTGTGTGGCCGACCCGGAGAACTCCTGTTTCTTCGAGGGCTGGACCACCGGCGATCCGGACGTCACCCGCGACTGCGGCTCCCGTATCGAGGGCATCGGCCGTCCCCGGATGGAACCGAGCTTCGTGCCCGGCGCCATCGACCGCATGATGAAGGTCCCGGACGCGGCCAGTGTCGCCGCCGTACGAGCCCTGGAAGAAGCTATCGGCCGCAAGGCGGGCGGCTCCACGGGCACCGGCCTCTGGAGCGCCCTGAAGATCATCGCCGAGATGGTGGCAGCGGGCCGGCAGGGCAGCGTGGTAACCCTGTTGTGCGACCCGGGCGACCGCTACCTGGACAAGTACTACTCGGACACATGGCTTACGGAACAGGGCCTGGACATCACGCCGTACAGCGAGGCGATCAAATCACTGCTGAAGACGGGACTTTGGCCCGACCTGAGCTGAAACGCCCCGTCGGGGCGCGAGGCTGTGTCCATGTGCGGCTCCGTCGTGCGGGCGCGCCCAGCCACCACGAACCCGCAGTCAACAATGAGTCCTACCGCCCCAAGCGCCGATCCAAAGCCGCCACCGCCCCCTTGAACGCCCGCCCCAACCCAGGCCGAGCCAACCGCACCGCACCCCGAAACACAGCGTTCCCATCCGCGGCGAACGTCCACTGAACCCGCGTTCCGCCCCCGGCGCCCGGCGTCAACCGCCACTCCTCGACCAGCGCGCGAGCGCCCGGCGCATTGGTCGCGTCGACGCGATAGGCGTACGTCTCCGGCGACTTGGCCACCAGCACGCTCTCCTCGAACCGCGTCCCGCCCAGCAGCCGAACCTCACGCCCCGTTCCTTCTCCGGTGGGCCGAGCCGATTTCACCGCCGAAAACCACTCGCTCCAGCCGGCCACGTCCTCGGCGAGCGCATGGAACACCGCCTCGGGCGGCGCGGTGACCTCGCGCGCGAAGACCAGCCGTACGGGGGCGGTCTCGACGAAGTCGATTCCCACCGGGCGCAGACGGTGAGCCATGGTGAAACCTCCTCTGCGCAAAGGTAGTCCGAGGTGGGCGCGGCGTCACGATAGCTGACGGCTCGTCAGATGTCTGCCTCGTCGTCGGGTTCGCCCGCCACCACCAGCCGCCGCAGATGCTCGGAGATGTCCTCGCGTGCCTCGGCCGGCAGCCCCGCGTCCGTCACCAGCGTGTCGACCTGCTCCAGCGCGGCGAACGAACTCAGGCCCACCGTCCCCCACTTGGTGTGGTCGGCGACCACCACGACCCGCCGCGCGGACTGCACGAGCCTGCGGTTGGTCTCGGCCTCGGCAAGGTTCGGCGTGGACAGCCCGGCCTCGACCGATATGCCGTGGACGCCGAGGAAGAGCATGTCGAAGTGGAGCGCCGCGATCGCCTGGTCGGCCACCGGGCCCACCAGCGAGTCGGAGGGGGTCCGCACCCCGCCGGTCAGGACGACCGTCGCCGCGCCCTGCCGCTGCCCCGAGGTGCGCTGCGCCGCGTGGAAGACGTCCGCCACCCGCACCGAGTTGGTGACCACGGTGAGATCGGCGACCTCAAGGAGATGGTGCGCCAGCGCGTACGTCGTCGTACCGCCCGAGAGCGCGATCGCCGTGCCGGGCGCGACCAGTTCCGCCGCAGCCCGTGCGATGTCCTCCTTGGCGGTCAGCTCAAGACCCGACTTCGCCTCGAAGCCCGGTTCGTGCGTGCTCGCCTCGACGACCGGTACCGCTCCGCCGTGCACCTTCTCCAGGACGCCCTGGCGGGCCAGCGCGTCGAGGTCGCGGCGGACGGTCATGTCCGACACGCCGAGCTTGCGGGTCAGTTCGTTGACGCGGACGCCGCCCCGGCGCCGGACCTCGTCGAGGATCAGGGCGCGCCGCTGCTCCGCGAGGAGGTTCTGATTCTCACTCACGTACGCTCCGGTCCTTTCGCCTCAACCCGTCCGACCGTCCGGCGCACCGGCTCGGAGCAGGACCTTCGTCCCGGCTGCGGTGCGCGGACGTCCCATCCTCGCACGCCCCCGCAAGCACTGCGCCATCGCCTGTCCCGACGCGCGCATGTCATCGGGGCCTCATGCGTCCCCCGTGTTGTCACACGGATCGGGGAGATTCGGTGACAGGGCGTGTGCGACGCGCCGAAAGGGGCGATCCTGGTGGTCACACGGACACAGACAGACGGTACGTCACGGGGGATGTGCGAACAGTGGAGCGTGTGCACGAACATGCCGTCACGAGCGGGGCCGACGAGCCCGCCGGACGGCCCGACCGAACCACCCCAACCGACCGAACCGACCCACCTGACCGGCCCGACCGGACCGAACCCGCCCTGGAACTCCTGGTCCACGGAGTCGGCGGCGCCACACCCGAGGAGATGCTCGGTGATCCGCGCACGGTGCGGATCACCGGCGACGACACGGCGGCCGTCTTCCGGCGCACCGCCGATGTCGACGCCGAGTCCAGAACCGCCGACGGCCGCACCGGACCGATCCGCGAGGCGTACGTCTGGTGCAACCTGACCTCCGGCAACGGCACCCGCGCCCTGTGGCTGTTGCTGCTGCCGTTCATGGTCGTCAACCTCGCGCACTGGATGCGCCCCACCGCCCGCGACCGGAAACGGACGGTGCGCTTCTACGGCCTGCTGGTGCGGCTCGCGGGACTCACCCTGACCGTGCTGCTCGTGGCGGCGGCCTGCGAGGTCGCCCTCGATCTCGCCGCCTGGCAGTGCGCGGGCACGCGCGCGTGCGCCGAGCGCCACTCCTGGCTGGGCTTCCTGTCACCCGCCGTGTCGCACGACAGCTGGTGGAGCCGCCCCGGCCGCCGCCTCGCGCTCGCTGCCCTGGTGCCGACCGCGCTGACCGTTCTCCTCTGGTACCTGTCCCGTCGTACCTGGAGCGAGTACGAGTCCCAGCTGCCGCTACCCCGCAGAGCCGAACCCGACGACGAGCCCGACAGCAGTGCCCTGGGCCGGCCCGGTTTCTGGTACGGCCGCCGCCTGGTCGCCCGGCTCCGTGCCGCCCACACGGCGGCCGGCCTCCTGGTGGTCGCCGCCGCCGTCACCGTCTCGGCGGCCCGCTTCGACCGCGGACCCGACGGCTCGCACGCACTGGCCGGCCTCGGCGCGCTCCTGGAGGCCGCGCTCGCGGGCCTCGCCTTCGTCGTGGTGTACGTCGTGTGCCGCCGGGGCCGCAGCGAGCACCGCCTCGACCAGGCCCTGGACCGCCGTCTCGTACGACGCCTGCCGCTCGGCGCGCTCCTGCTGCTCGCCCTCGCCCTGCTGTACGCCGGCTGGTCGCGTCCGGGATGGGAGTCCTCCGGGCGGCTGCCGGGAGACCCCGTCTTCGGTGGAATCGCCCTGGTCCAGGGCCTGCTGGTGATCACCCTCGCGGTCGTCGCCCACCTGCTGCACCGCACCCACCCCGACCCGCGCGCCGCGATGCGCGGCCTCGGCGGACCGGCCGTCGCGATGCTGGCCTGCGCCCTGGGCGGTGTGATGTCCGGCGGGGTGTCCCAGCGGGTCTCCGACTGGCTGGACGGCACCGGCACGTCCATCGCGGGCCCGCCCGTCCTGCTCACCTGGCAGGCCTCGGTGATCCCGCTCCTCCTGGTCGTCGTACTCGTCCTCTGCGCCGCACTCGGCCACCGCACCTGGCGGCTGCGCCGTGGCGAACTGGCCGCCGTGGCGCTCGACTACCCGGGCGGGCGCAAGGACCGGACGCGCACCGCCCGGATCGCGAGCACGCGCGCGATGGCGACGCTCACCGACCGCGGCCCCCTCCTCGTCGCCGTCACCGCGACCGCCACCCTGCTCCTGGGCGCCGGAGCGCTGATCGGCGCCTTCACGACCGACAGGACACCGTCGCGGGCAGGGCAGGGGGGCCACGCCTTCGTGCACGGCGCCGCCCAGACCTCCCAGGGACTGGGCTCCTGGCTGATCGGGCTCGGCTTCATACTCTTCGTCACCTGGGGCAGGCGCGCCTACAAGGACCCCTCCGCGCGGCGCACCATCGGCATCCTGTGGGACGTCGGCACCTTCTGGCCGCGCGCCGCCCACCCCTTCGCCCCGCCCTGCTACGCCGAGCGCGCGGTCCCCGACCTGACCTGGCGCATGGCCACCTGGACCCGCACCACCGGCGGCCGCCTCGTCATCTCCGGCCACTCCCAGGGCAGCGTCCTGGCCGCCGCCGCGGCCTGGCAGCTCAAACCGGCCCAGCGCAGACGAGTAGCCCTCCTGACCTACGGCTCACCCCTGGAGCGCCTCTACGGCCGCTGGTTCCCCGCCCACTTCGGACCGGCCGCGCTCAGCCGCCTGCACCACGAGGTCGACTGCTGGCGCAATCTGTACCGGCTCACCGACCCCATCGGCGGCCCGGTGCGGCTGACCGGCGACTGCGGCCCCGAGGTGGACCACGGTCCCCTCAAGGACCCGCTGGAGTACGCCCGTACCGCCCAACACCCGCTGCCCGCCCCGATCCTGGGCCACTCCGACTACCAGGCCGACCCGGCGTTCGCCGTCGAACGGGAGCGGCTGCTGGCCCGGCTGCGGCCCGAGGTGCCGCCTCAGGGCAGCTCGGGCAGGTCCTCCGCGTAGAGCAGGGTCAGGTCGTCCGTGCTCGGCTCCTGGACATGGGCGACCCGGCTCGCGTGCCGCTCCACCATCGCCTCGAAGGTCTGCCGCGCGGTACGGCCGTTGCCGAACGCGGCACCCTTCGGGATCGTGGTGAAGTACTTCGTCAGCCCTTCGGACGCGCCCTCGGCCAGCCGGTACTCGTGCTCCTCGGCCTGCTGCTCGACGATCCTCAGCAGCTCCTCGGCGTTGTAGTCGCTGAAGGTGATGGTCCGTGAGAAGCGGGACGCCACACCGGGGTTGACGGACAGGAACCGCTCCATCTCCGCCGTGTAGCCCGCGACGATCACCACGACCGCGTCCCGGTGGTCCTCCATCAGCTTCACGAGCGTGTCGATGGCCTCTTTGCCGAAGTCGCGGCCCGAGTCCTCCGGGGAGAGCGCGTACGCCTCGTCGATGAACAGCACTCCGCCGCGCGCCTTGTCGAAGGCCTCCTGGGTGCGGATCGCCGTGGAGCCGATGTGCTCGCCGACCAGGTCGACGCGGGACACCTCGACGAGATGCCCCTTCTCCAGGACGCCGAGCGAGGCGAGGATCTCACCATAGAGCCGGGCGACCGTCGTCTTGCCGGTGCCGGGGGAGCCGGTGAAGACCAAGTGCCGTTTGACGGAGGCCGCCTTGAGGCCGGCCTGCTGGCGGCGGCGGCCCACCTCGATCATGTCGATGAGGGAACGCACCTCGCGCTTGACGCTGTCCAGGCCGACGAGACCGTCGAGTTCACCGAGGACCGCCTTGGAGGTGCGGGACTCCCTGTCCGGCTCCGGCGCGGTGACCGGGGGCGCCTGCTCGGCGGTGCGCTGGCCGGGGATCGCACCCAGCACGCTGGTGGCCTGGCTCGCCGTCTCCACGGCCGTCTCATGGGCGGTGGGCTGCTTGAGGCCGCTCTCGTCGCTGGTGCAGTCCTCGACGACGGGTCCCGTGCCGGGCCCCGCGTCCGGTCCGGCGTCCGCGAACTCGTAGCCACCGCGCGCGCACCGCTCCGTCCGGCACTTCTTGAGCGTCGTACGACAGCCGTCTATGACGTGGAAGCCGTAGCCGCCGCTGCCCGTCACGCGGCAGCCCTGGAAGGTGCCCCGACCGCCCGCGGAGACGTAGAAGCCGGCCTCGGCGGGGGAGTCGACCGTGCAGCGCTCGATGGTGGGGTCGGCGCCCTTGGTGACGATCACGCCGGTCTGCGTGGCGTCCACGGTGCAGTTGTTCAGGGTGCCGCCGCTGCCGTGGTCGCGGAACCAGGCGCCCGTGGCCGCGTCCCGGATCCGGCAGTCGTCGAGCTGCGCGGTCGCGCCGTCGCTCACCGACACGGCCGTGTTGCGCACCTGGGAGATATCGCTGTCGACGACGTCCGCGCGGGAGCCGCGGTCGAGTACGAACAGTGCGTCCGGTACGTCGTGGACCCGGCAGGAGTCGAGGACCACCGTCGCGCCGTCGCTGACCCACACCGCCGGATAGTCGCCCGTGCTGTCGAAGATCTCGCACTGGTTGGCGTCCACGCGCGTGCCCGGGTCCCACACCGACAGCCCGTTGCGCCCGAACTGACGCACCGTCGTCCGCGTCAGGGTCAGGACCGAACGGGAGCGCAGGTCGACCGCGTTCTCCGGGATGTCGTGGATACGGCAGTCCGCGAGCGTCAGCACCGCGTCCGTGTCGAGCGTGACGCCGTCCGCGGCCGTACGGTGCACATCGCAGTCGGTGAGGTGCGCGGTGGCCCGGGCGGTGATCTGCACGCCGCTGCCGCGCGTCTCGTAGACCTCGCAACCCACCGCCTCCAGCGAGGAGTTCTCGCCCGTCGCGGACAGACCCACGCCCGACGCGTGGTGGATGCGGCAGCGCTCAAGGCGCGGGTGGCCGCCCGCGCGGACCGCGACACCCGCCTGGCCGGCCGAGACGACCTCGCACTCCTCGAACACCCCGCCACCGCCGTCGAGTACGGCGATCCCGATGCCGGCCGGGTTGTCGACCGTGCAGCGCCGCACGGTGGGGCGGGCGCCGCCGCGCACCTCGATGCCGGACGCGGAGCGCGTGACGATCCGAAGGTCCGTCAACTCCGGTGTCCCGTCCTCGACAAGGAGGGCGGGCGCGGCCGAGTCCTGGCCCTCGACATGCAGGTCCTGGACGATCGCCGAGGCGCGTACGGTCAACGGCACGCCGTCCAGGGGCGCGATGCGCACCGAGCCGGGCGAACCCTCGGGGCCGCGCAGGGTCACCGACCGCTGCACGACGAGGTTCTCCCGGTAGGTGCCGGGAGCGACGGTCAGTA
>Ga0307509_10009567_pt1 | contig 12073 bp, 11 predicted proteins | sample 10_EM_MG_FD_202245 | JGI IMG/M metagenome (GOLD analysis project Ga0307509, IMG submission 202245) | Populus trichocarpa ectomycorrhiza microbial communities from riparian zone in the Pacific Northwest, United States - 10_EM | ecosystem: Host-associated > Plants > Roots > Unclassified | place... | reverse complement strand
TAAATACTAGGTCAATGTTCTTAGGGTCTTTTTCTTCATTTTCGGTTCTTAGGTCTCAAGAACAAGAGGAAAGAAGTCATATGACCCATACCTTTCAAATCTAAGTAGGTTTGGGGAAAGTTTGACAGTATTCCTTCTTTTCTTCTCCCTTTCTTGGTTTTAGCCCTTTTCTCCTTCCCTCGAGGCAGTTGACCAATCTCTTTCTCAAGTTCTTAACTCTCTCTGTCTCTCTCTCTCTCACACACACACACGCACACTCACACACGTTCAAAGAGGCACTCTCTGCTGGTTTGGTTTAGATTTCCGTTGGGAAGGAGGAAGAGAAGAGAAGCATGCAGCTGAACATGCAGCTGCTGAGTGGGGTTTTTGAGGTTGGTTTAAATGTATTTTTATCCCTGTTTTGGTCTCTCCAAAACCAGTTTTTCCCCTCCCTCCTAGCTCCTTAAGACAATTTGATTCGTTTTCCTAAATTTTTAATTAGACTGAGTTGCTGCCTATTCAGAAATCGGTAATGAAAGCTGAGTCGCTGCCGATTTAAAAATTGACCGCAAAAACTGAGTTAGAAATTGGCAGCGACGGTGGGGGTGTTTTTTACTTTCATTTTTTTAGGGTGTTTACATTCTCCCTCCCTTAACATGAATTTCATCCTCGAAGTTTAAAAGGTTTCATAATCCATACCTGGTAGTTCAAATAAATTGGGGGTACTGTTTCCTCATTTCAGACTCCCTTTCCCAAATTTCCTCTTTTATTTGATCATTTCGCCATAAGATTCTGATGATGGGGATCTTTTTGTTCCATAGCTCCTTCATTTTCCAATCTTGTATCCTTATGGGCCTCAATTCGAGCGTTAAGTCTTCCTTGATGATGCAACCATATTATTCGATAGTTTTACCTATATTCACCTAGTGTTTTATATATAAAATGCCTTGATATTATTTATTTTATATTTTGAAGGTACTTTTGTTTGAAAGATTCAAAAAGAAGTAAATTGGAGATAATTGACAGATTTGACATTTAGTCGATGTTTTGTGCAGAGCTTGAGCTCTTGAGGTCAGAACGAAGTAATTCTAGTGGCATAAGAAAGCTAACATCCATACCTTTCTATACATATAAGGCAAGAAAAATAAAAAGAGAAAGAGCATGGAAATCATAGCCTTTAAAGACAAATCTCGCATTCTGCTAGTGTTGACCTTCGTCCATTCCGACTTAAATATCTTGAGCTCAGAAATCCATTTGATGCAAACTCAATTCTAGTACATATGCCCGTAATAGGTCTTCCAAAACTTGGATGACTCTTTCTAACTAGCCATAAGTTTGGGGGTGAATCGCAGTGCTCATATCCAATCTTGTCCCAGGGCATGTTGTATGGTCGGCCAAAGTCGAGAGGTGAACTTGGGATCTTGATCCGAGATAATGGACACTGGAATCCCATGGAGTCGTACCACATCGTTTATGTAGACCTTGGCAAGCTTGTCTACCAAATCAATCATCTTTATAGGAAAGAATAATGCAGATTTCGTCAAGCGATCTACGATGAACCATATTGCATCATTTCCCTTCCTCCCTTTGGGAAATCCCGACACAAAATCAATGGTGATCATCTTCCACTTCCATTCTGGAATTTGTAATGGCTGCAATGGTCCCGCGAGTCTCTAATGTTCAACCTTAACTTGACATATTCCGTATTTAGACACATACTTAGCTATTTCCCTTTTCATATTAGGCCACTAGTAGTGGTGCTTCAGGTCCCGATACATCTTAGTGCTGCCAGGATGTATGGAGAACTTGGACTCATGTGCCTCTTGTAGAATCATCAGTTTGACCATCTCGTCATTATGCATGTACAACCGTCGACCCATCATCAGTGATCCATCATCCACTACTCAGAACTGTGTTTTTACTCCGGCCTATATTTTCTTCTTAATCTTAGACCCCTCATTGTCACAGAATTGGGCTTGTAGTATCTATTCCTGATACGTTGGTCGCACCAATAATTGGGCTACTAATTCACCTCTTGTATTAATGCCCATTTCTGCATCCATCTCTTTCAATTTCACCAATTGCTGATCCTTTCCCACTGTTGGCTTACTCAGGGCGACTTTATTTTAACAATTGAGGGCATTTACCACCATGTTTGCCTTTCCCGGGTGGTATTCTATGGTGCAGTCATAATCTTTAATGAGCTCTATCCACCTTGTTTGTCGTATATTTAACTCTTTTTGCGACATCAGATACTTCAGGCTCTTATGATCCGTAAAGAATTAGGTTTGATACCCATACAAATAATGTCTTCATATCCTCAGGGCAAATACTATAGCGGCCAACTCTAGATCGTGCACCGGGTAGTTCACCTTATGAGTCTTTAACTATCTCGATGCATAGGCGATCACCTTCCCATGTTGCATCAAAACACACCCAAATTCCTTCACCAAGGCATCACTATAGACTACAAAACCTTTGGTCCTTGAGGGAAGTGTTAACACTGGAGTGGTGGTGAGCGTCCTCTTTAATTCTTGGAAGTTTTCCTCACATTCTTCTGACCACACCCATTTCTTATTTTTCCTAGTTACCTAGGTTAAAGGGGTTACAATCAGGGAAAACCCATCAATAAATTTCCAATAGTATTCTACGAGTCCTAGGAAACTATGAATTTTAGTGACCGAAGTCGGTCTTTCCCATTTTAAGACTGCTTCGACTTTGTAGAGGTCTATGAAAACACCTTTGGCTGAAATGACGTGTCCTAGAAATGTCACTCTTTCTAGCCAAAATTCACATTTACTCAATTTTGCATACAACTGGTGACTTCTCAAGGTTCGTAAGGCCTGCCTCAAGTGTCCCTCATGCTCCTTGAAGGAATTCAAGTACACTAATATATCATCGATGAATACCACCACAAACTTATCAAGGTATGGTTGGAAAACCCAATTCATCAAGTCCATGAAGAGGGTTGGGGCATTCGTTAACCCGAATGGTAGTGCAAAAAACTTATAATGTCCATAACGGGTTCTGAATGTGGTGTTTGCTACATCTGCTTCTTTAATCTTCATTGATAGTACCCTGACCTCAGATCTATCTTCGAAAATGCCCTCGCTCCCTTTAATTGATCAAATAAATCATCTATCCGTGGTAACAGGTACTTATTTTTCATCGTTATTTTGTTCAACTGTCGGTAGTCAATACAAAGTCTATGGGTTCCATCTTTCTTTCTTATGAATAGAACCGACGGTCCCTAAGAAGAAGTACTAGGCCGTAAAACCCCTTATTAAACAATTCCTGCAATTCAGTCTTTAACTCATTCAATTCTGCCGGAGCCATCTGGTACGGCTGTTGGGCTATGGGTGGGACTCCAGGGAAAGTATTTATAGACATTTTTACCTCTCGCTTTGGGGGTAGTCCCGATAGTTCTTCGGGAAACATGTTCAGAAATTCCTTCACCACAGGAATATCCTTCAGTCGAGGGCTTCTGTCATTAGAGTTCAAGATGTATGCAAGGTATCCCAGACATCCCTTCCTCAAAAGTTTCTGAGCTGTTATAATAGATATTAAGGTGGTTGGTGTGGGAATTCTCTCTCCTTAAAAAATCACCCTCCTACCCTCAGGTATTTGAAACGTAACAATTTTAGCATAACAATCTATCAGGACCTTGTATTTACTCAGCCAATCCATGCCTAGAATTATGTCAAAATCATGTAATTCCAAGGAAATCAAGTCTACTTTGGTTCCATACCCAGCTAAACTAACCCCCACTCCTACATACAATTTATGTGTTTCAACCATGTTCCCCATCGGAGTTCCAATTACGAACCCTCTTTCTACTACTTCTACTCCCTTTCTCAATTTAGTGACAATTCTCCTAGCAATAAACGAGTGGGTGGCACCCGGATCAAACAACACATGCACATTAAGGTTGTTCATTAGTAGCGTACCTGCCACCACATCTGATGCAGCCCTGACCTCCTCTTGTGTCAGGTGGTAGACCCTCCATAGGGTCTGATTATTTTATGTCCTCGGTCTCCCTCAACTAGAGTTTGCTCATTATTGAGAAGATCTCACCGGTCTATTCACAGTGACCGACTGCTGATGGCTCTGACTCGGCTACCTATAGCTCTGTATCTGTCTAGTGTTCCTGTTGGGGCACTCCTTATAATGGCCTCTTTCGCCATAGTAGGGACACCCTTGCCACTAGCAATTTCTCCATCTATGACCCTCCCCCCTGCACATAAAGCATCGCCCTGAGAAATTGAGCAGTCCCCAGGATGTTTTTGTCCATATTTTACACAAGAAGGGTAGTCAACACCCTTGCGGTCACTAGTCCCTGCTGATGAGTTTGCCCTCGAGTGCGACTACCCAACCATCATTCGTCCACCTGACTGTTGGTGGGGCGGTATCATTGAGGTCCCTTTTTTCTTGTACAGCTCAAACACCCCGCTCCTTCCTTTCTTCAAAGCGATGGTTTGTTGCTGAAATAATCCCCATCCCTTTCTTTGCTAGTACCCTGATGCCCCTATTGACTTTCTCCAATACAGGCCTCTAGAGCTTGTGCAGCCTCAATCAACTCCCTCACGGATTTTAACTTTAAGGCAATCAATCCTTGTCTTGAATCCTGGCATAAACCATCCCTCAACTTCTCAATCATGTGTTCTTCTGTCGACACATAATGTGGGGTGAACAATGAGAGATCATGAAACCTCCTTTTGTACTCTAATACTGACATATCACCTTGTCTCAAAGCCAAGAACTCTTATTCCTTCACCTTGCGATGGTATCTAGAATAAAACTGATTCTCAAACTCTGTCTTGAAGTCATTCCAAGTCTGTGTCTCGGTTGCAAGCCTCAGTTGAACTGTTTCCCACCATGTCATGGCCCTATCAGACATTAACTAGGTTGCACAATTTACCCCCAAACCCTCGGGTATGTTTATCTGGATCATGGTCTTCTCTACCTTCCTGATCCATCTGTCGACTATCTATGCATCCTATTCCCTATAAACAGTTTGCAACCCATTTCCCTCATACTCTTGACTAGTCGCACCCGTAGCATCATGATATCTGTGGTTGTGACATTCACAGGGTTTGATTGTGGAATCTACATGGCGGGGTTGCTTGTGTAGTCGAGTCGGCCATGCCCTCCATCATTACTTTAACTATCTGAACAAGAAGTCCCGAGTCTACTCTTCTTGCATTGTTGGGCACATATCCGAAGCATGTCATTGTAAAGAGCATATGCTACAAACTTTCACCTGCTGTACATTTCCACAAGCCAAAGAACGCACAAGAGAAGTAAGCTAATTAACTTTATTATTAAGGGTAGCAATACTTACCTCATTCACTCGTTTGCTTTGGAAGTCTCCACTAGTGCTAAATTGTTTCGAGTTGGATGCCATATTTGAGATCAATTGGCGTGCAACCTTAGATGTCTTATCTACCAATGCCCCTCCACTTGTTGCATCAATGATACTACGGTTAATAGGCATCAGTCCTTCATAGAAATATTGAATGAGCAGCTGATCGGGTATCTGATGATGAGGGCATTGAATGCATAATTCCTCAAATCTTTCTCAATACTCTAAGAGTGTCTCCCCATGAGATTATCGAATCCCACATATTTCTTTCCTTATATTGGCAACTCGAGAGGCTGGGAAATACTTTTTGAGGAAATCTTCTTCATGTCATTCCATGTTCCAATGAAACTTGGAAGAATAGAGAAAAGCCATGCCTTTGTTGCCCCTTTTAGAGAGAAAGGGAAAGCTTTCAACTTAACATGTTCTTTGTCAACTCCATTTGGTTTCATGCCTACGCAAACCATGTGGAACTCTTTGAGATGAGTATGAGGATCTTCTCCGGCAAGTCCATTAAATATTGGCAGTAAGCGTATAAAACCAGACTTGAGCTCGAAGTTGACATTGTTGTTGATGTTTATGCATAATTATTGATTCTCTATGTTGAGAGAAGTGAGCTCCTTGAGTGTCCGTTGTCATGCAACAACCATGGTGTTGACGCGAGCTTCCTTTCGTAACCTACGTAAAGTGTTTTTTATTTTGAGATCTACCTGCACTTAACTCTGGTTAGTAGAACGGGTTACATGCATAAATCGTTAAGAAAACTCAAAAGAAATTGACCACATGAGAGATTGAAAGTAGTGCAAATTACGATTAACAACAATAGAAAAAGAAGTGGTTTCCACACACTGCATTATAAGATGCACAAACCGATTTGGAAAGCCATAAGATAGTAGAAGCTGCTGCAGAAAAGGCCACCGGACAGAGTTAAAGGCTGTTTTCAAATCAACTTTTATCAAACAACGAGGCAACACACGCTTTTGCTCGTATAGCCGAAGGAGCTCTTGAATAATATGAATGTTATCAACCATCATTCTACCTCCTAGGAAAGCATTTTGGAAAGGGCTAATAATATTCGTAAGGGCAACAGCAAGTCTCGTAGAGAGAATCTTAGAAATCACTTTCTACACCACATTGCAACAAGAAATAGGTCTGAAGTCAGCAGTCGAAGTGACATTGGCAGATTTGGGAATGAGAGCAATGATGAAGTGATTAATCTGCTTAAAAAGTTTTCTAGAGACAAATAAGTCACGGACTGCATGACAGAAATCACTACCAACAATATCCCAAGATTTTTTAAAGAAGAGGGAGGTGTATCCATCCGGCCTAGAAGCCTTGTTATCATCAATGCTGAATAAAGCTTGCTTAATAACATCATAAGTGACTGGAGCTAAGAGAGATGCATGAGAGGCAGGATCAATACAAGGGCCAGATCGAGAAACTGCAACATCCAAAGGAAATGTGCCCTTAGAAGAGCCAAGCAAGTCCCTGAAATAGCAAACAAAAGCATCCCCTACTCCATCAATAGAGGTGGTAAGGGAACCGTTACTAAGCTGAATAGCAGGGATGAAATTCTTTCGATGTCGCTGACTCGTGAGGGAATGGAAGAAAGAGGAGCTCTTGTCACAATCTTTGAAGAAGTTACATTTAAGCTTTTGAGCAAAAAATAATCTTTCAGCAGATTTGAGATAGAAAAGCTTCAGCCGAAGCTGCTTATCCAAAGCAAGATGTTGAAGATTATCCTTATCATATTGAAAGGCTGTTTGATGAGTTTCAAGTTCCATCTCTGCTCTTGAAACCCTTTCTGATATATGACTAAAATGAGGCTTATTAAGTTCCTTCAAGTAGCCCTTCAAGTGCTGGAGCTTCTTGCAGAGAATAAACATGGGAGAACCTTAGACAAAGAGAGTCCATTTATCTGCCACCAGCTCTAGAAAATTGTCATGTTGAGCCCACATATTAAAGAATTTAAAATATCTCTTACCTCTTGCATGCTGGTAGTCTAAGCGAATGATGGCAGGAGAGTGGTTTGAGAAGGCTCTAGAGTTGCCAAAATGAACATGCACCTGGGATCACGACCAAATAGGATTGGCTAGGACTCTGTAAATTTTACTCCACACTGAGACAAAGTGAATGATGGCAACATTTATGGTTTCTTTCAAGGAAAGAATGAGGTGCGTCAGGGTGATCCTTTGTCTCCTTATCTCTTTATATCCTGCATGGAATACCTTTCCAGGATGCTTAAGATGGCTTCTATGAACTCTTATTTCAATTTCATCCTAAGTGTGGTCCTCTAGGTATTAGTCATCTTGCTTTTGCAGATGACATCATCTTACTTTCTCGGGGAGATAGGCAATATGTTGCTTGTTTGTATCAGCAGCTCATATCATTTGGGCATATCTCTGGCTTGGCAATTAACAGAGAAAAGTCTTCTATTTATTTTGGCAGAGTTGGAGAGCAGATGAAGCAGGTTATTCTTCAAGACACGGGTTTTGTTAAAAGTCTCTTCCCTTTCCATTATCTTGGTCTTCCCTTCAGTCCCCATAGGTTGCTGGCTAGCCAATACTCTCCCTTATTGCAGAAGCTGGAATCTGCAGTCCAGTGCTGGCAGGGAAAGCATCTCAGCTATGCGGGGCGAGTTGAATTGATTAAATCAGTCCTCTTTGGCATGGTGCACTTTTGGCTGAGCATTTTTCCATTGCCTGACATAGTCATTAAGCAGATTATTTGCATTTTTAGAAATTTTTATGTGGACTAGAAATGTCTTGAAGAGTAATTCTGCCCTGGTTGCTTGGAAAGTAGTCTACTTGCCCAAGAAAGAAGGGGGTCTCGGTTTGTTTGATATCAAAGCTCGTAACAAAAGTTTCCTTACTAAGCAGCTATGAAACATCCACCTCAAATCTGATTCTGTCTGGATTCAATGGATTCATCACTATTATCTTCCTAATGTATCTATTTGGGATGCTGTTTCTCAGCGAACTTCTTCGCCATTATGAAAGGTTATTATCTCCCTCAAGGATCAGATAGTTGCAGCCTATGGTAGCCAACATCAGGCAATTGCTTTAATGTATACTTGGGGTAGTGGTGAACTTTCTTTCACTGCTCAATCCTATGATTTCCTGCGTTTCAAATGTGATTTGGTTCCTTGGGTTAAGGTGGTCTGGGAATCTTGGTCTATGCCCAGATATAACTTCATTTCGTGGCTGGCGGTTGTGGGCAAGCTATGAACTTGTGACAGGCTTCGCTTCCTGCAACTCGACCCTTTGTGTGTTTTCTATCGGGTTGATGAAGAGTCCCACAATCATCTATTTTTCACCTGTCCATAGACTCTCTTCTTTGGAGGATGATAAAATCTTGGCTTCATCTGCATAAAAGAATGTCAACCATTAATAGTGCAATTCGCGATCTTCCTTCTGGCAGAAGCTTTTAACAGTACTAACAGAATGCGAAGAGTCTCCCTTGGTATTCTTATCTACTTGATTTGGGAAGAGAGAAACAAGAGAGTCTTTGATAACTCTTGCAATCCAGTCTCTTTTGTTTTTCATAGATTCCAGGTTTTGTTCTACATGATTTTGCATTTTCATGAATAGTTTCTTATCATTCAGGATGGTTGCTGGTGTCTATTGGGTGGGTTTTTTCCCTAGGTGCTCCTTCCAGTTTTGTTTAGCTTTGATTTATTTGGTGTGCTGGATGCTTATCCTGTTATGGTTTTATATGACATATTTTTCTTTATTTGCTTTGAGAGCTGCCATCGTCTCTTTGCTGTTGGGGATGGCCTTCTCAGATTGGGGAATCTTGATTGTCTTGTTGTTGTCCATTCTTTGGTAGTCTGGTTGTGTTACTTTTTATCTCCTTTAAAGTCCCTTAATTGATGGGTGTCTCGCTGGAGAGTTTTTGTTCCAATTTGTTGTAGCTGCTTCTCTTGCTCAGTCGGTTGAGGCTGTTGGTATTGCTTTTCAGTTTGCTGAGGCTATTGATACTTGTCTTGCTTTGGTGCTGTGGCTAAGAGCTCTTTTTTTTGTTCTTGTTGTTGCTTTAGTCATTCTCACTGTTTATATTTTTTTGTGCCATGTGTTAGGTTCGACACCTTGTCTTTGATTAGGTTCCTCATTTAACCATTGTCAGCTAATTCTTTTAGCTTGATAGTGCTTTCTTTTTTTGGTTTTGGTGTTTTGTTAAGGGAGTATGTTCCCTCTTTTGTAAATCTTGTATATGAACTTGCTGGTTCTCCAGCCTTGTATATTTTTTGATCTGATATATTTACCTACCTTTCATTTAAAAAAAACTTAGTGCAAATTGAATGAAAATCATATGCTATAACACAAAAACTGCCTAAAAAACCTAGAAAACGGTGGAATTTGGCCTTGATAGGGTGGGGCTAGTGGCCAAAGGGGACTAGTTCTGTTTAGAACGATGTTTCCCTTCAGGAAACAAAAGGCTGGGACCTAATTCCACCAAAAAATCAGTTTTGAATACTATTGGTACCGTACTGCTCAATACCGCCGCAAGCAAAAAAAATTTGTTTCTCTCTCTTATTTTTACACAAAATAAATAACAGTCATAGAAAATAAACAATCACAACACAAGAATCAACTAAAATTACCTCCCTGGCAACGACACCAAAATTTGTTGCGATGTCACGGTCGCACAAATTAATTACCCTTGCTTAAATAAACAAGATAGTATAGAGCAAACAAATGGTCGATCCCACGAGGAAGGTTTAGTTCAGATTTTTATGTTATAGGATACGTAACTGGGCGGCGGGTTGTGAAGTTATCTATGTTGTTTACTATAGAAAGAAATAATCAATGCTAAATCAAAGAAAACCAAAATTTATCAAGAAAAACAAACCTTGGTCGCTAATTTACATCCACCTATAGAAATCAGAACTGATCATAGAAACAAAACATCAATTTATACTCTAAATATTTGTCTTTACTTATGTTGAGTAGTTAATAGATTCGTTGTACAACTAATCTTAACCATCAAACAACCACAGTGTTCGCACTAGTAATTTAATTCAATGGCAGCCTTAAGAACTAGATGAGTTGATTAATCAAAACAACATAATTGTCCGCAGTCCATGTTTGATTTAATTGTTCGAATGTTCTCCCTAAGATTACTAATCTGGATCCACCACAATTATTAATCTCAGTTGCTTCACAAGTTTATATACCACAACTCCGGTTTTGATCACAAACTTAGCAATAGATTGTTCACAATAATAACTTAGAGTCTGCTCTAGCAATTAAAATAAATAATCATAGGAAATAAGCAGGAGAACAAACACATTCATTCATCATATAAACTGAAAAGAAAAGGTAAAATAAATCTCAAAATTCTTGAAATCCAAAGGTTTCTGTGTCATTGCAACCAAGAAAAAGAGTTTAGCCTTGCATGTCTATTGAACAACTAATAAAAAAGAAAGAAGAATGCATGATTTTGGGTTCTATTGGTGGAAGGTGCATTTTTTCTCTCTTGGCTGGCCATCCTCTTGTTTCCTTTCTCTCTTTCTCTTTATATCCTTGGAAACCCTAATCCCTTTTCTACAAAATAGTCCTTTTCTAAACAGACAATTTACATTTAAGTATTTCAATAACTATTTTCCTAAAGAAGGAGAAATAACCTTGTATAAAATCTTCAAGCTTTGACTTTTGACTTAGAGGAGCTAAATTGCTGAAATAAAGACTTGGATGTCGGTTTGGATGCTTTGAGAAGTACTTTGGACTTGTTTCTTCACAAAACCTGTCTGGTGGCAAAATTCATGTGTCTTCTTAGAAAAATCATATCTCTCTCATATGAGATATTTTTCTTCTGAAATTTGGTAGGCTGATAGATCATTGAGTCATGAATCCAATAAAATTGAGTTTGCATCAAATGGACTTCTGTAGCTCAAGATATTCAAGTCAAAATGGTCGAAAGTCAACATTGGCAGAATGCAAGATTTGTCTTTGAAGGCTGCGATTTCCATGCTCTTTCTCTTTTTATTTTTCTTTCCTTATATGTATAGAAAGGTATGGATGTTAGCTTTCCAATTCCACTAGAATCACTTCATTTTGACCTTTAGAGCTCAAGCTCTGCACAAAACATCGACTGGAGGTCAAATCTGCCAATTATCTCCAATTTACTTCTTTTTGAATATTTCATCCAAAAGTGCCTTCAAAACATAAAACAAAGAATATCAAGGCATTTTATGTATAAAACATACGCAAAACACTAGGTAAATATGGGTAAAACTATTGAATAATATGGTTGTATCAACTGCCTACTCTTGGTCGGAAACTATTAGATAGAGGAGTTGGGGTGAGAGAGATTTTCGAGAGGAATTTGAGGAGAGGTATTATTTCTAGAAGCATAGGAAGGAAACTGTAAACACCCAAAAGAAAAAAAGAAAAAAATATATATATAGATAGAATTGATGACTCAGTTTTCGCTGCCGATTTCTGCATCGGCAGCGACATCGGCAGCGACACAGTTTTCATTGCCGATTTCTGCATCTGCAGCGAAGCAGTTTTGGCTGCTGATTTCTTGATCGGCAGCGACGTAGTTTTGGCTGCCGATTTCTGCATCGGTAGCAACGCAGTTTTTGTTTTTTTTTTAAAAATAACTAACTTAAGGAGCTGGGAGGGAGGGGTAAAACCGGTTTTAGATAGACCAAAACAAGGATAAGAACACATCTAAACCAACCCCCAAACAACCCACCTCATTTGATGGGGAGTATAAATACAAGGAGGA